>ENA-OWLM01001034-OWLM01001034.1-metagenome-genome-assembly--contig:-NODE-1034-length-10452-cov-17.242859_pt1 | contig 10452 bp, 9 predicted proteins | sample MGYA00245349_ERZ651102 | MGnify/ENA primary metagenome ERZ651102 (study PRJEB26857, sample SAMEA4031759) | metagenome | biome: human; feature: oral; material: saliva | place: Philippines | collected 2014... | reverse complement strand
AAGCAATCGCGTTATTAAAACAATTCGCAACAGCTAAATTCGTTGAAAGTGTTGACGTTGCAGTAAACTTAGGTATCGATCCTCGTAAATCAGACCAAAACGTTCGTGGTGCAACTGTATTACCACACGGTACTGGTCGTGAAGTACGCGTAGCTGTGTTCACCCAAGGTGCTAACGCAGATGCAGCTAAAGAAGCTGGCGCTGATTTAGTAGGTATGGAAGATTTAGCAGAGCAAATCAAAAAAGGCGAAATGAACTTTGACGTTGTTATCGCTTCTCCTGATGCAATGCGTGTTGTTGGTCAATTAGGTCAAGTATTAGGCCCACGTGGTTTAATGCCAAACCCTAAAGTTGGTACCGTAACACCAAACGTTGCTGAAGCAGTTAAAAATGCTAAATCTGGTCAGATCCGTTATCGTAACGATAAAAACGGTATCATCCACACAACAATTGGTAAAGCAAACTTCTCTGAAGTTCAATTAAAAGAAAACCTTCAAGCATTATTGGCTGCTTTAAACAAAGCAAAACCAACTACTGCAAAAGGTATCTTTATCAAGAAAGTAAGCATCTCTACAACTATGGGTGCTGGTGTGGCTGTTGATCAAGCTTCACTATAATTAAGCGTTAAAACTTAATTCAAATTAACCGCACTTTGGGTAACTAAAGTGCGGTTATTTTTTTGTGTTCTTTTCAATAAAGTGAAATATTGAGAATATAAAAAGAGCGGTCAAATTCACAAAACAATGGAATTTGACCGCTCTTTTTTATGAGAGATTACTTCGCTAAAGCGAAAATGGCTTCAATAGCTTCTTTGGTATACGTTTTTTCCACTTTCGCTCTGATTGCAGTTTGAGCCGCATTTTCAATAATTTCAGCTAAGGTTTCATCATCAATACCAAGTTGTTCAAGGCTCGTTGGTGTGCCGATTTTATCAAACCAGGCTTTTAAGGCGAAGATACCCTCTTCAGCCTTATCTAAGCCAAATATTTCTTTAGCAAAGCGTTTGAATTGAGCAGGTCTTTGAGATTGATACCATTGCATCCACGCAGGCATAATCACGGAAAGCCCAGCTCCATGTGGCACATCTGAAATCGCACTCATGGAATGCTCAATCATATGATTTGGGAAACCGTAAGGTGAGATACCTAAATGCGTTAAACCGTTCAACGCCAGTGTAGCCGCCCAGGCAAATTCACCACGAGCATTGAGATCTTGTGGATCATTGAGCAGGATTTCAGTCGTACGGATAACGGTTTTGATATTGCTTTCTACCAAGAAATCAATAATTTCAGGACGATATTCTGCCGTGAAATAGGCTTCAATAGAATGAGCAATAATATCTGCAGCAGAATACACTAAATAATCACGACTGACGGTCGCTTGCAATTTCGGATTAATGACTGATACTTTCGGGAATAAATGATTACTGTGAATTGAATATTTTTGCTGCGTTTCTTCATTGGTAATGACGGCTCCCCAGTTCATTTCACTGCCTGTTGCCGCAAGGGTTATTACATCAAAAATCATCAACGCTTTTTGTACCGGTGTACCTTTAAAAAAGTCCCAAGTATCACCCTCATAGCACGCACCAGCCGCGATCGCTTTCGCACTATCAAGGCAAGAGCCACCACCGATACTCAACACGCTATCTGCACCAAAGGCTTTTGCCATTGCAACGGCTTCACGGACTTTGCTGATTGTCGGGTTACTTTTTACCCCACCACATTCAATGTATTCAATGCCATGCTCACGCAAGCTTTTCGCCACATCTTCAAATAAACCGGAATGTTTGACACGCTCACTACCATAGATAATTAAGGCCTTTTTTGCACCGTATTCGTGCATATATTTACCCATCTCTTTTTCTTTATCGAGGCCAAATTCAATACGAGTAGGGTTTTGAAAACTAAATGGATACATATTTATCTCCTTATTATCTGTTAAGTGCGGTCAGTTTTTGCGTTGTTTTTATTCCACAAAGTAATGCGGAATGAAGTGGCTATCATTGCCGGTAACTGGGGTAAAATCTTCTCTTAATCCGATGCCGCATGCCACATCACCCACTACCCAAGAACCAATCATAGGATACATCCCATCAAAATTCGGTAGTTCAAATTTTTGTTGATAGATGTAGCCTGCCTGATCGTAAAAGGCAGAATGTTCGCTGCCTTTGGCAGCAAATTCCAGACCATTACGTTTTTCATAGTAAGAAACATTGGCGCCCTCACGACCTAACGTCGGTTTTTTCACCCATATTGATTGGCGATCGGTAATATCATGTTTACTAAAGTAAGCGGGTAGTAATAAAGGGTGGTTTGGATGTTTTTGCCACAATTTCGCTAATAGCACTTTATTGCTTAATAGTAATTTCCACGCAGGTTCAATAAAAGTGGTGGATGAATTAAGCATGTGTGGTGCATATTCTGTCGTGGTCATCCATTCAAGCGGATAGAGCTTAAATAAACAATCAATAGGTTGATTATTCAGATCGAGGAATTGCTGACTGTCTTTATCGTAGCCCACATCTTCAATGGCAAGCTGATGAATATGCCAACCTGCGTTGTAAGCCACATCTGCTAGGTAATCGATATTGCCCCAATCTTCACGGCCCGCTTCTTGCATGGCACTAAAATGGAAATCGTTTAGTCCTGTTTGCTGTTGAATAAACTGAAAGCGATTAAGCAATTCTTCGTGAATCCAATTGAATTGGTCACGATGCGCTAAGCCTTCAATTTGCTCTAACCATTGCCATTGCACCACAGCAGCTTCAAGCAGGGAAGTGGGCGTGTCGGCATTGTATTCAAACATTTTGAGGTTTTCGCCGTCATAACCAAAATCAAAACGGCCATATAAGTGCGGTACGTTTTTAGCCCATGTTTGTTCAATCAGATTTTTCTGTAAATCGGTGAAGCGATAATGGGCATAATCACCTTGTTTCACTTCATCAGCAACAAAATCCATACACATTGCGTGCAATTCGTTGGTGGCATCTTCAATGCGATCGATTTCAGCTAAGGTAAATTCATACGCTACATTATCCGACCAATAATGGGAGCCATCAGAGGAAGGCAGATTATAGTAATCAAAGCCCACATCTAATAATTGTTGCACCATATTGGGGCGAGTAGGAAAGCCTGTGATTCGTTTCATATTTAACCGCCTGAGCTACGGTTACTGCTTGAATTTGAGCTTTTAAAGCCACCGCGTGAAACTGGTTTGCTGTAAGTGCTACCAGCATTGCCTTTTACTAATACAGGTTTACCGACAGAACGATTAGTTTGTGGTTGAATAACTTGCCCCGTTGGTGTTGAAACGGCGCGATTGCTTGGATTGTAACTAGGGCCTAAAAATGAGCCCATCGTACGCGCGATCATATAGCCCATTGCGGCACCTGCAATCGCACTACCCATACTGCCGTGTCCTTCTCCTGTTGCAGAGCTCGTGTGGCTTGTTCCCTCAGAACCGCTTGAGTTGCTAGAGTGAGTTGCTCCATCTGGATTTAAGGTTTGATTGTCTTCTGACCATTCACTATTATTGCTTGGACGTGTATTTAAATTGCCCGAGAGAGAGGAGCCAGATCCAGCATGTGCAGTTGTGCCGCTATTATTTTCACTAGATTGGTCAGCTTCGCATAATTCAATTTTTTGCCAATCGGCTAAACAATCCTCAAGGCTGTTATAAACATCTCGTTGAACTTGCTCTTCTGAGCAGCCGCCCAATAAAGCCACAATAGAAAGGCTTACGAGAACTTGATTTTTCTTTTTCATCATAGGGTTAAAGTGTTAATAATTCAGTTAAATGATTGATTTCTAATGTAGGCAAAACACTTGCTTCAGTAAATGAATTGAGATCTTTGCCCGATAAATTAATCCATACAGCTTGGCATCCAGCTTGAATGGCGCCTTGAACATCCGTGGTTAAGTTATCACCAATATGTAAAATTTCACTCGGTTTTACGCCAAAATAATGGGCGGTTTGGTGGAACAAATCTTGATGAGGTTTCGCTCTGCCTTGTTCTCCACCACGTAAACTCAGCTGAAAGTGTTCAAACCCAATACGTTTTGCAATCACATTACCATTGGTAATCACGCTAAGCGGGTAGCGATCTTTAAGTTGGTTTAATACTTCAATGCTTTCAGTGGGCACATCAATTTTATGTCGCCATTCAATAAATTCTTCCATAGCGAGGGCCAAAGTGCGGTCAATTTCAACCGTACTTTTACTATGATGCGCCAGTAAGTGCCGTAACGTTTCGACACGCCAGGCGATCACATCTTCAGCAATCAAGGAATCTTTCTCCGCCAGTTGCCATTTCCATTCTCGCCAATATTCTGAGGTAAGATCGCTCAGTTGTGCGTGTTCTTGCACACATTGAAGAAAGCGTTCTTCGGCCAAACGAATGACATCACTGTTATCGTAAAGGGTGTCATCAAGATCAAAACTCATGACCTTGAAAGGCTGAAGACCGCGGTAAAATCGCATAGTTAATCCTATTTAATGGTATTCACACCAAGCCATGCGGTCGCACGTTCATTGGTGATTTCTTCGTGTGTCCACATGCTCATTAAGTCAGGCTGAGGATGTTTGTTAGTGTTATAGCCGATCAAATGAGCAAAATCAAATACGGCATGCGGATAGCCGTTAATGAGCAATAAGGCTAAATAACCGCTTTCATCCCAGCAGATTTCTAATTTACGTGCTTCGTGGTGATTGCGTGTGTTATCGACGTTATAAACATGTAAGCAATCGACAACAGGCTGCGCATTTTGACGCATATCTAATGCATAAAAATAGCCGGTTTCACCGTCATCTTCAAACATCACTGCCAGGTGATCATGCACAGTCGAGTGTGTGCCGACTTGTTTTGGTTGACCGAGAAAGAGTTGATCTTCGAGGGTTAAATGTAACATGGTATTTCCTAATCAAATTGTGTAGTCCAGTGACTACTATGGTGTGCCTGAAAGCAAAGTTCAACCTGTGCGGGCGTATTTTTTTCTTCATTCATTGGCGGCAGTTCACTCAACGCAAAATAGGCAGATTGAACTGTTTCACTATTTGGTTGAAATTCACCACTTAATGGTTCGCACATGACGAAGGTTTTGAGTACAGGATGTACAAAAGGCGGAAAATTGCGTTTATGTTGTTCATGAATAGCAATAATAAAAGTCGGCTTAACATTAAGCCCCGCTTCTTCGCGTACTTCTTTAATCGTATTACTATGAATGGTTTCTAGCACATCTATCCAGCCGCCAGGCAGTGACCAAAGTCCATCATTTTCTTGTACTAATAAAATTTTATCATCTTTGAAAATAGCTGCGCGTGAGTCTATTTTAGGGGTTTGATAACCTGCCTCATTGCAGAAAAGTGATTTGACGGTTTCTTTTGGGATTGCTGTTTTATAAGCGAGCATTTCAGCAGACAAATCCCGCAAGCGTTCATAGCGTTCAATATCATAGATATTTTTGCAATAAGTTAGCCCGTTTTGTGCAATGCTTTGGATTTCGATAGCCCAAGATAGCCAAGGTTCAGTAAGAAGTGAATCAGATTGTGTCTTCATAAAAACACCTTAAAAAAACACCGCACTTTTGTGCAAAGTGCGGTGAGATTTTACAGTAAATTCAGCGTGAATTACGCTTGACCTTTAACCGCTTTTAAACCTAAGAACGGAGCTGGTGTGCCAGCACGTTCTAATGCTTCTTCGATACGGATTAATTGGTTGTATTTCGCAATACGGTCAGAACGGCTCATAGAACCAGTTTTGATTTGACCTGCTGCTGTACCAACCGCTAAATCAGCGATAGTCGCATCTTCGGTTTCACCTGAACGGTGAGAGATTACAGCGGTGTAACCTGCATCTTTAGCCATTTTGATTGCTGCTAAAGTTTCAGTTAAAGAACCGATTTGGTTGAATTTGATTAAGATAGAGTTTGCGATACCTTTTTCGATACCTTCTTTTAAGATTTTGGTGTTAGTGACGAATAAGTCGTCGCCCACTAATTGAACGCGGTCGCCTAACACTTTAGTTTGGTATGCAAAACCTTCCCAGTCAGATTCATCTTGACCATCTTCGATAGACACGATTGGGTATTGTTTAGTTAATTCTTCAAGATAGTGTGTGAACTCTTGAGAAGTGAATGAACGGCCTTCGCCTTTCATTTCGTATTTGCCGGTTTCTTTGTTGTAGAACTCAGAAGATGCACAGTCCATTGCTAAAGTGACGTCTTTACCTAATACATAACCTGCTTTTTCAACTGCTTCTTTGATACATGCTAAAGCGTCAGCGTTAGATGCTAGGTTAGGCGCGAAACCACCTTCATCACCTACAGCAGTGCTCATGCCTTTAGATTTTAATACTTTCGCAAGGTTGTGGAATACTTCAGCACCGATACGAAGTGCTTCACGTAACGTTTTCGCACCAACTGGTTGAATCATGAATTCTTGGATATCAACGTTGTTATCTGCGTGCTCACCACCGTTGATGATGTTCATCATTGGTAATGGCATAGAGTAAACGCCTGGAGTGCCGTTAAGTTCTGCGATGTAAGCGTAAAGTGGTAAACCTTTAGATGCTGCAGCGGCTTTCGCTGTTGCTAAAGATACCGCTAAGATTGCGTTTGCACCGAAGTTAGATTTGTTTTCAGTACCGTCTAAATCGATCATGATTTGGTCGATTTCAGCTTGGTTAGACGCTTCTTTACCTACTAATGCATCAGCGATAGGACCGTTTACTGCAGCAACCGCTTTTAATACACCTTTACCTAAGAAACGAGATTTGTCGCCGTCACGTAATTCTAATGCTTCACGAGAACCAGTAGATGCACCTGATGGAGCAGCTGCTAAACCAACGAAACCACCTTCAAGATGAACTTCAGCTTCTACAGTTGGGTTACCACGAGAGTCGATGATTTCACGACCAATGACTTTAACGATTTTTGCCATTTTGTTTTCCTCTGTTTAAAGTTAATTAAAATTAGTTAGGCGAACCTAAAACGGGAATATAATAAAGCAAATTTAGAAATTTGTCTTGGAAAAATGACCGCACTTTGATCTGTATCTTATTTTTCAATAAAGTGCGGTGAGATTTTGTCTCTTTTTATCCAATATCTATTTAATTTTAGTGGATTTATCCATAAAAGTTCGTTAAAGTGTCAGCAAATTCCATACTATTTTAGTATGAATTATTAAGTGTTAATTAAGACTTTATAGAATAAAAAAGGAATGATTATGTCTGTTTCAACATTTTTCGAAAAGACTAAAGCGCAGATAAAAAATGCAGTGTCTGCACATCCGATTGCAATTTTTCTAATTAGTGCATTTGCAATTGGAATTTGGTTTATGGAATTAGAGCCTCGTCAAGGAAATGATCATTTGGCTTATTGGGTATTTGAGCCAATGTTGTTTATCTTTGTTTATCTCTCTCGCCCATATTCTTGGTATCGTTTTTCATGGATTGTGCCATTGGTGGCGCTGGCCATTATTGGCATGACTAATGATAGTGCAGAGTTTTATCTCACGAGTCCAAAATTTTGGGGCGCAAATTTTATTGCGTTACTGGTATTATTAGGCTTCCCATTTGAAAAAAATAATCAAGGGTTTACCTACCGTAATTTTACCAATCTATTCCATCTTGGCTTAGCGACGGCGGTATGGTTGTTGGTGTTTGGATTAGTAGCGGCTATTCTATTTACGATTACAACGCTCTTTAATGTCGAGTTTTCTTATAGTTTCTACAGTCATTTTTATACTTCTTTAGGCATTTTTACTCAGCCACTGTTTTTCTTAGTGTTCCAACAACGCCAAGCTAAATCGGAAATGACGTTAAATCGCATTTTTGAAATTTTAGTTAATTTCGTATTAGCACCCGCATTGATGATTTTCACTGTGTTGCTTTATGCTTATGTTGTTCAAATTATTTTTGAAGGCGTATTACCAAAAGGTATGCTGGCTAATATTACCTTGCCTTACCTGCTTGGTGGTTTAGGCGTATATGCATTACGTTCTATTTGTGCTAAAGCCCGCTGGGAAACTTTCTTTAAGTTCTATCCATATCTTGCTATTGTGCCAATCGTGTTGCTATGGCTGGCGATTGATCGCCGTATTAGTGCTTATGCTTGGACGGAACAACGTATTTATTTAGTGGCCTTGGCTACGGCGATTACGATTGCTTATGCGATACTGATTGTGCCAAAAGCACGTCAATACCGGCTGATTTCTGGGGTTGTAATGGTGGCAATTTTTGCCATGACTTGGGTGGTGAAACCACAAGAAATTGCTTACCAAAGCCAAACTGCACGTTTTGAACAGTTATTGAAAAAGCTTAATTTATCAGATGATTCAGGCAAAATTCGTGATGATGTAGATTTTGTCGAACGTTTAGAAAATATGCCAAAAAGCGAGCTTAAGGATTGGAAAGAATTAGACAGTGTATCAGACTATTTGCTTTACAGTATAGAGCTAGACTCTTCTGTAGAAGATGCTTATCAAGAAAGACGAGAGGTATTTCAGAAGCAATATGGTGAAAAATCGAAAGAACTTTTGAAAGTCGATATTTATCGTGATGAGATCCGCATCGATGGCCAAGCAATTAGCGACCGAAAAATAACAATAGAATTTCTATGGGAGTCAATTGATGTCACGCCGTATAAAAAATGGATTCGTGTACCGATTTATGCATTTAATCGTACAGAGCGTCAGACTTATATGAAATCTGATGAAAAAGCGGATAAGCACGAAGAGAAGCCAGAGGTTTGCTTTGTTGAAGATCATGACAGATATTGTACGAATATGGATGAACATATTCATAAAGTATTCAAAGAACATCAGCTAGACCCGATGAAAAAAATCTCTAACGCTGAGCTTAAATCGCTTAGCCAAGATTTATTAAAAATTGATAGACCAAGCTTTACGATTTATTTGAATGAGCTTTATATGGGATTTAGACCAGAAAGTGGTTATTACTATAGTCGAATATATACGAAAGCTATTTTTGATAAGTAATCGTAAATATAAAACGCTGTGATGTTTCACAGCGTTTTTTGTAAAAATTAGCTAAAAATGACCGCTTTAAATATTAAGATATGTGTTTATAGAATACATTTTTTAAAGCTTGCGTATATGTATCTAAAATACTAAACATGGTTTCTCGATCTTCTCCAAATAGCGAGTTTCCATTATTAGAACGAACTTTGTCATAAGCTGAAAAAGCGATTTCAAACTCTTCAGTGCGTAATTTAATGGTTTTCCCGTGCAGTATAAGACTTAATAGGCTGATTTCTTTAGGCGTTAATTCTGGAAATAAATGACTTATCCATAGCTCCATAGTGTATTGAACAGACTCGCTAATTTTGTCATGTATTTTACTCGCTTGGCCTTGATGTATCCGATAAAACAATAATGGCTCTGGTAAATTAGCAAATTTCTTTTGATGTAAGGCACATTGTACCCACATATGAAAATCAGGTGCAGTGGTTGTTTGTGCATAATTGATCCCGAGCGCCTTGATACTAGAATGTCGCCACATTGAAGAGGGATTAATGATATTGTCTCGAGCTAAAGAAAAATGTGCTTTTATATCTTTATCTAAAAGAGGAAGTGTACTCACTTTAGTCGCTTTATCAGTTTGCCCATTATTAAAGAGCAGAGCATTACTTCCTAAAATATCAATTTCGGGATGCTCATCTAAATATTGAACTTGTTTTTCAAAACGGTGTGGTACACAAATATCATCGGCATCCATACGTGCAACATATTCAACATTCATATAGTTAAGCATATCCATGGCAAATTGCATTACAGCAGGCTCACCTTGGTTTTGTGGTAAATGGTAAACACGTAAGCGAGTATCTTTCGCCGCATAATCTTCGAGAATGTTACCTGTGTTATCGGTAGAAGCATCATTAACCGCAAGAATACAAAAATCACTAAATGTCTGATTCAATAATGACTCTAAACATTCAGCAATAAAATTTTCTGCATTGTATGCGGGTAAAATAACAGCAAGTTTCATTTTTTCATTTCCTTGTAGATAAAAGCGTATTCTATTTAAATTACGACCGCAGCGATAGTCAGAAGTTTAACTTTGTTAGTTATCTAAAATATTTTTATAGAGCGGGGCTTTATTACTTTTCACTCACATTACAAATTCTGCTATTCAATCACTGAGATATTTTGCAAAAATGCAACAAAAACTGACCGCTCTTTATTGCCGCTAGGACGTTTTCCTATCTGAAATTTAATGGTTGATAGGTAAATTTAATATATCTGCAATTTCGATTATGCGAGGTGCTGCTGATTTTGGACAAACTAAGCAATAGAAATTGTCGGAACCCGTATCAACATAAAGCAAAGGCAGTTATTGATAATATTCATATTTCTTTGTGGTTTTATTTAACCATATACCTTTTTCATCATACATAATGCTTTCAATCACATTACCGTGTTGATCAAATTTAT
>ENA-OWLM01001033-OWLM01001033.1-metagenome-genome-assembly--contig:-NODE-1033-length-10458-cov-7.498318_pt1 | contig 10458 bp, 12 predicted proteins | sample MGYA00245349_ERZ651102 | MGnify/ENA primary metagenome ERZ651102 (study PRJEB26857, sample SAMEA4031759) | metagenome | biome: human; feature: oral; material: saliva | place: Philippines | collected 2014... | reverse complement strand
TCTCAATGCTATAAAATATCTGGAGTTCATTTTTTAGTATAAGAAAAATCTTGATATTACGAATACTCCTTAGGTATTACTAAGAAATATTATGTTTTATGTTATCCAGGATTAATTTATATAAAGCCAACTTGAAGAATATTTTATGGAACATTAGGATTAATATGTCACTGATATTGGTGACGAACTCGAGACTCCTATACAGACTTTTGCTGGCGATGGATTTGCCAGCTTTTTTATTTATATTCAATAGGATAAATGGAAATTTGTTCATGTGATAATGCCTGGTAATGTCGTTTTTCCAGGCATTGAATAGAGGTGTGTGCAGGAAAGTCATTGAATATTATGGAGACAGCGTTTTCTCCACTTGTAGCGGTGGGTCATACCATCCCCACCCTGGATACATCATACCATTCCAGTCGGCAGGCCAGGCTGGCCCGATACCGTAATCAAAACCAGGTGCTGGCATAATACGTGTTTCTTCCTGCCATACCTGATAACCAAGAATGTTCATTGTAACAAACGGGTAGCTGGAATTACCGACCCGACCCGTACGATTTCCCGTCAGGTTACCCAGCACGGTAACATAGTGATTCCGAAAGTTAACCGGATCGAGAAATGTTAAGCTTTTGGCCAGTATACGTCCCTGATATTGCGCCCCGATTTCTGGCTGTGCATTATAATTAAGCGGTAGTACAGCTATTTCGAGCAAGGTTTCATGTGGTTGATTAACAACATTGATAACCAGTCCTCCCAGGCGAACTTGCTGTCCTACATAGAGGTTTGGAGTTTGTTTCAGTTTTAGAAAATCTTTTTGCAAGTCTGATTGACCATTACCTTTAATTGATGAAGGAATAGTGGCGCAACCTGAGAGCAAAAGTGTGATCGCAGTGAAGGCGATATATGGAAATGTCGCAGAGGTATAAACCTTGGACATATTACCCTCCTTAAATATTTTAAATGAAAGGCTGTAGATTTATTGCAAGATAAAATTACCAAATCCTCCATTATCAAGAGGATCTGGTATTCATACAGGTATAGTTTATTGACGATTTATTTATATGCAGACATTTAATTATAAATGTCTGCATTGATGGTTTTATGTTCAGAACGTCCTTCAGTTGATGTAATTACGTAGTATTTGCCACCCTTTTCGTCCACTTTTTTGCTGAGCCCATCATCAGTCATTGTGAATCCATCTTCAGTTACGCTAATCTCTCCTATTTTTGTATATTTACTTGCCTGTTCTGGTGTAATTTGCTCTGCAGCATATGCAGAAAATGCGCATGCCGAACCTAACAATACAATGACACTGAGTTTCTTCATAAATTGATTCTCTTATAGAGGAATGGTGAACATTAATTATGTTAGATAAATTATTTTTTTATGATGATCGTCTCAAATTGGAATACAGTGATTTACGAAATCGTATTTTAGCTGAAACTCCACAAAGTTCTTATTCTTGTTTCCAAGAATTTTTGGCCAATGATCGAATCGATTTCTTTTTCCTAGGTGATTTTAATGAGGTTGAAATTCAAAATGTATTAGAATCATTTGGCTTTAAAGGTCGAAAAGGAGATGTGAAGGTTCAGTATTGTCAACCTTATTCCAATATCCTTCAGGAAGGTATGGTTCGGAAAAATGTGGGACAGTCTATTTTAGAGTTGGGCTATCATTGCTCTGCTGAATATGGTGATGAGCAACATTTACCCATGATTGTAATGAATGGTTTACTTGGTGGATTTGCTCATTCTAAACTATTTACAAATGTCCGTGAAAATGCTGGATTAGCTTATACTATTTCAAGTCAGCTTGATTTGTTTTGTGGATTCTTGAGGATGTATGCTGGCATTGATAGAGAAAATCGGAACCAGGCTCGTAAAATGATGAATAATCAACTGCTTGATTTAAAAAAAGGATATTTTACAGAGCTTGAGTTAGAGCAGACCAAGGAAATGATTCGTCGGTCTTTGTTACTTTCTCAAGATAATCAATCTTCATTGATTGAACGTGCTTATCAAAATGCCTTACTTGGAAAATCTTCAGCAGACTTTAAAGGTTGGATTGCAAAACTCGAGCAAGTTGACAAAGATGCTATTTGTAGAGCAGCTAATAATGTGAAACTACAAGCAATTTACTTTATGGAAGGAATAGAATGACAAAGGTTGTTTTTGAAGAAAAATACTATCCAGCTGTAAAAGAAATGGTTTATCGAACTCGTTTGTCAAATGGCTTGACAGTTGCTCTTTTGCCTAAAAAGGAATTTAAAGAGGTTTACGGGAGTGTAACTGTACAGTTTGGTTCGGTAGATACGCTTGTCACAGAAGTTGACGGAGATGTAAAAGAATATCCTGCAGGAATTGCTCATTTTCTTGAACATAAATTATTTGAGAGAGAAGATGCTAGCGATTTGATGTCGGCTTTTACGAGTCTAGGTGCAGATAGTAATGCCTTTACAAGCTTTACAAAAACAAGCTATCTTTTTTCAGCAACGGATCATCTCTTAGAGAATGTAGATTTACTTGATGAATTGGTGACATCAGCACATTTTACTGAAGATTCCATTTTAAGAGAGCAGGATATTATTCAGCAAGAACGAGAAATGTATCAAGATGATCCAGATTCGTGTTTATTCTTTTCAACTTTAGCGAATTTGTATCCTGGTACACCTTTAGCAACTGATATAGTTGGAAGTGAGGAGTCCATTTCCCAAATCAATCTAACTAATTTGCAAGAAAATTTTACAAGATTTTACAAACCTGTAAACATGTCTCTGTTTTTAGTTGGTAATTTTGATGTGGAGCAAGTACAGGACTATTTTGAAAGCAAAGAACTGAAAGATTTAGATGTTCAGGATGTAGCAAGAGAAAAGTTTGTTTTACAGGCTGTAAAGCAAACAGACAGTATGAGAATGGAAGTATCTTCTCCTAAACTAGCGATTGGGATTAGAGGTAATCGAGAAGTTGCTGAGGCGGATTGCTATCGACATCATATTTTATTAAAATTATTGTTTGCAATGATGTTTGGTTGGACTTCGGATCGTTTTCAAAAGTTATATGAATCAGGTAAAATAGATGCTTCCTTATCTCTTGAAATTGAAGTAACAAGTCGTTTTCATTTTGTTATGTTGACAATGGATACGAAAGAGCCAGTTGCTTTATCTCATCAATTTAGGAAGGCCATTCGTAATTTTACAAAGGATTTAGATATTACAGAGGATCATTTAGATATTATCAAAAGAGAGATGTTTGGAGAATTTTTCAGTAGCATGAACTCTCTTGAATTTATTGCAACGCAATATGATGCTTTTGAACATGGTGAGACAATTTTTGATTTACCAAAGATTTTACAGGAAATTACTTTAGAGGATGTCCTTGAAGCAGGGCATCACTTAATAGATGAAGGGGATATAGTTGATTTTACAATATTCCCATCGTAGTAACCTATCATAATAGACACTAGAAAGAAGGGATGACAAGTATGAGGAAAAAAACAATTGGTGAGGTTTTACGATTAGCTAGAATCAATCAGGGATTGAGTTTAGATGAATTGCAGAAAAAGACAGAAATCCAGTTAGATATGTTGGAAGCAATGGAAGCAGACGATTTCGATCAACTTCCAAGTCCTTTTTACACGCGTTCTTTCTTGAAAAAATATGCATGGGCTGTTGAGTTAGATGACCAAATTGTTTTGGATGCTTATGATTCTGGGAGTATGATTACTTATGAGGAAGTAGATGTTGATGAAGATGAGTTGACAGGTCGCAGACGTTCCAGTAAGAAAAATAAGAAAAAAACATCATTTTTACCTTTATTTTATTTTGTACTCTTTGCACTATCGATTGTAATTTTTGTGACTTATTATGTTTGGAATTATATCCAGACTCAACCAGAAGGGCCTTCTCTTTCTAATTACAGTGTGGTTCAATCAACAAGTTCAACTAGCTCTGTTCCCCACTCCTCAAGTAGTAGTTCATCTAGCAGTTCTTCTAGTATAGAATCAGCTATAAGTGTATCAGGCGAAGGAAGTCATGTAGAAATCGCTTATAAGACAAGTAAGGAAACAGTTAAATTGCAATTGGCAGTTTCAGATGTTACAAGTTGGGTCAGCGTTTCAGAAAGCGAACTTGAGGGCGGTGTAACCTTATCGCCAGAGAAGAAAAGTGCAGAAGCAACAGTTGCAACTAAAAGTCCTGTAACAATTACCTTAGGTGTTGTAAAAGGTGTTGCTTTGACAGTAGATAATCAGACTGTTGATTTATCGAAATTAACAGCTCAGACTGGACAAATCACTGTAACCTTTACTAAAAATTAAGGAAAAACGAATGAAAAAAGAACAAATTCCCAATCTCTTAACAATAGGTCGAATTCTCTTTATACCTATTTTTATCTTTATTTTAACGATAGGAAATTCGATAGAGAGTCATATAGTGGCAGCTATTATCTTTGCTGTTGCCAGTATTACAGATTATTTAGATGGATATTTAGCTCGTAAATGGAATGTGGTCAGTAATTTCGGTAAATTTGCGGATCCTATGGCGGATAAACTACTAGTTATGTCGGCTTTTATTATGCTGATTGAGTTAGGTATGGCTCCAGCTTGGATTGTTGCAGTGATTATCTGTCGTGAGTTAGCTGTGACAGGTTTAAGGCTTTTATTGGTTGAAACTGGTGGAACGGTTTTAGCAGCAGCAATGCCTGGAAAAATTAAAACTTTCAGTCAGATGTTTGCCATTATTTTCTTGCTATTACATTGGACTTTGCTTGGTCAAGTTCTACTTTATGTAGCCTTATTTTTCACTATCTACTCTGGCTATGATTATTTCAAGGGTAGTGCCTATGTATTTAAAGGGACATTTGGTTCGAAATGAAATCAATAATTGATGTAAAAAATCTTTCTTTTCGCTATAAGGAAAGTCAGGAATACTATGATGTGAAGGATATTACGTTTCACGTGAAACGTGGAGAATGGCTTTCGATTGTAGGGCATAATGGTAGTGGTAAATCAACGACGGTTCGATTAATTGATGGCTTACTGGAAGCAGAATCTGGAGAGATTGTAATTGATGGTCAACGGTTGACTGAGGAAAATGTTTGGAATATACGTCGTCAAATCGGTATGGTTTTTCAAAATCCAGACAATCAATTTGTTGGAGCGACTGTTGAAGATGATGTTGCCTTTGGTTTGGAAAATCAGGGACTTTCTCGTCAAGAAATGAAAAAGAGAGTGGAAGAAGCTCTGGATTTGGTTGGCATGTTGGACTTTAAAAAGAGAGAGCCAGCACGTCTGTCAGGTGGCCAAAAGCAACGTGTGGCTATTGCAGGCGTTGTAGCCCTAAGACCAGCGATTCTAATCCTAGATGAGGCAACGAGTATGTTGGATCCTGAGGGGCGTAGAGAACTGATTGAGACAGTAAAAGGAATTCGAAAAGACTATGATATGACGGTCATTTCCATTACCCATGATTTGGAAGAAGTCGCCATGAGTGATCGTGTATTGGTCATGAAAAAAGGGGAAATTGAATCAACCAGCAGTCCAAGAGAACTTTTCTCTCGAAATGATTTAGATCAAATTGGATTAGACGATCCTTTTGCCAATCAATTAAAACATTCTTTGAGCCAGAATGGCTATGATTTGCCTGAAAATTATTTGACAGAAAGTGAGCTAGAGGATAAGCTATGGGAATTGCTCTAGAAAATGTGAGTTTTACATATCAAGAAGGGACTCCCTTAGCTTCAACAGCTTTGTCGGATGTTTCTTTGACGATTGAAGATGGTTCTTATACGGCTTTAATTGGCCACACAGGTAGTGGTAAATCAACTATTTTACAACTCTTAAATGGTTTATTGGTGCCAAGTCAAGGGAGTGTGCGAGTTTTTGATACCTTAATCACCTCGACTTCTAAAAATAAAGATATTCGTCAAATTAGAAAACAGGTTGGCTTGGTATTTCAGTTTGCTGAAAATCAGATCTTTGAAGAAACAGTTTTGAAGGACGTTGCTTTTGGACCGCAAAATTTTGGAGTTTCTGAAGAAGATGCGGAGCAGATTGCGCGTGAGAAACTGGCTCTGGTTGGAATTGATGAATCACTTTTTGATCGTAGTCCGTTTGAGCTGTCAGGTGGGCAAATGAGACGTGTTGCCATTGCAGGCATACTTGCCATGGAGCCAGCTATATTAGTCTTAGATGAACCCACAGCAGGCCTGGATCCTCTGGGGAGAAAAGAGTTGATGAATTTATTCAAAAAACTCCACCAGTCAGGGATGACTATCGTCTTGGTAACGCATTTGATGGATGATGTTGCTGAATATGCAAATCAAGTCTATGTGATGGAAAAGGGACGTTTGGTTAAAGGGGGTAAACCAAGTGATGTCTTTCAAGATGTTGTCTTTATGGAAGAAGTGCAGTTGGGAGTACCTAAAATTACAGCCTTTTGTAAACGATTGGCTGATAGAGGCGTGTCATTTAAACGATTACCGATTAAGATAGAGGAGTTCAAGGAGTCGCTAAATGGATAGTATGATTTTGGGGCGTTATATCCCAGGGGATTCGATTGTTCACCGGTTGGATCCACGCAGCAAATTACTGGCTATGATGCTACTGATTTTGATCGTTTTTTGGGCTAATAATCCCTTGACGAATCTAATTCTTTTTATAGCGACAGGGATATTTATTGCCTTGTCAGGAGTATCTCTTTCATTTTTTATTCAGGGCTTGAAGTCTATGTTTTTCTTGATTGCCTTCACAACTATTTTTCAACTGTTTTTCATTTCTAATGGGAATGTTTTATTTGAGTTTTCGTTTGTGAGAATCACGGATTATGCTTTGCAACAAGCTGGAATTATTTTTTGTCGCTTTGTATTGATTATTTTCTTTTCAACTTTGTTAACCTTAACGACCATGCCCTTAAGTTTGGCATCAGCTGTCGAAGCTTTGTTAGCGCCTTTAAAGCGTGTGAAAGTTCCAGTTCATGAAATTGGATTGATGCTGTCCATGAGTTTACGTTTTGTCCCAACCTTGATGGATGATACGACGCGGATTATGAATGCACAGAAAGCGCGTGGAGTGGATTTTGGTGAAGGAAGCATTGTTCAAAAGGTGAAGGCGATGATTCCCATTTTGATTCCTCTTTTTGCGACAAGTTTAAAACGTGCGGATTCCTTGGCTATCGCCATGGAAGCGCGTGGTTATCAGGGTGGAAAAGGCAGAAGTCAATACAGACAATTGAAATGGACGCGAAAGGATACGCTGACCATTCTTGTTATTCTCGTACTTGGTTGTTGTTTATTTTTCTTAAAATCTTAGTAGATTTCAGGAATCGATAAAAAGTTACTGTAACAGTTTTTGATATAAAGGTAGGGATATGAACCGTTTTAAAAAATCAAAATATGTCATTATTGTTTTTGTCACTGTTCTGCTTGTGTCAGCTCTCTTAGCGACGACTTATTCAAGTACAATTGTGACAAAATTAGGAGATGGAATCTCATTGGTTGATAGGGTTGTGCAAAAACCTTTTCGGTGGTTTGATTCTGTCAAATCAGATTTGGCTCATTTGACACGAACATATAATGAAAATGAAAGTTTGAAGAAACAGATTTACCAATTAGAAGTTAAATCAAATGAGGCGGAAAGTTTAAAGACGGAAAATGAACAACTGCGCAAATTGCTTGATATGAAGTCCAAGTTGCAAGCTACAAAGACTTTGGCAGCAGATGTTATTATGCGTTCTCCGGTATCTTGGAAGCAGGAATTGACCTTAGATGTAGGTAAATCAAAAGGGGCTTCTGAGAACATGTTAGCTATTGCAAATGGTGGCTTGATTGGGAGTGTTTCAAAAGTAGAGGAGAACTCTACTATGGTCAACCTTCTGACAAATACGGAAAATGCTGATAAGATTTCTGTTAAAATTCAACATGGTTCTACTACAATTTATGGAATTATTGTTGGCTATGACAAGGAAAATGAAGTTCTTAAAATTAGTCAATTAAATAGTAATAGCGATATTAGTACAGGCGATAAAGTGACAACGGGTGGATTAGGAAACTTTAACGTTGCGGATATTCCTGTTGGTGAAGTAGTTACCACAACGCATAGTACAGACTATTTGACACGAGAAGTAACTGTTAAATTGAGTGCAGATACTCATAATGTGGATGTGATAGAATTAGTGGGGAATTCATAATGAGACAGTTGAAGCGGGTTGGAGTGTTTTTATTGCTTCCTTTCTTTGTTCTAATTGACGCCCATATTAGCCAGCTTCTGGGTTCATTTTTCCCCCATGTACATTTGGCTAGTCATTTTCTTTTTCTATTTCTCTTATTTGAGACGATAGAAGTATCAGAGTATCTCTACCTAGTCTATTGTTTTGTGATAGGCTTGGTTTACGATGTTTACTTTTTCCATCTAATAGGGATTGCAACTCTCTTATTTATCTTATTGGGAGCCTTTCTTCATAAATTGAATAGTGTTATTTTGTTGAATCGTTGGACAAGAATCTTGGCTATGATTGTTATGAGTTTTCTATTTGATATGGGAGCTTATCTCTTTGCATTAGCGGTAGGTTTAACTCTAGATAGTCTGCCGATTTTTATCGTTTATAGCCTAGTACCATCCATGATTTTAAATCTTGTGTGGATGCTTATTTTTCAATTTATTTTTGAAAAATATTATCTATGAGAAAGAAACAAAAATGTAACAAAGGCGTAATATTCATTAGGCCTTTTTTTGGTATACTAGTATTGTCTTTAAAAGAAGGAGTATCTACGTAATATGAAGAAAAAAATCTTAGCGTCACTTTTATTAAGTACAGTAATGGTTTCTCAAGTAGCTGTTTTAACAACTGCGCATGCAGAAACTACTGATGACAAAATTGCTGCTCAAGATAATAAAATTAGTAACTTAACAGCACAACAACAAGAAGCTCAAAAACAAGTTGATCAAATTCAGGAGCAAGTATCTGCTATTCAAACAGAGCAATCAAACTTGCAATCTGAAAATGATAGACTACAAGCAGAATCTAAAAAGCTTGAGGGTGAAATTACAGAACTTTCTAAGAATATTGTATCTCGTAATGATTCGTTGCAAAAACAAGCTCGTAGTGCTCAAACAAATGGAGCTGCAACAAACTACATCAATACAATTGTAAATTCAAAATCAATTACAGAAGCTATTTCACGTGTTGCTGCAATGAGTGAAATCGTATCTGCAAACAACAAAATGTTGGAACAACAAAAAGCAGATAAAAAAGCTATTTCTGAAAAACAAGTAGCAAATAATGATGCAATTAATACAGTTATTGCAAATCAACAAAAATTAGCTGATGATGCTCAAACATTAACTACAAAACAAGCTGAATTGAAAGCTGCAGAATTGAATCTTGCTGCTGAAAAGGCTACTGCAGAGGATGAAAAAGCAAGTTTACTTGAGAAAAAAGCTGCAGCGGAAGCAGAAGCTAAAGCAGCTGCAGAAGCGGAAGCTGCTTATAAAGCTAAACAAGCAAGTCAACAACAAACAGTCGTTGCTTCTGGGAATACAACTTTTACAGCACAGGTTCAAGCAGTATCTAGCTCATCTGAATCATCTTCAAGTAGTGCTTCAACAGAATCAGCAAGCTACACTCCTGCACCAGTGAAACAACGTCCAACATACAGTACAAATGCTTCAAGTTATCCAATTGGAGAATGTACATGGGGAGTTAAAACATTAGCACCTTGGGCTGGAGACTATTGGGGTAATGGAGCACAGTGGGCTACAAGTGCAGCTGCTGCAGGATTCCGTACAGGTTCAACACCTCAAGTTGGTGCGATTGCATGTTGGAATGATGGTGGATATGGACACGTAGCGGTAGTCACTGCTGTAGAATCAACAACACGTATCCAAGTGTCAGAATCAAATTATGCTGGTAATCGCACGCTTGGAAATCACCGTGGATGGTTTAATCCAACAACTACATCATCAGGTTTTGTAACATATATTTATGCAGATTAATTAGAAAAGGAGACTTAATAGAGTCTCTTTTTTGATGGGCTAAATTTCTAAACTAAGTTCTACCGCTAATCCAAATGGAAGTAAATCTGATAAAAATCGTAAAAAACAGTGGAATTCCGTGTCAGGGTAAGTTCCACTTGTTTTTAATAATGCTTGATTTTATAGTTTCTGTAGCCAAAATGAATAGAAAAAATAGCGCACAAAATCTCCTAATTTGAAAGCGTTTCAGATTACGTTCCACTATGGTGAAAGTTACTTTGATAAGTTATCCCTCTATAAAAAATTCTTAAAAAACTTGAAAATATTGAAAAAGTATGGTAAAATGAAACTTGTCGTGTGAACGATAATACTCATTCTTGATGAATTGTGAAACAGTTGCCCTTGGGTCGTTTTGCGAGTTGAAGTCAAGAAGAGGAAAAAAACAAAAAGGAGAAATACTCATGGCAGTAATTTCAATGAAACAACTTCTTG
>ENA-OWLM01001032-OWLM01001032.1-metagenome-genome-assembly--contig:-NODE-1032-length-10463-cov-2.808609_pt1 | contig 10463 bp, 4 predicted proteins | sample MGYA00245349_ERZ651102 | MGnify/ENA primary metagenome ERZ651102 (study PRJEB26857, sample SAMEA4031759) | metagenome | biome: human; feature: oral; material: saliva | place: Philippines | collected 2014... | reverse complement strand
CAAAGCAAGCAACAAAGCGGACAGCAGCAGCGACAGACGGGGCATTGCAGTCTCCAGAGAAAGCCAGCCGGGCAAGCCCGGCTCTACGTGGGGGGGTGAACCTGAATGTAGGGCATCCGGCCCCACGGGGAAAGCCGCACGGGTATGGCCTTGGGTCAACGCGAAGCACGCTGGCGCGTTACCGCGGGGAACCTGCACGGTTCCGCCCGGTCTGAGCGCACGTCCCATCCGTCATGCAGGCCAGTGCCACGGCGGGCGGGTATGCTTTGCAGCAGCCAACCGGGCCATGCCCCCTGCCAGCCTCAGGAGTTTTGAATGTCGCGTTTCTGGAAGATCGTGCTGCTGGTGATCGCAGTGCTGGTGGTGGGCCTGATCGGCCTGCGTGTACTGGGGGGTGGCAAGGGTAAGACCGGCGGCCCCGGCGCAGCGGCCGAAGCCGGCAAGGACGGCGAGCGCGACAACGCGCCGGTGCCGGTCACCGTGGTCGATGCCGCGCGTCAGGACGTGCCGGTGTATGCCAGCGCACTGGGCACCGTGTCGGCGATGAACACCGTGACCGTGAGCCCGCAGGTCGGTGGCCAGCTGATCAGCCTGAACTTCAAGGAAGGCCAGGAAGTGAAGCAGGGCGATGTGCTGGCGCAGATTGACCCGCGCACCGCGCAGGCCAGCTATGACGAGGCCGCCGCAGCCAAGCGCCAGAACCAGGCGCTGCTGGCGACCGCGCGCTCCAACTACGCGCGCTCCAATTCGCCGGAATATCGCCAGTACGTCGCCAAGACCGACCTGGACACCCAGCGCAACCAGGTGGCCCAGTACGAAAGCACCGTGGCGGCCAACGAAGCCAGCATGCGCGCCGCCCAGGTGCAGCTGCAGTACACCAAGGTCACCGCGCCGATCTCCGGTATTGCCGGCATCCGCGCGGTCGACGCCGGCAACGTGGTCAGCGCCGGCACCGCCCTGGTCACCCTGACCCAGGTGCACCCGATCCACATTGTGTTCAACCTGCCCGAGCGCCAGTTGCCGGACGTGCGCCAGGCGCAGCAGGCCGGCCCGGTGACCATTGCCGCGCTGGACCGCAACGATGCGCACGTGCTCACCGACGGCGGCAAGCTCGACGTGGTCGACAACCAGATCAGCAGCGACAGCGGCACCTTCCGCGCGCGTGCGCTGTTCGACAACACCGACAACACCCTGTGGCCGGGCCAGTTCGTCAATGTGCGCATGCAGCTGCGCACGATCAGCGGCGGCGTGGTGATTCCGACCCAGGCAGTGATGCGCGGCCCGGACGGCGAGTACGTGTACATCGTGCAGGCCGACAACACCGTCGCCATGCAGACGGTGAAGAGCGGCGTGGAAGTGGGCGACAGCCACGTGCAGATCACCGAGGGGCTGAAGGGCGGCGAGCGCGTGGTCAGCGAAGGCCAGTTCCGGCTGAAGCCGGGCAGCAAGGTCACTGCGCTGAAGCCGGGCGAAACCCCGGCCGCGCCGACCGAGGCCGAACTCAAGGCCGCCGCCCAGCAGCAGGGCCCGGGTGGCCGCCGTGGCGGTGGTCCGCGCTGATCGCGCACCGCGTCTTTCCGGTACCGGGCGCGCGCCCGGTGCTGGCTTTCTGCATTGCCGTCTGACGTAACCGCAAGGACCCGCCCGTGGGCTTTTCGACGATCTTCATCCGCCGCCCCATCGCCACCTCGCTGCTGATGGCGGGCCTGTTGCTGCTGGGCATCCTCGGTTACCGGCAGCTGCCGGTGTCGGCATTGCCGGAAGTGGACGCCCCCAGTCTGGTGGTGACCACCCAGTATCCGGGGGCCAACGCCACCACCATGGCCTCGCTGGTGACCACGCCGCTGGAGCGTCAGTTCGGGCAGATTTCCGGGCTGGAGCTGATGACCTCGGATTCGTCGGCCGGGCTGTCGACGATCATCCTGCAGTTCTCGATGGATCGCGACATCGACATCGCCGCACAGGACGTGCAGGCGGCGATCCGCCAGGCCACCCTGCCCTCGTCGCTGCCCTACCAGCCGGTCTACAACCGGGTGAACCCGGCCGACGCGGCGATCGTCACCCTCAAGCTCACCTCTGACACGCGCCCGCTGCGCGATGTGAACAACTACGCCGACTCTATCCTCGCCCAGCGCCTGTCGCAGGTGCAGGGCGTGGGCCTGGTCTCGATTGCCGGCAATGTGCGTCCGGCCGTGCGCATCCAGGTCAACCCGGCGCAGTTGTCGAACATGGGCCTGACCCTGGAAGAGCTGCGCAGCGCGCTCACCCAGGCCAACGTCAACGCGCCGAAGGGCTCGCTCAACGGCAAGACCCAGTCCTACAGCATCGGCACCAACGACCAGCTGACCAGTGCCGCCGAGTACCGCGACACCATCATCAGCTACCAGAACGGCCGTCCGGTGCGGCTGTCGGACGTGGCCGAGGTGATCGACGGGGTCGAGAACGACCAGCTGGCGGCCTGGGCCGACGGCAAGCCGGCGGTGCTGCTGGAAGTGCGCCGCCAGCCCGGCGCGAACATCGTGCAGACGGTGGAGCGCATCCGCGCCCTGCTGCCGCAGCTGCAGAGCGTGCTGCCGGCCGACGTGCACCTGGAGATCTTCTCCGACCGAACTGAAACCATCCGCGCCTCGGTGCATGAAGTGCAGTTCACCCTGATCCTGACCATCGGGCTGGTGGTGGCGGTGATCTTCGTGTTCCTGCGTCGCTTGTGGGCGACCATCATTCCGTCGGTGGCGGTGCCGCTGTCGCTGGCCGGTACCTTCGGGGTGATGGCGTTTGCGGGAATGTCGCTGGACAACCTGTCACTGATGGCGCTGGTGGTGGCCACCGGCTTCGTGGTCGACGATGCGATCGTGATGATCGAGAACATCGTGCGCTACATCGAACAGGGCAAGAGCGGCCCGGAGGCGGCCGAGATCGGCGCACGCCAGATCGGCTTCACCGTGTTGTCGCTGACCGTGTCGCTGGTGGCGGTGTTCCTGCCGCTGCTGCTGATGCCGGGCGTGACCGGGCGGCTGTTCCACGAGTTCGCCTGGGTGCTGAGCATCGCCGTGGTGCTGTCGATGCTGATCTCGCTGACCCTCACCCCGATGATGTGTGCCTACCTGCTCAAGCCCGATGCGCTGCCGGAAGGCGAAGACGCGCACGAGCGGGCCGCGGCGGCCGGCAAGCAGAACCTGTGGACCCGCACCGTGGGCCTGTACGAGCGCAGCCTGGACTGGGTCCTGGACCACCAGCCACTGACCCTGGCCGTGGCCGGCGGCGCACTGGTGCTGACCGTGCTGCTGTACGTGCTGATTCCCAAGGGCCTGCTGCCCGAACAGGACACCGGGCTGATCACCGGCGTGGTCCAGGCCGACCAGAACATCGCCTTCCCGCAGATGGAGCAGCGCACCCAGGCGGTGGCCGAAGCGCTGCGCAAGGACCCGGCAGTGACCGGCGTTTCCGCCTTCATCGGCGCGGGCAGCATGAACCCCACGCTCAACCAGGGCCAGCTGTCGATCGTGCTCAAGCAGCGCGGCGACCGCGACGGGCTGGACAAGATCCTGCCGCGCCTGCAGCAAGCGGTGGCCGGCATTCCCGGTGTGGCGCTGTATCTGAAGCCGGTGCAGGACGTCACCCTGGACACCCGCGTGGCGGCTACCGAGTACCAGTACTCGCTGTCGGACGTGGACAGCGCGCAGGTCGCGCTGCAGGCCACGCGCCTGACCGAGGCGCTGCGCCAGCGCCCGGAACTGGCTGATGTGGACAACAACCTGTCCAACCAGGGCCGTGCGCTGGAACTGAACATCGACCGCGACAAGGCCAGCGTGCTGGGCGTGCCGATGCAGACCATCGACGACACCCTGTACGACGCCTTCGGCCAGCGCCAGATCTCCACCATCTTCACCGAGCTCAACCAGTACCGCGTGGTGCTGGAAGTGGCCCCGGAGTTCCGTACCAGCACCGCGCTGATGAACCAGCTGGCGGTGGCCTCGAACGGGGCCGGTGCGCTGACCGGCAGCAATGCGACCAACTTCGGCCAGGTCACCTCATCCAACTCCTCCACCGCCACCGGCATCGGCGCGCAGAACACCGGCATTCCGGTCGGTGCGGGTAACATCATTCCGCTGTCGGCGCTGGCCGAGGGCAAGGTCACCAGCACGCCGCTGGTGGTCAGCCACCAGCAGCAGCTGCCGGCGGTGACGGTGTCGTTCAACATCGCGTCGGGTTACTCGCTCTCCGACGCGGTCAAGGCGATTGAAGAAACCAAGGCCAAACTGGACATGCCCGCGCAGGTGCATGCGCAGTTCATCGGCAAAGCCGCCGAATTCACCGGCAGCCAGACCGACGTGGTGTGGCTGCTGCTGGCTTCGCTGGTGGTGATCTACATCGTGCTGGGCGTGCTGTACGAAAGCTACATCCACCCGATCACCATCATCTCCACCTTGCCACCGGCCGGCGTCGGCGCGCTGCTGGCGCTGATGGTGTGCGGCCTGAGCCTGTCCGTGGACGGCATCGTCGGCATCGTGCTGCTGATCGGCATCGTCAAGAAAAACGGCATCATGATGGTGGACTTCGCGATCGAGGCGCGTCGCGCCGGGGCCAACGCGCACGAAGCGATCCGCCGCGCCTGCCTGCTGCGCTTCCGTCCGATCATGATGACCACCGCCGCGGCGATGCTGGGCGCGCTGCCGCTGGCGCTGGGTACCGGCATCGGTTCGGAGCTGCGCCGCCCACTGGGTATCGCCATCGTCGGCGGCCTGCTGCTGTCGCAGCTGGTCACCCTGTACACCACGCCGGTGATCTATCTGTACATGGAACGCTTCTCCGAGCGCATGCGGGTGCGCCGTGAGCAGCGCGCATTGCGCCACGCCGCTGCACAGGACCGCGCGTGAACATCTCCGGTCCGTTCATCCGCCGCCCGATCGGCACCACCCTGCTGGCCATCGGCCTGTTCGTGGTGGGCCTGCTCTGCTACCTGAAGCTGGGCGTGTCGGCGCTGCCGAACATCCAGATTCCGGTGATCTTCGTGCATGCCAGCCAGTCCGGCGCCGATGCCACCACCATGGCCTCGACCGTGACCGCGCCGCTGGAGCGTCACCTCGGCCAGCTGCCCGGCGTGGACCAGATGCGCTCGTCCAGCTCGGAAGGCAGCTCGCTGGTGTTCATGATCTTCCAAAGCGGCGTGGACATTGATTCGGCGGCGCTGGACGTGCAGACCGCGATCAACTCGGCCCAGGCCGACCTGCCCTCCGGGCTGGGCTCGCCGATGTTCCAGAAGGCGAACCCGAACGACGACCCGGTGATCGCCATCGCGCTCACCTCGCAGACGCAGTCCGCCGACGAGCTGTACAACGTGGCCGACTCGCTGCTGGCCCAGCGCATCCGCCAGATCAGCGGGGTGTCCTCGGTGGATATCGCCGGTGCCTCCACGCCGGCCGTGCGCGTGGACGTCAATCTGCGGCTGCTCAATGCGTTGAACCTGACCCCGGACGACCTGCGTAACGCGGTGCGCGCGGCCAACGTGACCTCGCCGACCGGTTTTCTCAGCGACGGCAACACCACCACGGCGATCATCGCCAACGACTCGGTGGCGCGCGCGGCGGACTTCGCCAACCTGGTGATCAAGACCCAGGACGACGGCCGGGTGATCCGGCTCAAGGACGTGGCCAACGTCTACGACGGTCAGCAGGACGCCTACCAGGCGGCGTGGTTCAACCACAAGCCGGCGGTGGTGATGTATGTATTCACCCGCGCTGGCGCGAACATCGTCGAGACCGTCGACCGGGTCAAGGCACAGATTCCTGCGCTGCGCGACTACCTGCAGCCGGGCACCACGCTCACGCCGTACTTCGACCGCACCCCGACCATCCGCTCCTCGCTGCATGAGGTGCAGATCACCCTGCTGATCAGCCTGGCGATGGTGGTGCTGACCATGGCGCTGTTCCTGCGCCGGCTGGCTCCCACGCTGATTGCGGCGATTACCGTGCCGCTCTCGCTGGCGGGCGCGGCGCTGGTGATGTACGTGTTCGGCTTCACCCTGAACAACCTGAGCCTGCTGGCGCTGGTGATCGCGATTGGTTTCGTGGTCGACGATGCGATCGTGGTGATCGAGAACATCATGCGCCATCTCGACGAGGGCATGCCGCGCCTGCAGGCGGCGTTGACCGGTGCCCGTGAGATCGGCTTCACCATCGTCTCGATCACCGCCTCGCTGGTGGCGGTATTCATCCCGCTGCTGTTTGCCAGCGGCATGATCGGCGCGTTCTTCCGTGAGTTCACGGTAACCCTGGTGGCGGCCATCGTGGTGTCGATGATCGTCTCGCTGACCCTGACCCCGGCGCTGTGCAGCCGCTTCCTGAGCGCGCATCGGGAACCGGAAAGGCCCTCGTGGATCGGCCGCTTCCTGGATGGCACGCACGACCGCATGCTGCGCATCTATACGGTGTGCCTGGACTTCTCGCTGCGGCATGCGCTGCTGCTGTCGCTGACCCCGATCCTGCTGATCGTGGCCACGGTGATGCTGGCCGGCGCGGTCAAGAAGGGTTCGTTCCCGCCGCAGGACACCGGCCTGATCTGGGGCCGCGCCAACTCCAGCGCGACGGTGTCTTTTGAAGACATGGTCAACCGTCAGCGCCGCATCACCGACATGCTGATGGCCGACCCGGCGGTGAAGACCGTGGGCGTACGCCTGGGCAGTGGCCGTCAGGGCTCCAGTGCGCAGTTCAACGTGGAGCTGAAAACCCGCAAGGAAGGTCGCCGCGAGACCACGGCGGTCGCCCTGGCCCGACTGAGCGCAAAGGCGGACCGCTACCCGGACCTGCAGCTGCGCCTGCGCGCGATCCAGGACCTGCCCAGCGATGGCGGCGGTGGCAACAGCCAGGGCGCGCAGTACCGCGTGTCGCTGCAGGGCAATGACCTGGCCCAGCTGCAGGAGTGGATACCCAAGGTGCAGGCCGCACTGAAACAGAACCCCAAACTGCGTGACGTGGGCACCGATGTCGATACCGCCGGCCTGCGCCAGAACGTGGTGATCGACCGCGCCAAGGCAGCGCGCCTGGGCGTTTCCGTCGGTGCGATTGATGGCGCGCTGTACGGCGCGTTCGGCCAGCGCCAGATCTCCACCATCTACTCGGACATCAACCAGTACAGCGTGGTGGTCAACGCATTGCCCGAGCAGACTGCCACGCCGAAGGCGCTGGACGAGATCTACGTGCGTGCCGGCAATGGCGAGATGATTCCGCTGACCGCGGTGGCCGAGCAGATGCCCGGGCTGGCACCGCCGCAGATCACCCATGAGAACCAGTACACCACCATGGACCTGAGCTACAACCTGGCTCCGGGCGTGAGTACCGGCGAGGCGGACCTGATCATCAAGCGCACCATCGACGGCCTGCGTCTGCCCGGCGACATCCGGATCAGCGACGGTGGCGGCTTCAACGTGCAGTTGAACCCGAACTCGATGCTGATCCTGGTGCTGGCTGCAATCATCACCGTGTACCTGGTGCTGGGCATGCTGTATGAAAGCCTGGTGCACCCGGTGACCATCCTGTCCACGCTGCCGGCGGCGGGCGTGGGTGCGTTGCTGGCGCTGTTCGTGACCAACACCGAGTTGTCGGTGATCTCGATGATCGCGCTGGTGCTGCTGATCGGCATCGTCAAGAAGAACGCGATCATGATGATCGACTTCGCGGTGGTGGCGCAGCGCGAGCACGGTAAGACGCCGCTGGAGGCGGTGCGCGAGGCCAGCATCGTGCGCTTCCGTCCGATCATGATGACCACCATGGTGGCAATCCTGGCGGCGGTGCCGCTGGCGATCGGCATTGGTGAGGGCTCCGAGCTGCGTCGTCCGCTGGGCATCGCGATGATCGGCGGCCTGCTGTTCTCGCAGAGCCTCACCCTGCTCAGCACGCCGGCGCTGTACGTGATCTTCTCGTGCCTGCAGGGCCATTGGCGCGCGTGGCGGGCACGCCGCAAGAGCCGCAGAAGCGTCACGACCAACGGTCGTGACCTACCGACCGCATCACGGTAGGTACCGACCGTTGGTCGGTACTCGCCGCGTGTCAATGATGACAATCATTTGACGCGCGGTAACGAAAAGAGAACAATTCGCGGCAGCCACGGTCCTGCCGCGCTTCGCGCCCCGCGCTGATTCCCGCCTTTCACGGGCAGTGCCCCGACTCAGCCACCTCCCCTATTCCGCCATCACCTGATCGCGGACGGTGTGCTGCTGTCCGCGGAGGACCCCGACATCATGCAATCTGCTGCACTGCTTCGTCCTACGCTGTTAGCCCTGTCGCTTTCCCTGGCCTGCGTGGCCCAGGCCCAGACCGCTCCGGACGGTGCCCCGCGCACGCGCAGCGCCACCGACTTGGATGCGATCACCGTCACCGGCGAGCGCGCCCATACCGATACCGGTGCGCTGGGCGACCGTGCGGTCCGTGATACCCCGTTCGCGATCTCGGTGGTCGGCCGTGAAGCCATCGAGCAGCGTCAGGTGGTGTCACTCGGCGAGGCGTTCCTGACCGACCCTTCGGTGGTGACCCAGGTCAGTGCGTATGCCAGCGGTTGGAGCTCGCCGATCCGCAACCGCGGCATCGACCTCAGCTACGACAGCTACCGCGTCAACGGCCTGCAGGTGTCTTCGTGGGGCACGGAGTGGCCGCTGGAAGTGATGGAGCAGGTGGAACTGCTGAAGGGTCCGGGCGGCTTCATGTATGGCTTCGGCCAGCCGGGCGGGATCATCAACTATGTGACCAAGAAGCCGACCGACACCACCACCTTGTCGACCCAGCTGGGCTGGCGCGAACAGGGCGTGGTCAGCGGCCAGGTCGACGTGGGCGGACGCTTCGGCAACGCGGACATGTTTGGCTACCGCTTCAACGCGTACCAAGAGAAGGGTGAAACCTTCAACGGCGGCGAAGTGGACCGCAAGGTGGGTTCGCTGTCGCTGGACGCGCGCCTGGGCGAGAGCCTCACCTGGACCTTCGATGGCGTGTTCCAGGAGCGCGATCTGAGCGAAGAGTCGCCGCAGTGGTACTTCCGTGGGATCACCGCGTTGCCGCGTCCGATTGGCGGCGACGTCGACAACAGCATCCCGGGTACCTACTACGACACGCGTTCAAGCCTGCTCTCGACGGCCCTGAACTGGCAGATCAACGAGGACTGGAAGGCCAGCGTGAGCTACGGCTACACCAGCTCGTGGAATGACGTGAACAAGATCTTCGCCTACATCGACGATGTGAACGGCGACTACGACATCAATTCGTACGAACTGGGCGGAAAGACCGAGTGGAAGCAGGCCCAGGCCATGCTGCAGGGTCGCTTCCAGACCGGTCCGCTCTCGCACCAGGTGGTGGCAGGCGTCTCGCATCAGAAGACGACAGGCTGGGACCGGCCGTATGAGTGGAATCTGATCGGCCGTGGCAACCTGTACCAGCGCCCGACGATCCGTCACGACGCGGTCGGCTCACGGGTGATGACGCGCAGCAGTGAAACCATCCAGCAGGCGGTGTTCGTCAGCGACACGGTGGACTTCGGCCACGGCTGGTCGGTGCTGGCCGGCGCGCGCTACAACGACTTCGAAAACAAGGGCAGCTACCACACCTACCCGGTGACCCCGACTTACGCGGTGATGTACAAGCCGGTGGAGGAGGTGACCCTGTACACCAGCTATGTGGAATCGCTGGAAGCCGGCAACCGGGTGGGCTCGGACTACCTCAACGCCGGTGACGTGCTGGACCCGACCATCAGCAAGCAGTTCGAAGTGGGCGCAAAGATGGAGTACCCGCGCTGGAACGCGAACGTGGCGGCGTTCCGGCTGGAGCGCGGCGCGAACATCGACCGGATCACGCCGGCCGGTCTGCTGCTGGTGCAGGACGGCATCACGCTGTACGAGGGCATTGAAGCCAGCGGCGCGGTGCACCTGACCGATGCGTTCACCCTGGGCGGTGGTGTGACCTGGCTGGACCCGACCTACGACAAGCTGTCGCCGGACAGCGCCAGCCAGCAGGGCAACCGCACCACCGGCGCGGCGCGCTGGAACGGCGTGCTGCACGCGAACTACCAGCTGCCGTGGGTGGATGGCCTGGACGCGTATGCAGTAGCCCGTTACTACGGCGATGTGTACTACGACGCCGACAACACGCTGAAGCTGCCGGACTACACCCTGTTCAACGCCGGCGTGGGCTACCGCATGCAGTGGAACGAGCACGCCGTGACCTGGCGGGCGAGCGTGGAGAACCTGACCAACAAGAAGTACTGGTCCAACGCCGGCCTCGGCCTGCCGCGCACGTTCGCGGTAAGCGTGCGCTTCGACCTGTAACCGGGTCGATCAGGGCGGGTGCCAGAGCCCCGTAGTGACACGCCATGCGTGTCATTGGGCGGTCTGGCTCCCCGATGACACGCATGGCGTGTCACTACGGAACTTCTGGCCACGTGGGTTGTTCTTCGCACGGCCTCCCGAAGAATGCAGCAATAAT
>ENA-OWLM01001029-OWLM01001029.1-metagenome-genome-assembly--contig:-NODE-1029-length-10468-cov-3.257179_pt1 | contig 10468 bp, 10 predicted proteins | sample MGYA00245349_ERZ651102 | MGnify/ENA primary metagenome ERZ651102 (study PRJEB26857, sample SAMEA4031759) | metagenome | biome: human; feature: oral; material: saliva | place: Philippines | collected 2014... | reverse complement strand
GGGCTGACGAATCCACCCAGACCGCCAAAGCAGTTGATCATTGCCACCCCCGCCGCCATGCCCACGCCCGACAGGAACAGGCCCGGGATCGTGAACAGCATCGACGTCGTGCTGTACGCCCCAACGGCGGCAATCGTAAGCGACAGCAGCGCCAGGCCCATGGAGCCATGGAACCAGACACTGCCGATCAGCCCGACGCACACGCACGTGAACGGCCCCACCAGATGCCAGCGGCGCTCCCGCATGCGATCAGAACTGCGGCCGATCAGGTACATCACCACAAACGCAGCGGTGAACGGCACTGCCGTGTACAGCCCCACGTGCATCACATCGCCCACGTTGAGCTGCTGCACCAGCGTGGGCAACCAGAAGGAAACGCCGTAAGAGCAGATGGCCGAGCAAAAGCAGATGCTCGTCATCTTCCACACGCGACGATCTTTCAACGTAGCCGCAAGCGACGCCGTGGACTTGTCGTGGCGAGTGAGGTCCCGCTCCGCTTCCAGCTCTCCTTCGACCAATTCCCGCTCTTCCTTGGTGAGCCAGCCGGCTACGGCCGGGCTGTCGGCCAGGTACTTCAAGCACAGCAAGCCCAGCAGCAGCGAAGGCACGGCCTCAATGATGAACATCCATTGCCAGCCCGCCAGCGAATGCGCGCCATGTCCCCATTCAATGATGGCGCCCGACAGCGGAGCGCCGATCATTCCCGACAACGGCACCGCCCCCACGAACAACGCCACCATCTTCGCGCGCTTGTTTGCCGGGAACCAGTACGTCAGATAAAGGATCACACCCGGATAAAACCCTGCCTCGGCCGCGCCCAGCAGGAAGCGCAGCACATAGAACTGCGTTGGCGTTTCGACAAAGGCGAAGCAGGCGGAAATGATGCCCCACAGAATCATGATGCGCGATATTGTCTTCTTTGCGCCGATGCGCATCATCAGCAGATTGCTTGGCACCTCGAAAATCAGATAGCCGATGAAGAACAATCCCGCGCCCAGGCCGTAGACCGCATCGCTGAAGCCCAGATCATTGAGCATATGCAGTTTGGCGAAACCGATATTGATGCGGTCGAGGTACGCAGCCACGTAGCACAGCATGAGAAACGGCATGATGTGCAGCGCCACCTTGCGGTAGACGGCGTTGCGGTCTGGCGCCAGCCCCGCATAAGCGGGGGAATTCAGGGTTGCTTGCACGGTTTTTTCCCCTTGAGGATGTCAGGCGGTGGTCCCGCCATGAATCATGGTTTGAGTTGGAAGATGGCTTCGACTTCGACCGCCATGCCCGTAGGCAGCGACGAGGCGCCGGTGGCGATACGCGCATGCCGCCCGCGATCGCCCAGAACGGCCGACAGCAGATCCGATGCGCCATCAAGCACCTTCGAATGGGCGTCGAAGTCCTCGGCGCAATTGACCACGCCGGCAAGGCGCACCGCGCCTGCGACACGGGCCAGATCGTCGCCGCAGGCATGGGCCAGATGGCCGAGCACATTAAGCGCGCACAGCGCCGCGGCTTCCCGGCCCGCTTCGACACTGAGGTCGCGGCCCACCTTGCCCGAAAACTCCAGGACACCGTTGCGCCGAGGCGCCTGTCCTGCCACAAACAGCAGGTCGCCAGCCCGGACGGCAGGCACGTAACTGCCCCGCGGCGGATTGGCTGCCGGAAGCGACAGGCCAAGTTCGGCCAAACGACCCGAGATCGTGTTTGCGCTCATTTCAATTGCCTCCAGTCGCCCTGGTGCCCCTGCCAATTGATGGAGTGGCCCAGCGCACGCATCACGCTGCCCCGCAACGCGCGCACCATGCCCGCATACTCCTGCATCGCAATGCCGTCATGGGCGGGCTCGGGCGCCATGAACATGCCGTCCACCCCGCCGCTGGCCACGCACAGTTCGGTACTGCGGGCTTCAAGCTCGGGCTCGTGGAAAACGACGGGGTTCTCCAGCAGCGCGGACAGCGCCGCCACCACCCCAGTGGCGCCGAAGTTCGATATGTTGGATACCACCAGCCAATCGGCGGCCGTAACCGCCGCGACCCCGCCGCGGCCCGGCGTGCCCGTATCAGCCGCCTTCGGCGAGAAGCGCGGCAAGTCCTCGGCAATGACGCCCATGCCCAATTCATTGCCCCCGTCGCCGATGCCAATGAACGGAATCGCCGCCGCCTTGACCTTCTCGAACAGGTAATCCAGGTTGGCCACCAGCCCGTCCAGCGGGCGCCCGCCCAGACCGTGATACAGGCCCTTCGCATTGCGCCCCGGCCGCTCGATGGCGATTGCCGCGCACGGGCGCGTTACCGTCACCAGGGCGTCGCAGATCGCGTGCGCGCCGCGATCATCCTTGGGCACTGTCTTTATGTAGACGGGCCGCAGGAAATCGAAGGGCTTGATGACGCCGTCCTCGGGAAATGGCATCGGAGCCAAACCTGCGCCTCGGCAGGTGGCGATCATCATGTCTTCCCAGTCCTCGTCAATGACGATCACGGTCTCGCGCCGCAACCCAAGGAAGAATGCGCGCGCCATCAGGGCGGCGCCGATCGGACCATCGGTCTCGGGCGCGCCGCCTCCTTCCGGAAAGCCGGTTGCGATCAGGATCGGCCCGGTGCTTTCCTGCGCCGCCTTGTGCAGCCGCTCGGCGGCGCCCATGCAGGCATAGCCAGGCTGGCGCGATTGCAGCGCTTCGTAGAGATTGCCGATGAGGCCCACGCCGGTGTAATCGACGCGCATAAAGTCGTCGATGGTGCGGGCAACGCGATGGTAGGTTTTGGAGTCAGAATTCAGCATGATGAGTCAGGCGTTCAGCGCCTCGATGAAAACGGAGGTATCGACGTTGCCGCCGCTCAGCACCACGGCAACGGTCTTGTCAGCCAGATCGAGCTTGCGTGCCAGCACGGCAGCCAGCGGCACCGCTCCGCCGGGTTCCACGACCAGGCGCAGATGCTGGTATGCGGCTTTCATGGCGCGTCGCACGTCGTCGTCGCTTACCACCAGGCTTCCCGCAAGCAGATGCAGGTTGATCGGGAACGTCAGCTTGCCCGGCCTGACCACTTGCAGCGCATCGCAGATCGACGTTGCGCCCGGAGCGTTGCTTTCGGGCTGGCCCGATGCCAAAGACCGCGCCAGTTCATCGAAGCCTTCCGGCTCGCCGGCGTACACCGCCGTGGAAGGCGACAGCGACTTGACCGCCGTGGCCACGCCTGCAACCAGTCCGCCGCCGCTGGATGCCGCGATCACCGCGTCAAGCGTCGCCCCCATTTCGCGGGCCTGCTCAATGATCTCCAGCCCGACAGTGCCCTGGCCCGCCATGATGTCGGGGTCGTCGTACGGAGGCACGATCACGGCGCCGGTGCGGCCCGCTATCTCGGCGCCGATTGCCTCGCGGTCGTCCTTCTGACGGTCGTACAACACGACCTCGGCGCCGTTGGCGCGCGCGCCTTCGATTTTTGCCCGGGGCGCGTCAGCCGGCATGATGATGGATGCGGGAATGCCCAGCTTGCGCGCCACCAGCGAGGTAGCCAGCGCATGATTACCGGACGAAAACGCCACCACGCCGGAGCGCTTCTGTGCGTCGCTCAGTTGCAGCAGGCGATTGACGGCGCCGCGGAACTTGAATGCGCCCGCTTGCTGCAGCGATTCAGCCTTTACGAGAATACGTGCGCCGGCCAGCTCATTGAGCGACGCGCTTTCCAGCAAAGGGGTGCGCACGATGTGCGATCGGATACGTTCATGCGCCTGCTGCACATCACCGAGCGTGACGGCGAAAGCGGCGCTGGAGGTTGCGGAATTCAAAGCTGCTCCTGGCTGATTGCGACATTGCGCAGCCATTACAGCTTGGGCGTTTGATAACGACCAATCCTATGTTTGGATCGAAATCAATAAGATCACCTTATGATTGAACGATCCTCCCGGCAGAGCCTTGCTCGCGAGGCGAACTAAGCATGTGGCAATCAGGGAAACCACTGATAGTGACTGGCCGGCGCTAGCCCGCTGGCGCACGAGGGGATCTGCGGCGTCGGCGGTGGCCCAAGGTCGAAGCGCGCGCGATCTCGCCCGCAAGCTCGGACAGCGCCTCCTTGGTCTGCTGGTCGCTTCCAGGCGCGTAGGCCACTGCGAAAGACAAATCGCGCAGCTGCATCTGCGCCTGACGGACCTTCAATCGCCCCTGCTCGACTTCCTTGAGCACGGCCAATCGAGGCACGACGCACACGCCATAGCCATCTTCGGCCATGCGGACGATGGTCGAGAGGGACCAGTTCGTGAATATCCGGGGCGCGCCATGTTCGGGCGTGGTCAGCTCCCTGTGCAAAAACGTATACGGATACGTCCGCTTGGGAAACGTGATCAACGGATGCCGCGCCACCGCGTCGTTCGACATGGGCTCCTTGCCCACCTTCAGCGACGGCGCGGAAAGAAAATTGAGCTCGTAGCTGCAAAGCGGCCTCTCGATCAGCTCGTCGTCGTTCAGCGGCCCCAGCAGAAACGCCATGTCCAACCCGCCTGACTTCAACTCCTCGCGCAGGGTGGGCGTAATGTCCACGACGAAGTCGATGATCACGTTGGGATAGCGCTTGCGGCACTGCTCCAGAAACTCCACCAGCCACGTGTGGACAATGGTCTCGGCCACCCCCAGGCGTATCACGCCGCTGATCGCTTGCTCCTCCGCAACCTTCAGCATCATCTCGGCGTGCAACGCCATGAAGCGCTCGGCATATCCATACAGGACCCGGCCCTTCGCCGTGAGCTTCACCGCGCGCGAGTTTCGATCCAGGGCTTTGATGCCCAGCTCTTTCTCCAACGACGCAATCCGCTGGGAGACGGCCGGCTGAGTGGTGTGCAGTTTCGCGGCGGCTTTGTTGAAGCTGCTGAAATTGACCACCCAGTAAAAGACCTCGAGGCTCTTGAAATTCATATGCTTTCGGCGTCGGCAAGGGTTTCGGCGTAACGGGACATTGTGAACTACCGCGGGCCTGATTGACCATCGCAGCGCATTGAACTCGATAGAATGTTGATCCGACATACGCCCGGACAACGCCCCGGCAACACCAGCTTCCCCGCCCCCATGAAAGGCACCCGCAACTCCCTATCTTCCCTGCGCATCTTCCTCACCGCCGCTGAAACCCTGAACTTCAGCCGCGCGGCCGAAGCCCTGAACCTGACGCAAAGCGCGGTCAGCAAACACGTCGCCGCGCTTGAAGACCGCCTGGGCACGGCGCTGTTCAAGCGCATGCCGACCGGCCTGCGGCTGACCTACGCCGGCGCCCTGTACCTGGAACGCATCAGCGCGGCGGTACGCCTCATCGACGAGGCGGACGCGCTGGTCGCCAACCCCGCCTCGCGCGTGGCGCTGAACGTTGCGGTGTCTCCGTCCTTCGCGCAGTTCTTCCTCTTGCCCAGGCTGTCCGAATTCTTCGAGTCGCACCCCGAGATCCGCGTCAACATCCGCCCGCGCCTCTTGCACGGACGCGACCGCTCGGAACGGTTCGATGCGGAGATCCAGCTCCATACGGGCTACGTGTCGGGCATGAGCGCGCAGTATCTTTGCGGCCGCGAAATGACGCTGGTCGCCGCGCCGTCGCTGCTGGAGCGCCATCCTGTCAACGCCGTGGAAGACATTGCCCAACTGCCCCTGCTCAAGCGCGCGCAGCGCGGCTATAGCTGGGACGAATGGCGCGCCGACGTCGCGCCGCTATGGTCCGGACCGGCCGCCACCGCGGCGGAATATGAAGGCTTTTCGATCCTGCTGCCCGCCGTGCTGAACGGGTTGGGCGCGGGCATCATGCCCTTGTGCATGGTGCTGGACCCGCTCAAGTCCGGTCAGTTGGCCCGCCCCTTCGGAGAGACGGTCGAAGGCCGCTACGGCTACCACCTGATGCAGCCCCGCCCCAATGTCGGGGGGCCCTATTGCCAGGCCTTCTGCGACTGGGTTATCGCGCAGGGCCAGGAGCTCAATGCCCGGACGCGAAGCTACGCAGGGCTGGCTTAAGCGTCTAGGCACCCCTGCCGCATCGGTATTCCAGATTGGAATATCCCATGCGCATACTTCCTTTGCCCGGCGCGGCGGCCGCCACCACAATGACGTGAAATTTCTCATGGATCATCAGAAAAATCATGTTCAAGTGGAAAAAACTCATGGCCGCCCTGGCCGCCCCCGCGCTCCTGGCAGCCGCGCAAACGGCGTCGGCCGCCTATCCCGATAAGCCCGTCAAGATTGTCGTGCCCTACTCGGCCGGCGGCAGTTCCGACGTGGTCGCCCGCGCCATCAGCGACCAGCTTGCCGCGCAACTCGGCCAGTCCGTCATCGTCGAGAACCGCGCTGGCGCGGGCTCGATGCTGGGCACCGCTTACGTGGCCACCGAAGCGCCCGATGGCTATACGCTGCTGCTGGCCGACGTGCCGTTCACCATCGTCCCAGCGCTTTACAAAGACCGAGTGAAGTACGACGCGAAGAAGGATTTTGCGCCCATCACGCTGCTGGGCCTGTCGCCCACCTATCTGTTCGTCAATCCCAAATTCGAGGCGCAGGACGTCAAGTCCCTGGTGGCCGCAGCCTCCGCCAAGCCGGACACGATTTCCATCGGTTCCGGCGGCAACGGCTCCCTGACCCATCTGATGGCCGAGCTGTTCATGCTGACCACGCAGACCAAGCTTGCGCATATCCCGTACAAGGGCGCGTCCGCCTCGGTCAACGATCTGGCCGGCGGCCAGATCCAGGCCAGCTTTACCACCATGCCCACCGCCGTGGCGTTGTATCAGGGCGGCAAGATCAAGCCGCTGGCCGTGTCGTCCCCCACGCGCCAGGCGGATACGCCCGATGTGCCGACGTTCCAGGAACTGGGCTACTCCGGCCTGACGGTGCAGAGCTGGTGGGGCCTGGTGGCGCCGGCTGGCACGCCCGACGACGTGCAGAAAAAGCTGGCGGACGCGATGGCCAAGGTCATGCAGTCCGACGCCGTCAAGCAACGGCTGTCCAGCGTGGGCATGAATCTGCCGCCCGACACCAGCGCCGCCGCCCTGAAGGCCCTGCTGGCGCAGGACTTCGCGCGCTGGGCCGACGTCGTGCAGCGCGCCAATATCACTTTCGAATAACAGACCTAGGCGCGCCGCGCGCATCGCAGCGCGGCGCCGGAGACAACGATGACATCCTGGCAACAGGCGGCCGCCAAAGACACGGCCCTGATGAACGATTTTCAAGCCGTCTGCGGCTTTGGCGGACGCCTGTCCGGCTCCGGGCAGGACGAGGCGGCCATGGCGTGGGCGCTGGAGCGCCTGCGCGAGGTCGGCCCCGACGTGCGCCGGGTGGCCGTGCCCTACGACGGCTGGCGCTGTCTCTCCAGCAGCCTCACCTTGCTGGGCGACACGCCCCTGAGCCTGGATTGCGTGCCCCTGCTGCGCTCCGCGTCCACCGACGCCGCGGGTCTGGAAGGCGTCGTCCTGGATTTGGGCGCCGGCCGCCAGGAAGACTTCGACCGCGCGGGCGACGCGGTGCGCGGCAAGATCGTGCTGGTGCGCCACGAGTATCCGTTTTCCCAAGGCCACCTGCACCGCCGCCGCAAGTACGACATGGCGGTGGCCCGGGGCGCGGCCGCGTTCCTGATCGCCAATACCCTGGCCGGCGCCGGCCCCTTGTCCGGTTCGTCGGGACGGCCCCGCGACGGCGCGGGCATTCCGGCGGCCTATATCGACCATGAAGGCGCGCAGGCATTGGCCGCGCAGCCCGGCGCCCGCGTGCGCCTGCAGATCCAGGGGGAAGAGCTGCGGGACTCCATGGCCTGCGCCGGCATTCTCGACCTGCCCGGCGGGCGGGACAGCCGGATCGTCATCAGCGCGCACATGGACGGCCATCACCTGGGCAACAGCGCGCTGGACAACGCCACAGGCGTCGCCGTCGCGCTGGCGGCGGCGCGCATCCTGGCGGGATCCGTGGGACCGGACACGCCGGGGCTGCGCGTGTGCTTCTTCACCGCCGAGGAATGGGCGCTGGCGGGGTCGGCGCGATATCTGGCCGACATGCCGGCTGCGGAACGCCGCGACTTGAAGCTCAACATCAATCTGGACACCGTAGCGGGCGACGACACGCTGTGCGCGCTGATCAGCCAGTACCCTGCCCTGGCGGGCGTGGTGGACAGGACCGCAGAGCGGGCAGGCGTGCCCGTGTCGCACTGGCTGCCCTTCATGCCCAACTCGGACCATGCCAATTTCGCCAAGCACGGCATACCCGCGCTGCGCCTGGTGGCGGGATTTGAAAAGCCCGAATCGCGCGTGCGTCACATCCTTTCCCGCGGCGACGTCCCGGACATCATCCTGGAAAGCGAAATGCGCAATGCCCTGGCCGTGACCTGCGCGATGGCGTCGCTGGCCCTGAGCATGTCGGATCACGAACTGGACGCCCTGAAGTCCGGATCGACCTGCCCCGGCATCTAGGCGGCTAAGGTCAGGCACGCTACATGCTGAGTCTTCCATTCAACAGGCGGCACACGCCGCCTGGTGGATGAAATCCCAGGAGACCGATATGGCAGACCATGTAATCAAGGTGCTGAACGACCTCATCGAAACCTCAAAGGACGGCGAAAAGGGCTTCGCCGCCGCTGCCGACGACACCAAGACCGCGGAATTGCAGGAACTCTTCCGGAACCGCGCCCGCGACTGCGGCACGGGCGCCGCGGAGTTGCAGGCGCTGGTGAGCCAATTGGGCGGCAAGCCGGAAGACAGCGGCACCGTGTCCGGCGCCATGCACCGGGGCTGGACCAACATCAAGGCGGCCGTCGCCAGCCGCACGGACCTTGTCCTGCTCGAAGAATGCGAGCGCGGCGAGGACGTGGCCAAGGCGGCCTACTCCAAGGCCCTGAAAGACATGCTGCCTGAGAATGTGCGCGCGGTCGTCGAGCGCCAGTATCAAGGCGTGCTGCGCAATCACGACCAGATCCGCGACCTGCGGGACCGCTACCGGGCCGCGACTTAAGCGTCCTGGCGCTGATGCGGCAAGGCGCGCGCCCGCAACGGGCGCGCGCTGCACATCGTTATCGCACCAATTCCGCGTAGACCCGCTTGAACAGCTCGAAGCGGTCTTTCAATCCCACCACGCCTCCGTTGATGCGGCGCGTAATCCGGGAAAAATCCTCAAGATCGTCATCATGGGTCCGGTCATCGGCAAGCTCATTCAGCCCGCGTGACTGCCAGAACCATCCCGCACTGAGCGCGGCCCATTTGGGCTCGGCCAGCAATTCGGGGGTAGAGATCAAGTCCACGCCCATGGCTTCCCCGGCTGAATCGTAGTTGCTGCGGCCGGTCAGCTGGATGATGCCCCTGCCCCGGAAACGGTAGCCGTCGTCGCTCTGCGCATCGCCATTGCCCATTCGGTTCGCATACACCATATTGGCAAGCCTCTGCGGATTGTTCACATACGGCATGGCGGACGCTTCGTTCGGGAATCGCCTGGGCCAAACCCTGGTCAGCCGCGCCGCGGTCGTGTAATTGAGATTTTCTTCAAGCCGGTTGTACTGGCCTGATTCATAGCCGGTCTGGGCGAGAAAGCTCGCGATCCGGTCCGGAGTTTCGATTTCGTATTTCTGAAATGCCGGCGCAAGCGCATCCACCCATACCGCGGGAGCTTTGCAGTTGGGAAAGATGCGCTGGAGCTGATCGGGACTCAGCATAATGTTCCCCCGTCGCAGAATCGGCCGCTCCAGGCCCGCGGCCAAGCCAAATAGCATCGGACAAGCAAAATACTCAACAAAGCAAGTTTTGAGCCATCCGCATCGTTCGCTAATACCCAATTTTGGGTATGCGGCGCTTGACACCCGTTCGATCCGTGCGGACCATACCCCATCCATGACGCACACCACCCTCCAAGCCCTAGCCCAGCACTCGCAAGACCTCCTGGCCGCTCTACGCCGCGACGCGCCCCTGGTGCAGTGCCTGACCAATTTCGTCTCCATGAACTACGCCGCCAACGCCGTGCTGGCGATTGGCGCATCGCCCGCCATGGTGCATGCCGAGCAGGAAGCGCCCGAATTCGCGCGGATCGCCGGCGCGGTGGTGATCAACATCGGCACCCTCTCCGTGCCCTGGCTGGACAGCATGCTCTTGACAGCCGAATCGGCCGGACAGGCGGGTAGGCCTTGGGTACTGGACCCGGTCGCGCATCACGCCACGGCTTTCCGCCGAGACGCCATCCAGCGGCTGCTGGACCTGAAGCCGGCAATCATCCGCGGCAACGCGTCGGAGATCATCGCGCTGGCCGGCGGCCAGAGCGCCGGGCAAGGCGTCGATGCGCGCGACGCCGTGGCGCAGGCGGAACAATCCGCCCGCGACATCGCCGTGCGCCGTCAGACGTGGTGCACGACGAGTTTCCGGCCTTTGTAGTCCAATACGTCCACGTCCATGTCGAACAATTCGCGGATGTTGGCGGCGGTGAAGACGTCGTTAGGGTGGCCGGTCATGGCGACGCGCCCGCCTTTCATGGCGACGACGTGGTCGG
>ENA-OWLM01001024-OWLM01001024.1-metagenome-genome-assembly--contig:-NODE-1024-length-10487-cov-3.990318_pt1 | contig 10487 bp, 9 predicted proteins | sample MGYA00245349_ERZ651102 | MGnify/ENA primary metagenome ERZ651102 (study PRJEB26857, sample SAMEA4031759) | metagenome | biome: human; feature: oral; material: saliva | place: Philippines | collected 2014... | reverse complement strand
TGGGGTTGATGACCAGGCCGCAGTCGGTGTAGATGAGGCCGCCCTGCATGGGATGATGGGGTTTGTCCAGCGCCACCAGGAAGAAGCTGGACACCAGGCTGGTACCCGGTGCCGTGCCGATGAGCTGGATGGCGGCACGGACCACGTCGGCCGTGGTGTGCACGGCGCCGGCCACCGAGCCGTCCACCTTGCCCTCGGCCACCAGCATGTTGGCAAACACGAACTCCCCGAGCAGGAAGGAGAGGGAGAGAAACAGTGCCGCCAGCAGTCCCTTGCGCAGGCAGGGGATCACCACCAGCAGGAAGGCGCGGGCACTGCTGGCCCCCAGCAGGTGAGCGGCATCCATCAGATCCTTGAGCGGCACCCCCTGCAGGCTGTTGGCCAGCGCCCGGTACATGAAGGGGAGTACCACGGTGAACCAGGTACCCACCAGGATCCACGGCGTGCCGATGATGGGCAGGACGCCGTCGGCGTAGATCTGCAACAACCCCACCGACGACACCACGGGCGGCACCGCGAAGGGGAGCAGGATCAGCAGGTTCATCCAGGGATCCAGCTTGGGGAAGTAGTAGGCCACCACCAGCACGGTGGGCACCAGCACCAGGGTCCCCAGCAGCAGGGTGGCGAAGCAGACCAGTAGGCTGCGGCCAAAGGCCGCCAGAAACCGCGGATCGCCCCACAGCTTGAGATACCAGTCGAGGGTGAAGCCGTCCGGCAGCAGGGTCGCCCCCCAGCGAGTGGAGATGGAGTAGAGAAAGGTGGCCAGCAGCGGCAGCAGCAGGGTGGCCACCAGGGCCCCCAGCACCCAGCGCGGCCAGCCAGGTTTCAAGTCATGCATGGGATTGCCCCCTGTTCACGTAGCTCTTTTTCAGCAGCCACTGGTTGGCGGCTGTCACCACCCCCAGCAGCACCATCAGGATCACCGCCAGCGCCGCCGCCATGTTGGGCTCGAGGAAGATGTCGCCGGAGACCAGGCTGGCCACCCGGATGGTCACCAGATTGAAGTTGCCGGTGGTGAGGGCATAGGCGGAGGCATAGGCTCCCACCGCGTTGGCGAACAGGATGATCAGGGTGCCGAGCAGGGCGGGGGTGAGCACCGGCAGCGCCACGTGCCAGACATATTGGCTCTTGCTCGCGCCGAGCAGCGCGGCGGCCTGGGGCCACTCATCCTGCAGCGCATCGAACGCCGGGTAGAGCAGCAGCAGGGCGAGCGGGATCTGGAAGTAGGTGTAAATCAGGATAAGACCGCTGCCCGAGTAGAGGTTGAAGCCGTCGATGAGGCCCCAGGATTTGAGCAGCAGGGTCACCGCGCCATTGATGCCGAGCACGATGATGAAGGCGAACGCCAGCGGCACGCCGCTGAAGTTGCTGGTCATGGTGACGAAGGCCAGCAGCAGCCGCTTGACCCGCTCGCCGCTGTGGCGCAGCGCCGCCGCCCCGAGGGTGCCGATGGCGAGCCCCGCCAGGCTGGCGATGCCGGCGATGCGCAAGGAGTTGCCGAAGGATTGCAGGTAGAAGGGGGAGCTCAAAATCTCCCGGTAGTGGTCGAGGCCCCAGCCATCGGGGGTCTGAAAGCTGCCCACCAGCACCCACACCATGGGGGCGAGCTGGAACAGGATCATCAGGAGAACGAACGGCAGCAGCACCAGGGCGGGCAGCCAGTGGCGGCGCAGCCGGCGCCGGGTGACGGTCGGTTGATCCGCCAGGATCTCGGTGGTGGCGGGCATCATCAGTGTACCTCCGGCAGGTTGCCGGCCTTGAGCAGCGGCGGGCAGCCCGGCTTGTCGTGGGAAACTCCCAGCAGATCCGCCATCAGGGCGCAGAGCTGGGTCTGCTGCATGGCGGGACCGGCCGGCCACTGGGCCACGAACGCGTCCCCAAACAGCCAGAGCGGCACGGTGCGCTCTTCCGGCAGGGTGCCGCCGTGGCTCAAGTCGTTGTTCATGCCGTGATCCGAGGTGATCACCACCTGATAACCCTGTGCCAGCCACTGGGGCAGCAGGTCGGCCAAGAGGCTGTCCATGCGGCGCGCCTGATTGCGGTACTGGCGGGAATCCAGGCCAAACTGGTGACCCGCGTTGTCCACCCCCATGGGATGGATCAGGAGAAAATCGGGGTCGTACTGGCTGCGCAGCCACTCGCCATCCATCAACAGGTGGCTGTCGGGGTAGCCGTCATCCCAGTAGAAACAGCCGTGCTGGATGGGCAGTCGCTCGTCATGGGTGAAGCGATCGCGGGCCGCTTGCCAGGGGCTCTGGTTGTAGAGCTCGCTCACCCAGTGATAGGCCGCCGCCGCGGTGCGTTTGCCCGCGGCCCGGGCCAGATGGAAGATGGACGCCTGCCGGCTCAGACGGATCACCCCGTTGTGGGTGATGCCGCTCTCCACCGGCGTCGCCCCGGTCAGGATGCACTCGTAGAGGGGCCGGGAGAGGGAGGGGAGGGCGCAGCTCAGGGTGGCCTGCAACCCTTGTCCCGCCTCCACCATGCCCGCGAGGTAGCCCATGCAATGGGCTACCTCGGCAGAGAGGCCATCCACAAGTACCACTATCACCTTGTGTTGCACTGGCGCCCCTTACTGCATGTTGATCATGACGGTTTCCTGCCACTGGCGCGGCAGGGCCTTGGAGCTCTGCTCCCAGGCAGCGTGATCCTGTACCGGCTTGGCATTGGCGTACTGCTCGGCCGGCAGCAGCTTGGCCTTGACGTCATCCGGCAGGGTCACGTTGCTGCGGATGGGACGGGCGTAGCCACGGGCCAGGTTGATCTGCCCCGCATCGGAGAGGATGTATTCCCGCGCCAGCTTGGCGGCGTTGGGGTTCTTGGCCCACTTGTTGATGATGGTGGTGTAGCCGGCGATGACGGAGCCGTCGCTCGGGATCACCACGTCAAACTTCTTGGGGTCGATCTGGTCGCGGTAGTTCAGGGCGTTGAAGTCCCACAATACCCCCACTTCCACCTCGCCCTTCTCGATGTTGGCGATGGTTGGGTCGTTCAGCGACAGGCGCCCCTGCTGGGCCAGCTTGCCGAACAGCTCCAGCGCAGGCTTGAGGTTCTTCTCGCTGCCGCCGGTAGCATAGGCCGCCGCCAGCACGCCGTTGTTGGCCTGGGAGGCGACGCCCACGTCACCCAGGGTCACTTTGTAGTCGCCACCCAGCAGGGATTGCCAGCTGGTGGGGGCGGCCTTGACCAGATCCTTGTTGATCAGGAAGGCGATGGTGCCGGTATAGGCCAGCATCCAGTGACCGTCCGCATCCTTGGCCCAGTTCGGAATGTCGGCCCAGGTGGAGGGCTTGTAGGGCTGGGTGACGCCCTGCTGGACCGCGACCGGGCCGAAGGCGCCGCCCACGTCACCGATGTCGGCGGTGGCGTTGCCCTTCTCGGCGGCGAACTTGGCGATCTCCTGGGCCGAGCTCATGTCGGTATCCTGGTGCTTGATGCCGTAGATGCTGCCGAGCTGCTGCCAGGTATCCTTCCAGTTGGCCCAGCTGTCGGGCATGCCGACGCTGCTGAGCTGGCCTTCACCGCGAGCGGCCTTCTCCAGATCCGCGATATTTTCGGCTGCAAAAAGTGGTTGGCTGATGGCCACCAGGGCCAGTGCACTTGCGATCACGCTTCTCATCATCCCATCCCTCTGGACTAGGTCAGTTAAGGTTCGAGAGGGATGCTAGAGCGCGAATATGACGGTGACGGGGCGCTTTGATGGCAATTTGATGACAAACGTCCTGTCACGTCCCTGTCATCCGCCCGGAGTACAACTCGGGGCCAAGGGGCACTGGCCTACTCCAGCCTGCCACCACAGAACAGACGACAGGGACAAGCGCGTGACAGAGCCGGAATTGAACGAACCGGGCATGGCCGACGGCCGTGGCCCCTCCAAGTGCGAGCGGATCTGCCGGATCCTGCGCCGCTACATCGGCAGCGGCCAGCTGGCGGCCGGGCAGCAGCTGCCCGCCGAGCGGGCCCTGAGCGAGCGCTTCGCCACCACCCGCATCACCATCAAGGAGGCGCTCTCGAGCCTGGAGGCGGACGGTCTCATCTACCGGGCCGAGCGGCGCGGCTGGTTCGTGGCGCCTCCTCGCCTCACCTATGATCCCGCCATCCATACCCATTTCCACCAGTGGATCGGCGAGCAGCAGCGCGTCGCCGAGACCCGGGTGCTGGCCCACGGAGGTCAGCTTGCCAGCAGTGACCTGTGTCATCGCATGGGGCTGGCCCCCTTCACCCCGCTCTACGAGATCCGGCGCCTGCGCCTTATCGACAGCCGCCCCGTCCTGCACGTCAGCCACCATCTGCTGGCCAGTCGGTTTCCCGACATCGCCAGCGCGCCGCTGGCCAGCTCTCTCACCGAGCTCTATCGGGAGCGCTATGGCATAGGCCAGGGAGGGGCGAGTCTGGAGATCACCCCTTCGGCGGCGCGCGGCGCCATTGCCCGCGCCCTCAATCTGGCGGAGGGGAGCGCCGTGCTGCGGCTGGTGCGGGTCAACTACGACGAGCGGGGAGGGCTGGTGGATTGCGACATCGAGCACTGGCGCCCGGATGCCATCCGCATCTGCCTCGACACTCGATCCCTGTAGACCGCCTTCGAGAAGCCATTGCAGACTCTGGTTGCTGATCAGAGGTGAGCCGGTGAACGCTGGCGGCCAAGGTGGCCATCCGCATCTGCCTGGATACCCGCGCTTTGTCGCCCACCTTCGAGAGACCATTGCAGAGCCTGGTCGCGGATGAACGGTGAGTGGGTGAACGGGGCGGGCAGCGCGGGGATTCAGCAGGTCCTGGGGATCGCCTGAAATGACGGGCAACCCGGGGAGGCAAAGAGGCGCGGATCCCGCGGGATCCGCCGGGATCAGTTGTCGATATTGGGGATCAGATCGTCGAAGCTCTGGTAGCCGCAGTCTGCCAGTTGCAGGGACATGGTGTAGGTCTTGCTGCCCTCGCGCTGGCCGATGGCGGGGCGGTTGAGCTTGAGCTCCTGATGCCAGTACTCCTTCATGCGGTCGATGAGGGCCATTGCCTCGGTCTCGTCCAGGTGGAGCTGGCACAGCGCCATGTAGTTGTTGGGCCTGTGCATGTTCTCCACCAGATAGTCCCCCAGCACCGACATCGCCTGGCGCGCCTGCTGGCGGGCGAAGCGGCTGTGCTGCTCGAAGCTGATCCGCTCGCTGATGAGGAAGTGGTAGCTGTTGTCGATGCCGAGCTGCAGGATGCCGAGCTTCTCCAGCTTGCGCAGGTAGAGGTAGCAGGAGGCATCGGTCAGGCCGTACTCCCGCTTGAGATCGATCAGGGTCTTGTCGCGCCAGAAGATGTTGGCGAGGAAGGCATAGAGCCCCGGCTCCTTGTGAAACGCCTCGTCCTGCTCCTGGGTGAAGACGGCGCGCCGGCTCTGGGCGTCCTGGGTGCGATCCAGCAGCTCCTCGAAGGAGAGTCCCACCAGGTGACAGATCTCCAGCAGGGTGTCGAACGGCAGGGAGGGCTTGTTCATCATCCGCTTCACGGTGGCGATGGACACACCCATGGCCTCCGCCAGGGTCTGATAGCGGATCCCCTTGTCGGTCAGGGTCTTCTTCAGGGTGTCGAGAATGTGGTTGGCCAGGGTCTGGCTGTAGGTCATGCAACTATTCCTTTATCTGCATTTTTAGTCGTGTCAGAAAATGCGTTGTTTGTCGGTATCGGGCTCAATTTTTGATACCTAGAAAAACCAGAGGAGAATAACCCGGTGATGATGGCTGAAATGGCCTGACCAGTTATGGTGCAAGGTGGCAGAAAGTGACACCTGGTGGTGCATATCCTTCAACCTTTCAACATTTTGCTGGTGATGCATATTACAAAGCACATAATTCAACACGAATCGGATTCAATACCTTCCTGGTTGAGAAAACGATTGTTTGCTTCCAATTTAAGGGTTTTTTAACCGAAAGGTTTTATTCTTTCCTGGCATTGAGCGGAACTCGCAAGAGGTCCGCTTTTTTTCTTTTCCTAGAATCTGAGCCCGTCGTCAAGACAAGGGCTCAGTTTCGGTACTTCCTGCGCCGACGTCCCCACGCGACAGCCATTTATTCCCCCTTGCAGGGAAACAGCTTGGGGATCTCCCGTACCAGCCAGCTCTTGGCCTTGCCCATGGTGTCGCGCCGCCAGGCCAGCGCGACCTGGATCTGGTGGCGATACTCGGGGCTGATCACCTTGAGTCGTCCCGCCTCGATGTCTTCTTCAATCCAGCTCAGCGGCATGGTGCCGACCCCGATCCCCGCCAGCAGGGCATCGCGCTTCTCCCCCATGGTGCTGACGGTCAGGCGCGGCTGCTTGTCGAGCAGGCGATAGGTGAGCACCGGCTTGCGCAGCGCCGTGTCGGCCACCGCGATGGCCCGGTAGCGGCGCAGGGTCTCGTCCGCCAGGGGTTCGGGCTCCTGGTGCAGGGGGTGATCCGGGTGGGCGACATAGAGCATCACCTCCTCCTGCAGCACCTGATGCTTGACGCCTGTCATCATGATGTCGGGATTGAGGGAGGAGATAAGCAGGTCGGCCCGGCCATCTTCCAGACACTCCCAGCTGCCCGCCAGCACCTCGGCCCGCAGCCTGAGCCGGGTATCGGTCAGCTCGGCCAGCCGCTCCACCAGCGGGTAGAGCGCCTGCAGCGGTACCAGGGCATCGACGGCGATGGTGATGTCGGTCTCCCAGCCCCGGGAGAGGGCCCGGGTCTCGCCCACCAGATGTTCGGCCGCCTCCAGCAGTACCCGGCCCCGCTCCAGCAGCATGCGGCCCGCCGGGGTGAACTTGGTCCTGTGGCCGCTGCGGTCGAACAGCATGGCGTCCAGCTCGTCTTCCAGCTTCTGCACCGTGTAGCTCAGTGCCGAGGGCACCTTGCCCAGCTCGTCGGCCGCCGCCGCGAAGCTGCCCCGGCGATCGATGGCGTCCAGTACCCGGATCGCCTCCAGGGTCAGCGCCCGCTCCTTGTTTGATTCCTTGGCCATATCAAACCTTCAATTTTTTTGAATATGTTTACCAGATTATCTCGCTAACAACTTAGGGGAAGTCACTTTAATATTCAATCAACGCTTAGGCAGGAAGGCCAAGCGACCAAATAAAAGGTAGTTCCGGGCTGAGACATCCCCCAAACACGATGTCTGATGTCAGCAAAAGAACAACATAGTATTTGAATGATCTCTTGCATGGATGCATTGATTCTGGCCCGCAGGGCCTTGGCAATGACATAAAAACCAAGAGAGTGAATGAACATGAAAAACGTAATCAAGATGCTGGCCGTTGCAGGCCTGATGACCGCAGGTGTAGCCCAGGCTTCCGTACCGGCCGACTTCAGCGCCGCCCCGGGCGTGCTGTTCGTCAACTGGAGCGCCACCGCTGCGATGGACGGCAAGGCCAACCCCATGCTGGAGGTGCGCGACGAGTCCGGTGATCTGCTGGCTTCCGTCCACGCCAACCTGATGGGCACCCAGCAGGTCGTCATCCCGAGCCGCACCCAGGGCAACCTGACCGTGAGCCTGGGCAACGAAAGCAGCAGCTACCGCATCCCCTTCGGTCTGGGTGACGGCCGCCAGCGTTAATGAACCACTTTGGTCAGTGAGGAGAACACCATGATGAAATTGAGAGCCGCGGAAGCACGGGGCAAGGCCAACTTCGGCTGGCTGGACGCCCGTCACAGCTTCTCCTTCGGTCACTACTATGACCCGGAGTGGATGGGACACTCTGCCCTGCGGGTCATCAATCAGGATCTGGTGGCGCCGGGTGGCGGATTCGCGACCCATCCTCACGCCAACATGGAGATCCTCACCTGCGTGCTGAGCGGCACCATAGAGCACAGGGACAGCCTCGGCCATGCCGAGCAGATCCCGGCGGGGGATTTCCAGCTGATGAGCGCAGGATCCGGCATCCGGCACAGCGAGTACAACCCCTCGCAGACCGAGCCGCTCTCCCTGTTGCAGATCTGGATCGAGCCGAACGAACACGGCACCACACCCGGATATCAGCAGAAGAAGATTGAGACCAGACCCGGCATGACGCTGGTGGCGTCACCGGATGGCGAAGAAGGATCCTTCAGGATCCGCCAGCAGGCTCGCGTCTGGCGCTTGCAGCTCCCCGAGGGGGAATCCCTCGAATGGGCATTGCAAGGACGTCATGGTTACCTGCATATGATTTCAGGGGAGCTGACTGGCAACGGTCTGGCTGCCCGACCCGGCGACGGGCTGCTCAGCCGCGACGAGCCGACCTGGGTACTCACGGCCTCTAGGGGGAGTGAAGCCCTGCTGTTTGATCTGCCTTGATAGATAATTCTTGGCAAAATTAATGAGTTAACAATTAGCTCTTACACTGTAAATACCATGATGGTAAGCAAAGGAATCGAACGATGGACAAGATGAAAGATGTGGCACTGCTGGTGGGTCGCGTACTGCTGGCACTGATGTTTGTGGTGGCGGGCTGGGGCAAGATCGGCGGTTACGCCGGCACCCAGGGCTATATGGAAGCCATGGGCGTGCCCGGTTTCATCCTGCCGCTGGTGATCCTGCTGGAGCTGGGCGGTGGCCTCGCCATCATGCTGGGCCTGTTTACCCGCAGCCTCTCCGTGCTGATGGCCGGTTTCACCCTGATGGCGGCCTTCATCTTCCACTATCAGCCGGCCGAACAGATGCAGATGCTGATGTTCATGAAGAACGTCTCCGTGGCCGGTGGTTTCCTGGCCCTGGCGGCAGCCGGTGCCGGCGCCTTCAGCCTGGATGCCCGCCTCGGCAAGAACTGGTAATACCCGCAGTTTCAAGTTTTCCAACGCCTTTTGGCCGGTGCAGCAGCACCGGCTTTTTTATGCCCGCCACCTGCGCCTCCTTGCCCTTCGTGATGACGACGTGATCGGCGGCAACAAGTGCCTTTTGCATCTTCCCCCCCGATCCCCGACAATCCCGATTCTTGTTGAAGTGGCGGGAATCCCTGGAATTTTCCCGCGCTCACCCCTTTGCATCGGCGGGAGTTGCTCATGTTCACCCTCTACCACTCCAATCAGCTGGATCTGCTCAAAGAGCTGCTGGTGAGCCGCATCCGGCAGGCGCCTCTCTCTCACCCCTTCGAACGGGAACAGATCCTGGTGCAGAGTCCCGGCATGGCCCAGTGGCTCAAGCTGGAGCTGGCCAAGGCCTTCGGCATCGCCGCCAATATCGACTTTCCCCTGCCCGCGAGCTTTATCTGGGAGATGTTCACCCGGGTGCTGGCGGACGTGCCACGTCAGAGTCCCTACAACAAGGGTTCCATGAGCTGGCAGCTGATGACCATCTTGCCCGCCCTGCTGGACCGTCCCGCTTTTGCACCGCTGGCTGCCTATCTGGGGAGTGGGGATGACGCGGAGTCATTGCAGGATCCCGAGCAGGTACGCCTCTGGCAGCTCTGCCAGAAGGTGGCGGATCTCTTTGACCAGTATCTGGTCTATCGGCCGGACTGGATCGCCCGCTGGGAACAGGGGGAAGGATTGAGTCAGGAGCTGGCCGGGGTGAGCGGCCAGGATTGGCAGCCGGAGCTGTGGCGCGAGCTGGTGGCCCGCACCCTGGCGCTGGCACCCAGCGGCTACCACAGAGCCAACCTCTATGAGGAGTTTATCCACGAGCTGGAGCGCACCCCGGATCTGCCGGGCACGCTGCCCCAACGGGTCTTCGTGTTCGGTATCTCGGCGCTGCCGCCGCGCTATGTGGAGGCGCTGCTGGCCCTCGGCAGCCGGGATGAGGTGGAGGTGCACCTGTTCGTCACCAACCCCTGCCGCTACTACTGGGGTGACCTGCTCGATCGCAAGACCCTGGCGCGCCTCGAAAACAAGCTCAAGCCCGGCACCGATCTCGACACCCTGCAGGGCCCCGCCAACCCGCTGCTTGCCTCCATGGGCAAGCTGGGGCGCGACTACCTGCACCAGCTGATGGAGCTGGAGGTGCCGCAAATCGAGGCCTTTGTCGATATCGACGACACCAGCTTGCTGCGCGCCATCCAGAAGGATGTGCTGGAGCTGGCCGAGCGGGGGGCCGGCGAGTTCGAACTGGATAGCAGTCAGCACAAGAGCCCGATCGACGCGAGCGATGGATCCCTGCAGATCCACGCCTGTCACGGCCCGATGCGCGAGCTCGAGGTGCTGCACGACCGGCTGCTGGCGCTGTTCGAGCAAGACCCCACCCTCACCCCGAAAGACGTGGTGGTGATGATGCCGGACGTCAACAGCTACGGCCCCTATATCCAGGCAGTGTTCGGGGCGAGAGGCCAGATCCCCTTCGCGGTGTCCGATCGGGCTGCGAGCCAGGAGAGCCCGCTGCTGCAAAGCTTCCTCGCCCTGCTGAGACTCCCCAACGCCCGGCTGGGAGCCGGCGAGCTGCTCGCCATCCTCGAGGTGCCCGCCGTGCTGCGCCGCTTCGAGCTTGATGACGACGAGTTCAACCAGCTGCGGCGCTGGGTGCAGGAGACCGGCATCCGCTGGGGGCTGGATGACGGCTACCCGGAGCGCTTCGATCTGC
>ENA-OWLM01001021-OWLM01001021.1-metagenome-genome-assembly--contig:-NODE-1021-length-10511-cov-3.353673_pt1 | contig 10511 bp, 7 predicted proteins | sample MGYA00245349_ERZ651102 | MGnify/ENA primary metagenome ERZ651102 (study PRJEB26857, sample SAMEA4031759) | metagenome | biome: human; feature: oral; material: saliva | place: Philippines | collected 2014... | reverse complement strand
CAAGGACTTACCAAGAACTACGGCGCGCATCAGGTGCTGCGCGGCATCGACCTGGAGTTGGCCCAGGGCGAGCTGCTCGCATTGCTGGGGCCGTCGGGCTGCGGCAAGTCGACGACGCTGCAGATGCTCGCGGGCTTTGACCAGCCCACCGATGGCGCGATCTGGATCGGCGAACGCCAGGTGTCAGGCAAAGGCGTCATGATCCCGCCCGAGCGCCGCAACATCTCTCTGGTGTTCCAGAACTACGCCGTGTGGCCGCACAAGACCGTTTTTGAGAACGTCGCCTTTGGCCTGCAAGTACGCAAGGTCTCCGGCGCCGATCTGGAAGCGCGCGTCAAGAAAGCGCTGGACACAGTGCGGCTCACGGCGCTGGCGCACCGTTATCCTTCGGAGCTTTCCGGCGGGCAGCAGCAGCGCGTGGCGCTCGCACGGGCACTGGTCGTCGAACCGGACATCCTGCTGCTCGACGAGCCCTTGTCGAATCTGGATGCTCACCTGCGCGAGGAAATGCGCCATGAGATCCGTCAGGTGCATGACATGCTGGGCCTGACGACCGTGTACGTCACCCACGACCAGGGCGAGGCGCTGGTGACGGCGGACAAGATCGCCGTCATGCAGGGCGGCCAGGTCCAGCAGTTCGACAGCCCGGTCAACGTTTTCACGCGTCCTGCAAACACCTTCGTGGCGTCATTCATCGGCAACAACAACGAACTCCGCGGCACGCTTTCCGCACCAGACGCGCTGCAATGCGGGGATATCACCCTGCACGGCGAAGATCGGAGCGGAGCACGCGCCGGTGGCGACGCATGCTTGTGCATTCGTCCCTCCGCAGTGCGTTTGGGGCGGCATGAACACGCGAATCAACTGGCCGGCACGGTGACTCGCGTCGCCTATCTTGGCGAGTACCGCGACGTGCTGATCGAGGTGCGTCCTGGTCTGACGGTTCGTGCATTTGTCGACCCGACCATGAGCATCGAAATGGGCCAACGGACGGACGTGAGCCTGCCGATCGCGCACTGCCAGATTCTGAGCGTTTCCACGACCTAGGAGCCAATGTTGACTGTCCCAGATTCCCACATTCGCAGCGAGCTGAAGAACGGCGCGCTGTGGATCATGTTCGACCGCCCTTCGGCCCGCAATGCCATGACAACGGGTATGGAACATCAGATCCTCGCCCTATGCCAGCGCGCGGCCGATGATGAGGCCGTCAAGGCGGTTATTTTCAGCGGCGCGCCGGCGGAAAAGCCGGCCTTTATGGCCGGCGCGGATTTCGGCGAGCTCGAATCCGCCACCACGCCGGAAGAGTTCGTGGCGCTGGAGCGCAGCAGCGAGACGCTGCTCGAGGCCATCGAGGGCCTACGCAAGCCCACCGTCGCCGCCATCGCGGGCGCATGCGTGGGCCAAGGCGCTTTGCTTGCCATGAGCTGCGACATTCGACTTGCCAGCCCCTCGCTGAAATTCGGATTTCCAATTGCGCGCACCGTGGGCAATTGCCTGAGCGCGAAGAATTACGCTCGCCTCACGGTGAATCTTGGCGTAGCGCGTGTCCGCGACATGGTGTTTTCAGCGAGCCTGCTCAGTGCGCACGATCTGCGCGAAGCCGGCACGATCCGCGAAGTCGTCGACGAAGATCTACTGCATTCGCGTGCACAGGAAATTGCAGAACACGTGCAGACCCTCGCACCGCTAACGCTATGGGCTACCAAGACCTCGCTGCTGCGCTTGCGCGATGCCTCGCTGCAGGGCGTCGCGGACGACGACCTCTTGTCCGCCTGCTACATGTCAGCGGATTTTCAGGAGGGAGTCCGCGCCTTCATGGAAAAGCGGCGTCCCGTCTGGCAAGGCAGATAGCCCGGCAGCCGCGCACGATGGGCGCGTTGCGCCCGGTCCGCGGCTGGCGAATCCGTGCTTTTCATGCACGGTTCCTTGCAAACTAAGCGATTGTTGTCCGCGGCGCATAGCCTCAACATGCCTGTATGTACACCTCACCGGGCCTCGCGCTCCATACCGCAAAATGAATGCACAGATTGCACAAGACAAGCCTCTGCAAGGACTGAAGGTCCTCGATATCACCCATATGCTGGCCGGCCCTTACTGCACGTGGATGCTCGGACTGATGGGCGCGGATGTCATCAAGGTGGAGCGCCCCGGCGAAGGTGATTTTGCCCGGGCCATTGCGCCGTTCCGGGCCGATGAAAGCCTGTACTTCATGAGCGTGAACCGCAACAAGCGCAGCATCACGCTCAATCTCAAGACGGAAGAAGGCAAGAAGATCCTCTGCGACTTGATCGCGCAGAGCGACATCCTCGTAGAAAACAATCGCGCCGGCGTCATGGACAGGCTGAGTCTGGGATACAAGGACGCCCGCGCGATCAATCCCCGGCTGATTTACGCGTCGATCTCCGGTTATGGCCAGACAGGACCGTACCGGCACAAGCCGGCATTCGACGTGATCGCACAGGCGGTGTCCGGCATGATGAGCATCACGGGCCAGGAGGGCGGCCCTCCCGCTCGCGTCGGCGTGTCCATTGGCGACATCGCGTCCGGACTGTTCGCCGCCGTCGCGGTGCTTGCCGCCGTCGAGGGCCGACACAAGAGCGGTGAAGGCGCGTTCGTCGACGTGTCCATGATGGATTGCCAACTGGCGCTGATGGAGAACGCGGTTTCGCGGTATCTGAATGCTGGCGAAGTCCCTGTCCGCCTGGGCAGCCGTCATCCGCTAATCGCGCCTTTTCAGTCGTTCGACACGGCCGATCAGCCCATTGCCATTTGCGTGGATACCGAGCCCCAATGGCATCGCTTCTGTCACGCGTTGGGGTTGGAAGCGCTTCTGGACGATCCGCGCTTTGCAGATGGACCGATGCGCGCGGCGCGGCACGCGGAATTGGAGCCGCTGCTCAAGGCCGTTTTCTCCCAAGGGCGGCGGGATGATTTTCTTGAACGCCTTGAAGCGGCCGATGTGCCCTGCAGTCCCATCAACAGCATTCCGGAGGTTACGCAAGATCCCCAGGTCGCACATCGGCAGGGGCTGGTAGAGGTTCCGGAGGCGTCCGGCATCAAATATGTGGGAGCGCCCTTTCATTACAACGGCGGGCCGGTGTCGGGCGAAACCGCCCCGCCCGCCCTCGGCGCGCACAGTGAAGAAATTTTGGCTGAACTCGGCCTGGACAATGTGCGGATAGCCGAACTGCGTCGGAATGGTGTTCTATAGGCTCCCGCTTTCAGCTCACGATCCCATTCTCACTTCTCCTGGACCTAGCTCTCTGCGATTTGAACGGGCGCATTGCATTGAAAGGAGTGCATTTGAAGGTGCCAAGTTGAATGAACCAAGTTACAGGCCTTAGCCGAGTCCCGATCTAGGCCCCTTGGCTCACTTAATTTTTAACCATACAGTCCAAATCCGGCTGCTACCCGCGTGGATAGGACATCGACACATTTGTCAGCCTCCAACTTCAGTGAACCAAATCTCAAGTTGAATGAACGTCGACAGCCGCAACCCTTTACTCCGCATCACCACGCGTATTCCATCGTCGCGTACATCGTCCTGCCTTGCCCGTACTGGCAACCCATCATGCTGTAGCAAGACGCCACGTACTGCTTGTCGAACAAGTTCGACGCATTCAAGGACAGCGCCAGCCCTCGGCCCGGCGTGAACTCATAACGCAGCATTGCGTCGACCACCGTATATGACGGCACCTTGAACGTATTCTCGCGGTCGCCATAGCTGCTGCCGACATACCGCACGCCACCGCCCACGCGCAGACCCGCCAGCGGGCCCGCCACCGGCAACCGGTAATCCACCCAGACCGACGCCATCTGCTCCGGCACTCGCACCGGCCGGTTGCCCTGGATGCCGGGCTCCGTGGAACGCTTCACCTTGACGTCGTTCCAGGTATAGCTGGCCATCACATCCAGGTTCGGCGCCAATCCCACCTTCGCCTCCAGTTCCACACCGCGCGAGCGCGTCTGCCCTTCCTGGATGTTGAAGCCCGGGTGCGCGGGATCGGGCGTGCTGACATTCTTCTTGGTCAGGTCGAACAGCGCCAGCGTGTACAGCGCGTTCATCTGCGGCGGTTCGTACTTCAGGCCGATCTCATACTGCCGGCCCATTTCGGGCTTGAAGACCTGATTATCGAAAGTGCGTCCTGTGGCGGGCAGGAACGACTCGGAATAGCTGATGTAAGGCGCCAGGCCCGTGTCGCTCAGATAGACCAGCCCGGCCCGTCCGGTGAATTTCTCGTCGTTCTGCACGGGCGCCGACGCCCAGGTGGCGGTGTTTTCGTTGCGCACCCAGTCATAACGCCCACCAAGCAGCACCACCCATTTCTTATCCAGCTTCAGCTGATCCTGCAGATAGAGACCCGTCTGCTGCACCGTTTGACGGTACTCGCTGGCCGGAAACATCATCATGTCCGTATTGCCGTAAACCGGCGTGAACAGGTCCAGCGGCGCTCCCATGCCCAGCTGCTGCCATTGGGAGTACTTGACGCGGCTGTAGTCCAGGCCCGCGAGCAGCGTGTGATCGACCGGGCCCGTGCCGAACTTCGCCTGCAACTGGTTATCCACTGCCAGCACGTCGCCGCTACCGCTACGCGAATCGGCGAACCGGCTGGCCAGCCGCTTGTCGGCATCTGCCCAACCCAGGACGAACAGCTCGTCGCTGCTGTGACGCACATGCGAATACCGCAAGTTCTGGCGCACCGTGAAGACATCGTTGAAGCGGTGCTCGAACAGATAACCGACCGATGTCTTCTCATTGACCGAGCGGTCGAAATCCGGCTCCCCGATGTAGCGGTGCCGCGGGATCCTGCCGTTGGGGTTGTCCAGCACCGTGCCTTCCGCAGGCAGGGCGTTGGCGAAGTTTCCAGTCTGCTTCTGGTACTCCGTCAGGACCGTGAATTCGGTGGCGCCGCTGGGCCGCCACGTAAATGTCGGCGCGATGAATGTGCGTTCGTTGTGGATCTTGTCGACCTGCACGTCATTGCTGCGCATCAGCCCGGTCAGGCGGTATGACCATACCCCGGCGTCGTCCAGCGGGGCGCCGATGTCGAATGCCGCATGCGAATAGTCGTGCGTGCCACCCTGCACCTGCACCTGATACAACGGCGCGCGCGGCGCCCGCTTGGTGACCAGATTGATCTGCCCGCCCGGATCGGAGGCGCCATACAGCACCGAACTAGCGCCGCGCAGCACCTCGATGCGTTCCAGTCCATACGGCTCCGGTGCGTCCCAGCCCAGGTAATCGCTGGGAAAGCTGCGCAATCCGTCGCGCAGCAGCCGGCCGGTGCCTTGCTGAAAGCCCCGGATGATGAGCTGGTCGGCGATGATCTGCCCCCCCGCCACTTCGCTGGTCACGCCCGGCGTATACCGCAGCGCCTGCGTCACGGTCTTGGGCTGCTGCGTCTCGATCTGCTCGCTCGTCACGATCGACACCGAAGCGGGAACTTCAATCAGCGGCGTGTCCGTTTTGGTCGCCGTCGCGCTGCGGTACGCGATATAGCCGTCCGCAGGCCCGTAGGCGGTGGGCGTGGCGCCCTCCACGAGCACCGGCGCCAGGTGTGTGGCGCTATCAGACGCCTTGGGCAGCGGACGGATCGTCACGACGTTGCCCGAGATGTCGAAGGTGAATCCGCTGCCCGCCAACATCTCGCTCAGCGCACGCGGAGCCGGCATCTGTCCACGAACGGCACTGGCGCGCGCGGCACGGATCATCGCGCCGTCAACGGTCACCTGATAACCGGACTGCGCGCCAAAGATCACCAGCGCATCGGCCAGCGCCTGGGCCGGGATGTCGAAGGAGACCGCCTGCGCCACGCCGGCCTGCGCCGCCGCATTCCCAGGCGTCCCGATGGTCAGACCCGCGATGGCGATGGTGCTTGATACGACGCCGTGCGCCAGGCGCATCCCCACTTTCTTCTTCATTCTGATTAACTCCGATTGTGCGAAATCCCGCCGGTCTGATCAGGTGTCCTGGCCGGGGTCTATCCACACAACGAAGCAGCAAACGGATTTTTCGGTAATTCCCTACGATTCGTGGGGACAAAGGCTCAGGAGGCCTGGCCGTTAAGCGACACGATGAGCAGCCAGGGCGTGATCTGGCGCACTCGGCCGCCGTGCGGGCGCACGATCAGCTCGGCCGCGGCGGCGGGGTCGCTGGTGTCGAAGATGCCCGTCACGCTGAGATCGCGCGGCACATCGCCCAGCAGCACGATCTGGCCTGCGTACCGGCGACGAAGATCCTCGATCACGTCGGGCAAGGGCCGATCGACGGCGACCAGCCGCGTGCGGGTCCAACTGCCCACCACCTCCGGCGCGATCTCTCCCCTGGCCGCTGGCGCATTGGCCGACATGCGCATCCATTGCCCGGTGGCCAACACCTCGCTGGCGGCCTGCGGTTCTGTATGCTCGACCTGCACTCGCCCATGCTTGACCGCGACGTCGGTGTCGCGCTCGCCGATCCGCACGTTAAAGCCCGTGCCCAGGACTGTCACGCGCGTGCCATTGGCGGCCACCTCGAATGGCCGGGTGGGATCGGGAGTCACCTCGAAGAACGCCTCGCCGGCATAAAGCGTGACCTGCCGGCCGGTGGCGGAAATGTCTGCGCGCATCGCACTGCCGGGCGCAAGACGCACCCGGCTGCCGTCCTCCAGGCGAATGTCCGCTTGGCTCGTCGAGTCCGTAATGAAGTCTGCCCGGACTTGCAGCAAGACGATGGGCACGGCCAGCCACGCCAGCGCGGCCAGACAGGCGCCGGCGACCACGTGGCGCAGACGCGGCCGCGGCAGCCTTGCGCGCTCAACGGGCGCGGCAGTTTCAGGCTGCGGACGCTCAGTCGGCAATTGGCGGATCAGCGCATCGACGTGGACCGTCTGGCGCCAGGCGCCGTCGTGCAGCGGATCGGCCATGCGCCATGCCTCGAAGCGCTCACGCAAGTCGGGGTCGCCGGGCTCGTCATCGAGCAGGATGCTCCAGTCCACCGCGGCGCGCAGCGCGGCATCCCAGGCAGCGTCGTGGTCTTCGTGCTTCACAGGCGGCGCGACAAACATTGGATGCAATGCAATTTGGCTTCGGCGATCAATTGATGCGTGAAGGTCACGGACAGACCCAGTTGTTGGGCGACCTCCCGCAGTTTCAGTCCGTCGACGGTATGCAAAGTGAGGGCAAGCCGGGAGCGCTCGGGCAACTCGTCCAGGCTTTCAAGGACCAGATTCATGTCTTTGCGAGCGGAGACGGTCGCTTCCGGCGAGGGAGATCTATCCTGGAGCGTCGCGGCCAGCACCATGGGATCGCTATCGGCCTCGACGCAGTCGCGCTTGCGGGCGCGCAACCAATCCAACGCCAGATTCCGCACTGTGCGGTAGAAATACCCAAGCGGTTCCGCCAGCGAACGCCCCTGCTCGACCGCCTGCACACGCTCCCAGGCGTCTTGCACGATGTCTTCGGCACTAGCGCGATCACGCACGAAACTATCGGCGTAGCTTACCAGTTCGCTTCGGTGCAACTTGTAGAAGCGCACGGAATCAAGTTCGGAACTCACGTGACGGAATCGGTAGGAGTGCCAGTGGGCGGGAAAGGTCGCAATTCTAAATGACAATGATTTTAGTTTCTAGAACTGGCGCATTGGCCGCAGCCGTCCGAACAGAAATTCCAAACTCAATGAAATTCGACATTCCCCAAATATGTAACAGCGCCCCCTCCCCCCCTTGAACCCCGGAACATCATCCCTATAATTAGCACTCGACACCGGTGAGTGCTAACAGCCCTCCCGGGGCTAACCGATCATTCACTTACTTTTTAGTTAACAGGAGTTCCTCATGGCCTTGCGTCCCCTGGGCGATCGCGTGATCGTCAAACGCCTCGAAAACGAGCGCAAGACTGCCTCGGGCATCGTCATCCCCGACAGCGCCGCTGAAAAGCCTGACCAAGGTGAAGTCGTGGCCGTCGGCCCCGGCAAGAAGACCGAAGACGGCAAGATCCTGCCGGTCGACCTGAAGGCTGGCGACAAGGTTCTGTTCGGCAAGTACGCCGGCCAGTCCGTGAAGGTTGATGGCGAAGAACTGCTCGTCATCCGCGAGGACGAAATCCTCGCCGTGGTTCAGTAAACCCCGCCTCAAGCGAATTTTCGAAGGAAGCTAAGAAATGGCTGCCAAGCAAGTATTGTTCGGTGATGACGCCCGCGTGCGCATCGTCCGTGGCGTGAATGTCCTCGCCAACGCTGTCAAGACCACCCTGGGCCCCAAGGGTCGCAACGTCGTGCTGGAGCGCTCGTTCGGCGCCCCGACGGTGACCAAGGACGGCGTGTCCGTCGCCAAGGAAATCGAACTGAAGGACAAGTTCGAAAACATCGGCGCCCAACTCGTCAAGGACGTCGCGTCCAAGACCTCCGACAACGCCGGCGACGGCACCACGACCGCCACCGTGCTGGCCCAGGCCATCGTTCAGGAAGGCCTGAAGTACGTTGCCGCCGGTTTCAACCCGATCGACCTGAAGCGCGGCATCGACAAGGCTGTCGCCGCCGCCGTGGCCGAACTGCAAAAGCAATCCAAGCCGGTCACCACCAGCAAGGAAATCGCTCAAGTCGGTTCGATCTCGGCCAACAGCGATTCCTCCATCGGCCAGATCATCGCTGACGCGATGGACAAGGTCGGCAAGGAAGGCGTCATCACCGTCGAAGACGGCAAGTCGCTGGAAAACGAGCTGGACGTCGTCGAAGGCATGCAATTCGACCGCGGCTACCTGTCGCCCTACTTCATCAACAACCCGGACAAGCAAGTCGCCGTCCTGGACGACCCGTTCGTCCTGATCTTCGACAAGAAGATCAGCAACATCCGCGACCTGCTGCCCGTGCTGGAACAAGTCGCCAAGTCGAGCCGTCCCCTGCTGATCATCGCGGAAGACGTCGAAGGCGAAGCGCTGGCCACCCTGGTTGTGAACAACATCCGTGGCATCCTGAAGACCACCGCCGTCAAGGCTCCTGGCTTCGGCGACCGCCGCAAGGCCATGCTGGAAGACATCGCCATCCTGACGGGCGGCACGGTGATCTCCGAAGAAACCGGCATGTCGCTGGAAAAGGCCGGCCTGGCTGAACTGGGCCAAGCCAAGCGCATCGAAGTGGGCAAGGAAAACACCACGATCATCGACGGCGCTGGCGACAGCAAGTCGATCGAAGCTCGCGTCAAGCAAGTTCGCATCCAGATCGAAGAAGCCACGTCCGACTACGACCGTGAAAAGCTGCAAGAACGCGTGGCCAAGCTGGCCGGCGGCGTTGCCGTGATTCGCGTTGGCGCTGCCACCGAAGTCGAAATGAAGGAAAAGAAGGCTCGCGTCGAAGACGCCCTGCACGCTACCCGCGCTGCAGTGGAAGAAGGCGTTGTGGCTGGCGGCGGCGTTGCGCTGCTGCGCGCCAAGCAAGCCATCGCTGGCCTGAAGGGCGACACGCCTGACCAGAACGCCGGTATCAAGCTGATCCTGCGCGCTGTGGAAGAGCCCCTGCGCACCATCGTCACGAACGCCGGCGAAGAAGCCAGCGTCGTGGTCAGCAACGTGCTGAACGGCAAGGGCAACTACGGCTACAACGCCGCGACCGGCGAGTACACCGACCTGGTCGAGCAAGGCGTGCTGGATCCCACCAAGGTGACCCGCACCGCCCTGCAGAACGCTGCCTCCGTCGCCAGCCTGCTGCTGACGGCTGAAGCCGCCGTTGTGGAACTGGCCGAAGACAAGCCCGCTGCTCCGGCCATGCCCGGCGGCATGGGCGGCATGGGCGGCATGGACTTCTAAGTCCCGCTTCCCTTGCAAGGCCTCCCCGACTCCGGCCGGGGAATGCAGTATCCGAGAAACCCCCGGTCCTTCGCCCCGGGGGTTTTTCTTTGCCTGTTGTTTCAGGCGCGCGCCATTCCCCGCGCGGGCACACGTTTGCCAACAATCTGCGGTTTCGTCCGCCGGCATGCGTCCCTACAATGAAGGCTCCCCAGACGGAGCCCTGCCCCATGCGATTGCCCAAGACCTTGCTGCGTATGCTGCGGCCCTCCGAGATCGGCGGACTGCTGATGGACTCGGCCAAGCAGTGGTCCAGCCATCGCGCCTCCAGCAAGGGAGCGGCGCTGGCGCTGTACATGGTGTTTTCGCTGGCGCCGATGCTGCTGCTGGTGATCGCCGTGGCGGGCGCGTTCTTTGGCGAAGACGCGGTGCGCTCGGAATTGGTCTCGCAGCTGCGCGACCTGATCGGCGAGCGCGGCGCAGAGGTGATCCAGACCGTGCTGGCCAGCGCCCACGAATCGGGCGGCGGCTGGATTGCCGCGCTGATTTCCATCTTCGTGCTGATCTTCAGTGCGACCACGGCCTTCGCGGAACTGAAGGCCAGCCTGGATGACCTGTGGGAGGTGTCGGGCAAGCAGAAGAGCGGCCTGCATGGCATGGTGCACAGCCGCATGCTGTCGTTCGGCCTGGTGCTGGTGCTGGCGCTGTTCCTGCTGGTGTCGCTGACCGTGAACGCGGCGCTCGCGGCGGCC
>ENA-OWLM01001019-OWLM01001019.1-metagenome-genome-assembly--contig:-NODE-1019-length-10518-cov-3.712128_pt1 | contig 10518 bp, 7 predicted proteins | sample MGYA00245349_ERZ651102 | MGnify/ENA primary metagenome ERZ651102 (study PRJEB26857, sample SAMEA4031759) | metagenome | biome: human; feature: oral; material: saliva | place: Philippines | collected 2014... | reverse complement strand
CTACAAAACACAACCTTCGCACAGAGTTGTTGGCAGGTCTCACCACCTTCCTCACCATGGGCTACTACTGCACCACCGGCGGAAACCAGTTTTTTGTATTCTTTCGCACCAACCGGCAAGCGGACCACGTTACAAATTTGACGCATCACGCTATCATCGGTTAAGCGTTTCATTACGTCTTTATCCAATTGTGGGATCACGGTATAACCGCCATCTTCTTGACCGGTGGTGGAAAGATTTCGTAATTCACCCGTTTTAATGTAGTGGCGTAGTTCGTCATTGCTGAAAGTTTTACCGCGTGTTTCTACCGGCTTGCCTTTGTCGGCAATGTTACGTTCTTCATCGGCCACTGTTTCATAACGGGCGATTTCATCGCTCAATTGTTTAACCAAATCTTTCAACTTTTCAAAGTCAACGTTTTCGGTTTCGGTCAATGAGCGGTTTTCTTGTTCCGCTTTGTCTAACATAGCGCGCATTGCTGCGACTTTTTCCGCTTTTTGTTGGCGTAGTTCTAACAGTTTTTTAAACATAGTTAATCCTTTTAAAATCATCTTAATTAAGACGGCTTATAAAAAGCCCATAGAACAATATATACACAAAAAACAGGAAGTAAATTGCTTAAAAATTAATAGTTTAGCTACGTTAGGATACGTTGAGCGAGTGAAATTTGACTGCTTATTTTTTATACAGAGATTAATTTTAGGCATAAAAAAACGGCTAGTCTAAAACTAACCGTTTATATCCCTTATTAATTACATTACGCTACTTTCCTATTTTCCTTTTTAGGACCATGCGTTTCATCACCTTTAAAAAGATAACGCTCATCCGCTAGCATTTTTGGTGCAACTTTGAGAAGTAAATCCATAACTTCACCACTACGTTTATACACTTCTTGAGTGGGATAATATTTTTTCTCTTTCATTTTACTTACTCCTTTGCTCTTAGATGTTCTTCTAAAGCATCTAACGAAATTATCAAATCTTGGCAACCGTCTTCAACAAATCCAAATTGGTGATAGTAATTACGTAAGGCATTGTTGCCCTTTTCAACATCTACTAACCTTACGTACTTACCATCCAGCTTCTTCATAAAAATAAGGCACGCAAATAGTGAATATAGAAACATTTTACCTTTCAGAACATCATCACCAAAATTTTCTATACCGTATATTTCTAAAGTTTCTTTTTCCGGTATAAACGACGAGATAAAAGCCCCCAATAAAATACTAGAACGACAATCAATATTTTTTAATTTAAAACAAAACAATTCAACTGCTTGTGATGTTGATAAGTTTGTTTTTATTGAAATAAAGGTGGAAGACTTGTCATTAGATGTTTTTTATTCTGTGGATAAACTATTTGTATAAAATTTAATGAATAACATGATGTTTAATAGTCAAGAATATCGGAATGGTGGAAGGCTTGTCACTTTAACAGTGGAATGTGTGTTGATTAATTCCACTTTAGTGGTGCTGTAGGCTATTCCTATTTTCAAATTGATTGCTTTAGCGACACGGATGAATTATCAAAGGTGGAAGAATTGTCACTTAAAAGTGTTTAATTTTATATTAATTCCACCATAAGACTAAATAGTATCAAAATTGCACTTTAATAGTGACACTTCTTCCACTCTTAAGGTGTTTGATGGGCATAAACTGAGTTAATTTAATGTAAGGAAGAGAAAATAGTGAGCGGTTTGCATCTTCTTCCACTTTTGTGTATAACATGTAGAAAATATTTTAATCTTTCCACTTATGAGCAATCACAACGAACCAGAAGAATTAGAACATCTACCTTATTGTATTGGTAATATTCGACATAATGGAGTAGTCAGCACTAGTAACCGTCTGATTAGACCAATTGAATTATCATCTAATGAGTATAAAGCTCTACTTTATGCGATGGCTGTTGCGAATTATGGTGAGAAGAATAATCAAGATCGTGAAATTACAGAGCAAACTTATATTTATTTGCATAAAGATGATTTAGGCGAACTATTAGGATTAGATAAAAAGAATTCCATTAATGTTGCTATTGATCGTATTTATAAAGAATTATCATCACGAGTAGCCCATTTTGTAATTGAAGAGTCCGTGGATGATAATAAGCGTAAAGTTAAAAAAGTACACTCAGTAGTACCAATTATTCGTGAACTCCGTTGGGAAGATGATGCTAAAAATGCTTTGCAGATACGTTTCACCAGTGAAGTACTTCCATATTTTACTCGTTTAGCAAATGGAAATTTTACAACCTATCAATTGAAAGATTTATTTGCTTTGGACTCTGTCACCAGTATGAGTTTGTATTCATACTTTATCAAAAATGAATTTAAGTATGCTAATCAAGATTCTTATGAGGTTGAACTTTCACTTGAGAATATCAAAGCATTAATTGATATTGGGGAGAAAAAATACGATCGTTGGGTTGATTTTAGACGATACGTTTTAGACAAAATTATTGAAGAAATTAATGAAAGGACTAGTCTTCAATTAGAATACGATACCATCAAGAAAGGTCGACCTATTGTCGGAGTTCGATTTAAAATTCTTAATAGGCATGCCACGGAAGTTGTTGTATCTAATACTAATGATAAGACTCAAATCTATTTAGATGTCAATTTTGATGATAATGCGCTTGTTAAAGAATTAGGTGCGAAGTTCGATATGACCGTAAGGTCTTGGTACATCTATGCGAACGACCCAAATTATAAACAGTTTAGTAAGTGGTTTAAGACAGAAGGGTGCTTAACTGAATCTCAAGCAAATGTAATAGTTAATGATATTATGTTCCAAATGGATTTTGCTGTAGCTGGCAGTTCAATGAGTGAATTTAAGAAAGAAATGAAATATAAATTGAAAAATAATCCAAATTTTGTAAAAGAAAATAGAAAACGATTGAATGAAATATTTGGAAAAGAAGTTATATGACAGTGTAGCAACTTGCTACACTGTTTACGATAATGTGTAAAATAAGCTTGATATCAGTTTAGGTTATATTTTGATAGCTAATTAATAGACCTATGAACTCATAATCCGTTGGTCCCGTGTTCAAGTCACGGTGGGCCCACCATATAAAACAACCACTTAGGTGTACTAATCCTAAGTGGTTTTTTTGTTTTTAGATTCTGGTAAGCAAATGGTAAGCAGATGAAATCAACTTAAACAAACAGTTTTTTGTATAGTTCTACTAGGTTTGGATCTGTGCTTGGAATGAAGTCTTGAAGTTTCGGGTGAATGCGGAAATCTGCTTCGGCTTGTGTAGATATCTCTTTAATTTCATTAGACCAGTTTTTCCTTCTGTATTCTCGCCAATTTAATTTAATTTTGAGTGGTCGACTGTATCCTTTTAATTCCATAAGGAATATCTGATCACATAATTCATCAAATAAAAAGACATGTGAACGATGGAAGTGAGGATTTCTTTTTAGTAATAACTCTAATGAATTTATGAGAAGTGAACAGCAATCATTAGAAAGAGCGGTACTATTAATGGTTACTCCCCAGTGATGCAATAAATACAATGTACATAGGCTGTCGAGTGAGCCATAGCTTGCTATATGTTCTAAGCAACTCTTATCAAAGTCTTTAATACGTCCATTGGATGAAATGAACTCTAAGATATAGTGAGGTAAAGTAGCTAATTCTAATAATATAAGATCTTCATCAAATATTTGATATTTCAAAATTTTCCACAGGGGATGGTTGATAATTTGAGATGAACCAATACATTTAGATTCAACATTAATTATCTGGTATTTTTGTGGTGTGGATAATCCAAATTTATACTTTTTAAATAAGCTCTGTACCTTGTGATCTTTTTGGTATCCATAAAAAAATTTTTCCATATCATAATCATTTTTATATCTACCAAAGCTTACTAACTGATTATAAAAAAAGTCATACCAACTTATTGTTTTTGCAAAATCTATCCTAGTTCTTAGCGGGCGGCCCATGTATCACTCTGATTCACTCAAGTACAACTCATCTTAACTGAAAATTTGGCAAGAAAAACATATTTTTGCAAAGTATTATTCCAAATTGATTTGTGGTGTTATGACTCTAAATCAACAAGGACACAAAAAAATGTCATTTAAGCATAAACATAAGCCGATTACAGATGATCGGCTTTTATTGACCACTAGAGAGACAGCTAGGCTTTTAGGGTATGCAGAACAGACTTTACGTAAGTGGGCTTTATATGAAAATGGCCCAATTAATCCTATTAGACATGGACGTACTCTTCGTTGGAGTAAGGCGGAAGTCTACAAATTTGCTTGCTTAAAAGAAGACTGATTTTGAAGATGGTATGGACTAATTGCTCATACCTATTTACTAGGTTTCAACATGCAAAAAAAATCATTTGAAGTTCTGATCAAACTCAGAGCAGTTTTGATATTAGATTTACCAGACTTTATTCGAGGTTTTATCTTGAATCTTAAAAACAAGCTGGATGCTTACATCAAAAGAACTCTTAACACGGGGGCGAAATCGAATAAAGCCGTTGATGAATTTGAGGTCCTAAAATGGTTAATCCATAAAATTCCTCTAGATCTGCAACAGGTCGACAAGCACAAACAGAAACATGTGCATGCTGTGCTGTTTACCTGTTTTTTTACTCAATTATCCGAAGCCTTAGGTCTGCGGTTATCACAGCATATGCGATCGGATCCAAATCTGCAGCGTCATGTTCAATTGAGTGCCAGCACCTATAAAAAATACTTCAAGTTGCATAAAGACTTGAACCTCAAGTTAGAGCAAAACCTAATTTTCAATTTTTACCCTAAAAAATTATGGTGATTTTATGAGTCAAAATGATAAATCGTCAGAGTTAGACGAAGAAACCAAATTATTGGAAGCATGGATAAATCAGTCCCTGAGCGACAAAAAACAAATTTTGAATCAGCTCTTGGCGCAAGATAAGCAGGTACTGGAATTGTATGTTGCTGCTCACGATATCCATGTGGTGATTAAAGACCATCGGATGGTGACACAAAAGAAATTATTGGCAGGCTTAACTCAATGGGCTAAAAGTGCATCTATAGGAGAACTAAACGACCAACAAAAAGCAGCATTCATCTATTCCTATCTTTTGACTGCAGTCTTGTGCGAAATGCTGAAGGGAATCATCTTGTTAGAGCCTCAGGCTGAAGAGAAAGAAAGACGAGTTATTTTACATAAGTGTGAAAAGAACAATAAAATCAATACAGTATTTTATGATTTAAAACTGTTGTTGCAAAAGCAGTTTTCTCACGCTGAGGAAAATAAACAACTGTATGCAGACATCACGCAAAAACTCCAGGGGATGGATGAATTTAATGCCAATGAGTTAAAAACTCTTTTAGAGCGCAAAACAATAAAAAACGATTTTGAACAGCTTAATCTCGGCCGCCATATTCAACAATTCATTATTGTTTGTAATGAACTCATCAATAGTAAGTTAAATTCATCGTCAATCAATGTTCAGGCTTTAATCGACAACATTCAAAAGCGCATGACCCGCACATCTCATTCTGGCATATCTTCGTTTGATGTGGAGAATGATGATAAGGAACAGGATACAGAGGCCAATGTTGTCGATCCTGAACAGGATGAGATCGCCAAGCGGGTGAAGGGGAGTTTCTCTGACGACAAACAGAAACAGCTTGAAAAGCAAGCTAAGCGAATTCAGCGACGTGACTTAGCCTGTAAAACTAATCCGCTTTATCTGAAACCCAGTTTATTAACTGAGGTATATCAGCGATTGCACGAGTGTTATCAAGAAAATACGAGAAATGATGCATATCAATCGGCTCTAGCTGTGTGTGGTCTGATGTGTCTCTTGACCGGTCTGAGTCCAACGGTCTTTCAAAAGATCAAGTATTTGATTGGTATTGGTAGAATTAAAAAAAAATCAGTCAAAAAAGTCATCCATTATTATTGGGTGATCGATCCTAAGTTGAATGCCAATCATTCCGGTGCCATGCAAGATAAAGCACAGCGTTATAATCGGGCCTTAACCCTAGAATGGCGCATACCAGCACCCTGGATCACCAGTTTAGAGGCTTTAGAGGAACCTGAATTTTGTGTGATTGAGTACAATAATTTTTTGCGGGAAGTCTTTAAAGAGCATCAGATTGGTGAAATCACCTGCGGGATTTTAGAGCTGCAAATCTATTTCCATCTGGATATGGAGACTGGTGATAACCTAGTCGCACACTTGTTGGCTAATCGAGATACTCATCATATCGTGCAATGGAACTATGAAGGGCGTCAGATCGATCAAATCGACCAGCATTTTCAAGGCTATATTAATGTTCTATTAGACCGTAGAAAAGGTGATCCATGGATTGAGAATGAACACCCTGGCCATATTTTTCATCGTGAGGAACGTATTGGTAGTCAGCGATGCTGGACTGTAGAGGCCGCGAGTGAATTTTTTAATCAGCTTTATCATTTTGTCAAAAACACATTAGCCAATACTCAAGCGAATCTGATCGAGAAGCTGAATGCTTACAGCATTTGGATGTGGCATCTTTCCTTAATCTGCCTGACGGTACGTCCAATAGTCGGCATGCCGGGGTTACTCAAACATTACGATCCTAAGGCACAACTGCTTTATGTGCATGATAAAAAAACTGATTCACGAAAAGTAGGACGTCCTGTTCCTGTTACAGGCTACTGGCAGGATCATTTCAATGCATATCGAAAATATCTGACGCAAACCATCGAGACACTCGGGATAACTAGTTTTAAAGTGAAATTGGAAAACGATGGTTTTATGCTCTATGTCATCTCACATCCTCGGATCAAGTCCCAAAAAGGTCAGGTGAATCTTGCGGAAGTCGTGGAGCATTTGGAGTTACAGCCCATGTCTGCTGATTTTGTCACGAATTACCTTAAAGAGACCGTGCAGATTTATAAAAACTGGCCAAGGCATTTCACTAAAAATCATCTCGCCTTGAGTGGTGACATTCACAATACGCTATATACCCATGATAAGCAAAGCATGGGATTCAGTCACATTTCTGGATTAAGCCCTTATCTCTACAAACACGACATTCAGCAGCAAGTTAAAAGCTTGCTCAACAAACTAGAAATCGCAAAGCTTGAAGTGCTTTAAAGGACCATCTTGTGCTTGATACATCACTCGTTACGCAATTAGAAAATGCCATTAAAAGAGAAATCGCCGACATTTTTAAGGAAATTTCTCAGCTGATCACTGCTACATACACAGATGTAAATTCTGACCTTGCTCAAATTGATTTTAAGTGGCTTGATCAGCAAATTCTGGACAAGTTCAATATCCATAGAGCAGTTTTAGAGCAGCTCTGCCAAATATCCAAATTTAAGGACAATGCTGCAGATTACCTTCAATTCTGTTTTAAACAAGTGAAACGGATTTGTAACGAGAAAAACCAGCAGTGGCAAAAGGATTACCCTTCCTATACCGAGAGCTATGAGATTAAGTTGCCCGATTGGATAGTCTACACATCTAAACGTCTAGACAACGTTTTTTCAGGACGAAAGTTACAGCAGGGTACTATGCTCGTCGAGGTAAAAGAAAAACTGTATGTGAATTGGGCGGATTATCTCAAACAACAAACTCAAGGTATCCTCTTATACTCTACGGCTAAAGAGCAACAAAAATTAGTGAATACCTTGTTTGAATGTCTGTGTATTTCATTAATTTTTGATCAGGGATGCATGCAACCTGAACGACTGATAGCCATTCATGATGCGATTTTTCATATGAACCTGGATAGTGGCTTGCTTTCGGTCTATTCAGGGGACGAAAAAGTTCAAAAAGCTTATGTCTTTTCATACACGTTGCCCTCGACAAAGTATGGCAACATCTATCGTCAGGATGGCGAAGAAGAGGCGGAGTTATGGCAAACCCAAAACATTTATTTCAATGCCTTTGCGATGCTATGTTATCGACGGATTCAGGAGCTAATTAATAGATCGCAAGGGCATGAATTACAAAGCACTTCGCCATTGCTGTGCTGGGAAAAAGAACAGAGTGAAATTGAAACGGGGAATCAGCCTGAAGCCTTACTGCTAGAAAAACTTAAAATCCATTTAAACATTGTACTGAATATGGCGGAGGAGGGGGACTCTAGAAAAGGACGTGAGGATCAGCCATTTGCACAGCTTAATCACGTGAAGCTATTTTTAAAAGGCTTGGAAAAGACCGGTTTTGCCATTTTTAAGCATATGGATTATGTCTTGTGGCAAGAGATTCCTAATCTGGATGTGTTAAGTACCAGTGTACTGAACAATCAGATCATCACTTCGCCTTTAATCTATGAGCAGTATACACAGCTCTATGATCAACTCGATAACTGGAAAACCATTCAGACCAGAATTAGAAACCTTGGCAAAAATAACCAATTTTTAGAATTGGAGATGCCTACAGTTACAGTCAAAACATTTCATGATCGACGAACCGGTCAACGCCATGAGCTGAAATCCTGGCTTTTATCTTTTCATTGGGATATCAAACCCAAACAGCTTGCGGATCAACTCCAAGAAAAAATACATAAATCTGAGGACTATAAATCTGCGTATGAGGCTGGAAATGGCGAGTACCTGGATTATGTAGTGGCTATTGCACATTTACGTGTGTGTCAGTGGTTAAAAAACGAATTTGCTTATCAGGAGGGGAAAGGAGCGATTAAAGTCTCCACGATCAAGCGTTACTATAGTAGTTTCGTGCTTGACTTACTTTGTTATGTTCTAGAGAAACAGATCAATCTAGATACAGCCACTGAAGAGCAGTTTGAGGAAATGTATCGCACGATTGTTGAAGAAAAACTGCTGAATGATCAGAAAAATCATAAAACGACCGCCCAAACCAACAACAATAAAAAATACAATACCTCGGGTTATGCCTTTGATCGGCTGAAAGCCTTTCACCAATACTTAGTCAAGAATCATCGTGCACCGATTGTGCAATATTTATATGAACGTCAAAGTGACGGTTTATTTTTAAAAACCAGACTCATTAGTCCGCAGATGTTTCAATTGATGATACGGATTCTTAGAGAATACCCAGAAGCTTTGGGGCTGACTGAGCAGGATGCAACCTGTCTAGAATGGGTCTATACATTGGCATTTAGACTGGGCTTGCGTATTGATGAAGCTGCCGGGATCTGTATCGATGATTTTGTATCTCCGCAGTTACGAAAACATCCTGACAATCGACAGTTCTATTATGTGTTTGAATCCGCTTTAGATCAGCAGAAAGACGATCGATCTGACCATAAAATGAGAAAAACAATGGGTGATATTGATGATCTCACCCTTAGGATTCGTCTAAATTCTGAGCGTGATCTGAAAAGTGATAATGCCACACGTCAGTTTGATTTAGTTCATTTTTTAGCACCGGACGAGTTCACAGGATTTTGTCGCTTTTATCAAAACCAGTTACCTGGCTCTAAAGCGACTGCAGCAGTCTGCAATAGAAAAATCAAACAGCTCTTTATGCTGGGTGAACAACCTTTATCCAGTACAAATTTATCAAAAATTACCCAGTTGCTGTTTAATACTGTATTAGGGACAAACGATCATCAATATACCTTTCATGCTTTCAGGCATAGTACCGCTTCACATTTGGCTATCCTTTTAAAAGGCAGCATAGCACTGGTACGTTGTTTTACTGACTATGATTCCGAGTTTGGGCGTAAGCTTAAAAAGCACATTTTACCCAATATGAAGGATGCTTCATCGCGTAGTGCACAAGCCTGGTCTCGACTTGCGCATCTGATGGGGCATGAAGACATTCGGATCACTGCAAGACATTATCTGCATCATCTGAATATCCTGATTGCTGACATGTTTTATCAAGCAAACCGTGAATATTCACCTCAATTGATCAAGGCATTATTAGGCGATAGTCAGTTGATGCATCGCGATTTCAAAGTTGAATTTCAGTCGAATGAAAGAGATATTTTAAAATTGATGAAGAAGATTCATTCACACACAGAAAATAATTCTCAAACTTCTGCATTAAAGAGCAAGAAAAAGCAGAAGCAGCCTCAACAGCAGGAAGTGTTTTTATACCGTGAAACATTTTTAGATGAATACCAGAAGTGGTCGGAAAAAAAAGAACAAGCAACGATCGATCCTGAAGTATTGAAGTTCATTCAATCGATCAGCCAGCCGTTTTCTCTCTATACAAATCACGTCAAAAATGATGCTAATCATGAGGATATTATCGGTTTTACTTGGAGTAAAATGGTGACATGGTCTACTCTCTATGAGATTGAGCAACCTTTTAACTTAAATGAAAATGTAAACCAGAAAGATCTTAAACATTTTTTTGATTGTTTAGAAAATAAAATTTCACTTGAAAAAGATCGTCCTATTTTGAACTTTAAGGCATCATCTAAAAATGACTTGATTGACTATCAAAGATTCTTAGATTTTATTAATAAAATTTATTCAAAAGATTCAGATAATTTTGAATCGGATAAATATGATCCGAGTGAATTTAATAATGTAAAAATCGGAGAGGAGAAAATAAAAAAATATAAAATATG
>ENA-OWLM01001018-OWLM01001018.1-metagenome-genome-assembly--contig:-NODE-1018-length-10521-cov-2.912287_pt1 | contig 10521 bp, 9 predicted proteins | sample MGYA00245349_ERZ651102 | MGnify/ENA primary metagenome ERZ651102 (study PRJEB26857, sample SAMEA4031759) | metagenome | biome: human; feature: oral; material: saliva | place: Philippines | collected 2014... | reverse complement strand
CCCTGCCGCGCGCGGGCCTGCAGCGGCGCAGCGCGCCCGACCTGCTGCAGGCCGTGGACGCCGCCTACGGGCAAACGCCCGAAGTGCACCGCTGGATCGAACCGCCCAGCCAGTTTTCGCGGCGCATCGAACTGATGGACTATGTCGAACACACCGACGCGGTGCTGGCCGTGGCGCGCCGCCTGGCCGAACAGCGGCTGGCCGCGGGCATCGACCGCGCAACGCGCCTGGTCGAGCAGTTGCTGTCCATGGCCCGGCACGAAAGCGCCGAGGAGCTGGCGCCGCCCGCGCCGGTCGACCTCGCGGACGTGCTGCGCCAGGCGCTTTCCGAAACCCTGGCGCAGGCCAATGCCAAATCGCTCGACATCGGACTGGACGGCGAGCCCGGCGCCACCGTGCAGGGCAATCGCGATTCGCTGGTCCAGATGGTTCGCAACCTGCTTGAGAACGCCATCAAGCATTCGCCCGCCAACGGTCGCATCGGCATGCGCCTTGAACGCGCCGGCCAACGGATCTCGCTGCTGATCGACGACGAAGGTCCGGGTATAGCGCCGGACGAACGCGAGCGAGTCTTTGACCGGTTCTACCGCGTCCCCGGCAATACGCAGCTTGGAAGCGGGCTGGGCCTGGCGATCGCACGTGCCATCGCCGGCCGCCACGGCGCGGCCATCACGCTGCAGGACACGCCCGCGGGGCACGGCCTGCGGGCCCGGGTGGATTTCCCCGCTTAAGATTCGCCTAAGTGTCAGCCCCGAAGATAGCGCCATGTCCCTAAACATGTACGCAGGAGCCGACATGAAGACCAAGCAAATGAAACCCTCGCGCCTCGTCCTGGCGCTGCTGGCCGCCGGCGCCATTGGCGGCGCGGGCGCAACCGCATTGACCGGCAGCGTTTCGATGGCAGCCGACGCCCCGACCAGCGCGTCCACGCCGGCGATCAGCACCGCGACGCCGCCCAATTTCGCGCAGATCACGCGCGACTTCGGCCCGGCCGTCGTCAACATCAGCGTAAGCGGCACCCGCAAGGTTTCGGCCGCCGACAGCGACGATCCCTTCGCGCAATTCTTCGGCCAGATTCCCGGCTCGCGCGGCCGCGCGCCGGAACGCGAGGTGCCGATGCGCGGCGAAGGCTCCGGCTTTATCGTCAGCCAGGACGGCATCATCCTGACCAATGCGCACGTGGTCCAGGACGCCAAGGAAGTGACCGTCAAGATGACCGACCGCCGCGAATACAAGGCCAAGGTCCTGGGCGCCGATCCGCAGACCGACGTCGCCGTCATCAAGATCGAGGCGAAGAACCTGCCGGTAGTGAAGGTCGGCGACGTCAACCGGCTGCAAGTCGGCGAATGGGTTCTGGCCATCGGCTCGCCCTACGGCCTGGAGAACACCGCCACCGCAGGCATCGTCAGCGCCAAGGGCCGTTCACTGCCGGACGACACGTCGGTTCCCTTCATCCAGACCGACGTCGCGGTCAACCCCGGCAACTCCGGCGGGCCGCTGTTCAACGACCGCGGCGAGGTCGTGGGCATCAACTCCCAGATCTACAGCCGCACTGGCGGATTCCAGGGCCTGTCGTTCTCGATCCCCATCGACCTGGCCTACAAGATCAAGGACCAGATCGTCGAGCACGGCAAGGTGCAGCATGCAAGGCTGGGCGTGACGGTGCAGGAAGTGAACCAGGACCTGGCCAACTCCTTCAAGCTGGACTCGCCGTCCGGCGCGCTGGTGTCCAGCGTCGAGAAGGGCAGCGCGGCCGAAAAGGCTGGCCTGCAGCCCGGCGACGTGGTGCGCAAGATCGACGGCAGGACCATCGTGTCTTCCGGCGACCTGGCTTCGACCATCACGATGGCCGCCCCCGGCGAGAAGATCAAGCTGGACGTGTGGCGCAGCGGCGCGCAAAAGGAACTGGTGGCCACTCTTGGCGGCGCGCCCAAGGACAAGACGCAGGCGTCAGCGGACGGCCAGGAAGTGCAGCGCGGCCAGCTCGGCCTGGCGCTGCGCCCCCTGAGTCCGCAGGAACAGCAGGCGTCGGGTTCCGAAGGCCTGCTGATCGAGCGGTCGATCGGCCCGTCCGCCAAGGCCGGCATTCAGCCGGGAGACGTGCTGCTGTCGCTCAATGGGGTGCCCGTGCACGACGTCGGGCAGGTCAAGGCCGAACTGGCCAAGGCCGGCAAGACCGTGGCCCTGCTGGTGCAGCGCGGAGAAGACAAGATCTTCGTGCCAGTGCAGGTCGGCTAAGCCGCTTCCCGCGTCACTCCGCGTCGGGCTGGTTGCCCGGCGCGGCCGCTTCAAACGCCGGCAGCGCCCGGCAGGCGGCGTCGATGCGCACCACGTTGGGCATCGACGAGAGGTCGCATTCGAAACGCTGCGCGTTGGCCACCTGCGGCACCAGGCACAGGTCGGCGATCGTGGGCGTGTCGCCGTGGCAGAAGCGGCCCGTGGCGCTGGAATGCGCCAACTGCGATTCCAGCGCTTCCAGCCCCTGATGCACCCAATGCTTGTACCAGGCGGTCTTGGCGGCCTCGTCCACGCCCAAAGTGTGCTTCAGATACTTCAGCACGCGCAGGTTGTTCAGCGGATGGGTATCGCAGGCGATGCCCAGCGCCAGATCGCGCACACGAGCCCGGCCGATGGCGTCGGCAGGCAGCAGCGGCGTCTGCGGATGCGTTTCTTCCAGGTACTCGATGATGGCCAGCGACTGGCCGATGACCGCATCGCCGTCCACCAGCGTAGGCACCAGCGCGGTCGGATTCACCTTGCGATAGTCGGCGGACAGCTGCTGCCCTCCGTCCTTCAGCAAATGCACCGCCAGATATTCGTAGGGCAGGCCCTTCAGGTTGAGGGCGATGCGCACGCGATACGCGGCCGAGCTGCGGAAGTAGCTGTACAGCTGCATGAAGTCTCCTTGGTGTTCTTATTGCGCCGCCCCATCCGGGCGGCGCATGTTCATTCCAGCGATTCGGTCTTGGCCGCCTTGCGGGACAGGCCCTTGGGCAACGGGAACGCCACATTCTCTTCCAGGCCCGGCATCTTGCGTACCGAGACGGCGCCCAGCTCCTTGACGCGCGCGATGACCTGCTGCACCAGGATCTCGGGCGCCGAGGCGCCCGCCGTCACGCCGATGCGCTTACGGCCGACCAGCCACGCGGGGTCAATGGAATGCGCGCCGTCGATCAGGTGCGACGCCACGCCCTTGCGTTCGGCGACCTCGCGCAAGCGATTGGAGTTGGAGCTGTTCGGGCTGCCGACGACCAGCACCAGGTCGCATTCCGGCGCCATCACCTTGACCGCGTCCTGGCGGTTCTGGGTGGCGTAGCAGATGTCGCTCTTCTTGGGCTCGGCGATGCTGGGAAAGCGCGCCTTGAGCGCCTGCGACACTGCCGCCGCGTCATCCACGGACAGCGTCGTCTGCGTGACGTAGGCAAGGTTTGCGGGATCGGAGACCTCGAGGCTGGCCACGTCTTCTACTGTCTCGACGAGATACATGCCGCCCTGCGCCTGGCCCAGCGTTCCTTCGACCTCGGGATGTCCCTTGTGGCCGATCATGATGATCTCGCGGCCCGCGGCGCGCATGCGCGCGACCTCGATGTGGACCTTGGTGACCAGCGGGCAGGTGGCGTCGAAGACCTGCAGGCCACGCGCCTCCGCTTCGGCCCGCACCGCCTTGGACACGCCGTGCGCCGAGAAGACCACGATGGAGCCTGCGGGCGCGTCGTCCAGCTCGTCAATGAAGATCGCACCCTTTGCGCGCAGATCTTCCACGACGTAGCGGTTGTGGACGATTTCGTGGCGCACATAGATGGGCGCGCCGTGCAGCTCGATCGCGCGCTCGACGATATCAATGGCGCGATCCACGCCTGCACAGAAGCCGCGCGGCTGCGCCAGCAGGACTTCGGCGTCGGAGGCGGTGACAGCCTGGCTCATCAAAGCACTCCCAGCAGCGCCACGTCGACCTGCAGGCTGATGCCTGCCAGGGGGTGGTTGAAATCGAACAGGGCGGACTCGTCGTTGATTTCCTTCAGGACGCCCGAATACCGCCCGCCGTTGGGCGCGGTGAATTCCACCAGGTCGCCCGGCTCGAATGTGGCGTCCGCGCCGGCGTGCTCGGCGAGCATCGCGCGCGTCACGCGCTGGATCAGTTCGGGGTTGCGGTCGCCGTAAGCATCGGCCGGCGCCACCGTGACGCTGAACTTGTCGCCCTCGGCGCGGCCGACCAAGGCCGCCTCCAGGCCAGGCGCCCATTGGCCGCTGCCCATTTGCAGCGTGCCGGGCCGGCCGTCGAAGGTGTTGGCGAACACCGAACCCGCGCCCGGGCCGGAAGCCAGCGTAATCCGGTAATGCAGCGTCAGGTAGGAATCCGGACGGACCAAAACGTTCACTTCGTTAGAGGCGATGCTCAAGATCTGCCACCGTATGGGAATTAGGAAAACCCTTATTTTAGAGCCTCTTATGAAATTGTCCGATCGGCTGTCCAGACAAGAGCGTCCCCGAGAACGCCTGATGCGCCACGGGGCGGCCTCTATCCAGGATGCGGAACTGCTCGCCATTGCCCTGCGCACGGGCATTCCGGGCCTGAATGTGGTGGACCTGTGCCGTACCCTGCTGGACCGCTTTGGCGGCTTGCGCGGCCTGCTTGGCGCCCCGCCCGAGGAACTCATGACCGTGGCCGGACTGGGTTCAGCCAAGGCCTGCACATTGGCCGCCCTGCTGGAGCTGGCCCGGCGGGCCCTCGAGGAAGACCTGGCCCGCGACAGCCCGATGAATCATCCGGCCCGGGTCAAGCAATATTGCAGGGCGGCCCTGGCCCATCGCCAGGTGGAGCATTGCATCGCCCTCTATCTGGACAACCAGCTGCGCCTGATCGCCACCGGGGAACTGGCCCGCGGGACCCTTTCGCAGGCCGCCGTCTACCCCAGGGAAGTCGTACGCGAGGCCCTGCGCCACCACGCGGCCGCCCTGATCGTCGCCCACAACCACCCGTCCGGCCTGGCGGCGCCCAGCGCCGCCGACCATGGCTTCACCAGGCACCTGAAAGAAGCCCTGGCGCTGGTGGACATCAAGCTGGTGGACCACCTGATCGTCGCCGGCGGCGCCGCGGTGTCCCTGGCCGAACTGGGCTGCCTGTGACCCCATCCCCACCGGAATTCGTTAGACTACCGCCCGATATTGCTTTAGGCTTCACCTAATCCCGGCCTCCGCGACCCTTTTGCGCCCGACATGAAACGCCTGTGGGATATTTCCCCGCCCGTCTCGACGTCTTCGCCCGTTTTTCCTGGCGATACGCCCTACCGCCAGCAATGGAAGTGGTCGCTCGCGCCCGGCTGTCCCGTCAATGTCAGCGAAATCACGCTTTCCCCGCACATCGGTGCGCACGCGGACGCCCCCCTGCACTACCAGAACGGGGCAGCCGCCATCGGAGCGGTTTCCCTGGAGCCGTTTCTTGGCCCCTGTCGCGTCATCCACGCGATTGATTGCGGCCCGCTCATCACCCCCGAACATCTGGCCCACGCATCCCTGAATATGCCGCCGCGCGTGCTGGTGCGCACTGCCAAGCATGCGGCGCAAGACTGGTGGACCGACGACTTCTCCGCCTACGCCCCCCAGACGATTGAATGGCTGGCAGAGCGCGGCGTCATGCTGATCGGACTGGATACCGCCAGCATCGACCCCGCGTCCAGCAAGACCCTGGACAGCCACCACACGATCTTGCGGCACGACATGCGCGTACTGGAAAACCTGGTGCTCGACGACGTGCCGGAAGGCGATTACGAACTGATCGCACTGCCGTTGGCGCTGGTCCAGGCTGATGCCAGCCCGGTTCGCGCCGTATTGCGCGAGCTATAGGCTGATTCGCCGGCCCAGGAGCGGTTGACCGGACTCAACCGCTCCGATTTGTGAACCAAGACCATGAAAACCCCTTTCGCGCCCGATTGGCGCGCCCTGCCCGCATCCGCCCGCCGCGCCGCCCCTCCCTGCCAAGGAGACCGCGCATGAGCCAGAACGAACGCCCCGAAGACATCGTCCGCCAGGAAAAGGCGCAGCTGGATTTCGCGCGCGACATGACCTACGGCGACTACCTGCATCTGGACGAGGTGCTGGGCGCCCAGCATCCGATGTCGCCCGAGCACAATGAAATGCTCTTCATCATCCAGCACCAGACCAGCGAACTCTGGATGAAGCTGATGCTCCACGAACTGCGGGCGGCCATCGCCAACGTGGCGGCCGACCGCCTGCAGCCCGCCTTCAAGATGCTGGCGCGCGTCAGCAAGATCATGGAACAGCTGGTCCACGCCTGGGACGTGCTGGCGACCATGACGCCGCCCGAATATTCCGCGCTGCGCCCGTACCTGGCGCGCTCCAGCGGATTCCAGAGCTACCAGTACCGCCAGATCGAATTCCTGCTGGGCAACAAGAACGCCGCCATGCTCAAGCCGCATGCGCACCGCGCAGACCTCCTTGCCCAGGTCCAGAGCGCCTACGAGGCCCCATCGCTGTATGACGAGGCCTTGCGGCTGCTGGCCCGCAACGGCCTGGACGTGCCGGCCGATTACCTGGAGCGCGACTGGACGCAGCCTTACCAGTCGTCGGCCGCCGTCGAGGCCGCCTGGCTTACGGTCTACCGCGATACCGACCGGTATTGGGCCCTGTACCAGTTGGGCGAAAAGCTGACGGACCTGGAAGACGCGTTTCGCTTGTGGCGGTTTCGCCACGTCACGACGGTCGAACGGGTCATCGGCTTCAAGCGCGGCACGGGCGGCACGTCGGGGGTGGATTACCTGCGGCGGATGCTCGAAGTCGTGCTGTTTCCGGAAATCTGGAAGCTGCGCACGGACCTGTAAGCGCACGGCCAAACCCGTCCCCGTTAACGTCCCCAGGCTCCGGCTCGGCGGGGACGACGATTCCGGCTGGTCCGCGGAAATTTCCCATGCTAGAATTTGGGGTTACTTTTTGGATACGTGGCTAGAGCCGCCGCCGCGTGTGTTCACCTCTTTTGTAGTGAGCGCCGGGCGCGGGAGCTTTAGGCTCCGATTTTCGGCAACTCCAGCTGGCGACCCTAACAACCTGAGAAAGGCTCGAAAGAGCCTAGGAAAGCACCATGAAAGAAGGCATTCACCCCGAATACCGCGAAGTCGTCTTCGCCGACCTGCAAACGGGCAACAAGTTCATCACCCGCTCGACCGTGCAAACGCGCGAAACCGTCGAACTCGACGGCAAGACGTACCCGCTCTTCAAGTGCGACGTGACCTCCGAATCGCACCCGTTCTACACTGGCGCGCAGACCCGCATCGTCGAAACCGGCCGCGTGGAAAAGTTCCGCGCCCGCTTTGCCCGCACCGCTGGCACGGTCAAGTCCGCTTCCTGATCCTGTCGCTCCTGCGGGAGTCACAGCAAAAAGGCAGCCTTCGGGCTGCTTTTTTTTCCCCCTTGGCGGCTGAATCCGCGGCCCGGGGCTGGCGCAATCAGATCCGTCGGTTACATTAACGCCCGTGTCCCCACTTTCGATTTCCACTCCGGCCCGACTGACGTCGATGGCCACCGCAAAACTGCCCCGCCTCATCCTGCTGGGCCTGGCTCTGGCCTATATCGTGGCGGGGCTGTTCATGCGCGACCCGTGGAAAACCGACGACGCCGTCGGTTTGGCGACCATGATCACCGCCATCCGCGAAGGAGGCCTGACGTGGCTGCTGCCGCAGGTGGGGCACCTGGCCCATGCGGAAGAAGGCCCACTGATCACGTGGGTAGGCGCAATCAGCATCTGGCTGTTCGGCCCCTTCATCGGCGACATCACCGCTGGCCGCCTGCCCAACCTATTGTGGTTCGGCATCACCGCATCCAGCGTCTGGTACGGCACCTACCTGCTTGGCCGCCGCGCCGAGGCCCAGCCGCTGGCGCTGCCGTTCGGCGGCGAACCCGAACCACGCGACTACGGCCGCATGCTGGCCGACGCCGCGCTGCTATTACTGTTGGCTACTGTAGGCATCCTGCAGCGCACCCATGAAACCACGGTCGTGCCCGCCATCATGGCGTGCCAGGCGCTGGCGTTCTACTCGCTGGCCCGCACCGTGGATCGTCCCGTCACAGGCTCCACCACGCTGGGCATTGCGCTGGCCGCCAGCTTCCTGACGCGCGGCTGGGTCGGCGCCCTGCCCATCATGATCGGCGCCGCCCTGGCCTTCTACCCGCGCGGCCCGCTCTGGAAATGCAGGCGCTGGCTGCTCTGGGCCGCGGCCCTTGCCGCCGCGCTGATCCTGGCATGGTGGATTCCCGCCACCCAGAGCAGCGAGTACTGGATCCGGAACTGGAAGACCTGGAACCTGTCTTCCTTCGCCATGCCCAGCCTGCACGATGCGGGACGCACGCTGCGCGACCTTCCCTGGTATCTGTGGCCAACGTGGCCGCTGGCGCTGCTGGCCATCTGGCGCTGGCGCGCATGGATCTACGCGCCGCATATCTGGCTGCCCTTGATGCTGCTGGCGTGCTCGGCGCTGATCCTGTTCTTCCTGGACCAGGCCACCGATTCCGAATTCGTGCTGCTGGCGGTCCCTTGCGCGGTGCTGGGCGCGTTCTCGCTGCCGACCCTGCGCCGCGGCGTGGTGAATACGCTGGATTGGTTCGCCGTCATGTGTTTTTCATTGACCGCGGCCACGGCCTGGCTTGGATGGGTGGCCCTGCACTTCCATTGGCCCGCACAGATTTCCCGCAACATCGCCCGCCAGACCACCGGCTACGAACCCGTCATCTCCTGGGTGGCCTTTGTGCTGGCGGTTATCTTCACGCTGGCGTGGATCGGTCTGGTGGTGTGGCGGTTGCGGGTTCGCCCGCAAGCGCTGTGGCGCGGCACCGTGCTGTCGGCCGGCGGGCTGACCGTCACCTGGATCCTGCTGGTGCTGCTATGGCAGCCCGCCGTCGACTATGCCCGCAGCTATCGCACGGTGTCGGGCCAACTGGCCCAGGCGCTCGAGCAGCACACCCGGCCCGGCGAATGTGTCCGCGGGCTGAGCCTTGGAAGCGGCCAGCGCGCATCGTTCCTGATCTTCAATAACCTGTCGTTCACGTTCGACACCCGCTGCACACTGGTCCTGCAGCAGACCAACAATCAGAGCCTGCGCGACGGCACCGCCGCGTACAGCGAAGGGGCCGAAGTCCTCTGGCAAGGCGGCCGGCGCGCCGACCGCTCCGAAGTCTTCCGCCTGCTGCGGACCGGCCCCAGGCAATGACGCCCGCACCCGCGGCGCCGATGACATTCGGCGCCACCCTGCGCGGCATCGCCAAGCAGGCCTGGCCTGTGCTGATCAGCCAATGGGCCGGCATTTCTTTCGGCGTGCTGGACACCGCCATGACGGGCCACTCCAGCCCCGACGACCTGGCGGCGATGGCCCTGTCCGCGTCGATATACATCACCGTCTTCGTGGGCCTGATGGGCGTCGTGCACGCGCTGATCCCCATCCTGGCCCAGCAGTTCGGCGCCGGCAACAACCGTGAAGTGGGCCGGAGCTGGGGCCAGGGCGTGTGGCTGGCGCTGGGCCTGTCGGTGGTCGGCGCAGCGCTCATGCTGTTTCCGGACCTGTGGCTGTCGATGTCGGGCGAAGTCGCGCCCGGCGTGCGCGACCGCATCGCGACCTACCTGCAGGCCTTGGTGCTCGCCCTGCCCGCGGCGCTGGTCTTCCGCACCATCTACGCGCTCGGCACCGCCGTGTCGCGGCCGAAGCTGGTCATGGCGATCAACCTGTCGATCATCGGCTTCAAGGCGCTGTTCAACTGGCTGTTCATCTACGGCAAGCTGGGCCTGCCGGCCATGGGTGCGGCCGGCGCCGGACTGGCGACCGCCGTGGTGTCCTGGATGAGCCTGGGGTTGGGCCTGTGGGTGATTACCCACGACCGCTACTACCGCCGGTTCCAGCTTCGGGTCGGCAGGCCCGACTGGAAGGCGCTGAAGGAACTGCTGCGCCTGGGCCTGCCCATGGGCGGGTCTTACCTGGTGGAAGTGTCCGCGTTCACATTCATGGCGCTGCTGGTCGCACGCGAAGGCACCTTCGTCACCGGAGGCCACCAGATCATGTCCAACCTTGCCGCCCTCTGCTACATGATGCCGATGGCGCTGGGCGTCGCCACCGCCGCGCTGACGGCGCAGGCTATCGGCGCGGGCAACCTCGCCCACGCCCATCGCACAGGCATGGCGGGACTGGTGCTGGGCCTGATGGGCGCGCTGCTGACGTCGGCGGTGCTGCTGGCGGGCCGGCCGCTGATTCTGGCGGCGTACACGGATGACGCCGCGGTGGCGGCCGTCGCGACAACGCTGCTGGCCGTCCTGCCGCTGTTCCACCTGTTCGACTCGATGCAATGCATCAACTCTTACCTGCTGCGCGCCTACAAGGTGGCGGTGGTGCCACTGATCCTGCAAACGGTGGCGCTGGCCGGCGTGGGCCACCTGGTCGGCGTCGGCGTCGGCATCGCCATGATCGTCGGCCTGCTCATCTCCTACGGGGTGCTGCTCCCGATGCGCACCTGGGGCACGGCGGT
>ENA-OWLM01001017-OWLM01001017.1-metagenome-genome-assembly--contig:-NODE-1017-length-10528-cov-3.510074_pt1 | contig 10528 bp, 9 predicted proteins | sample MGYA00245349_ERZ651102 | MGnify/ENA primary metagenome ERZ651102 (study PRJEB26857, sample SAMEA4031759) | metagenome | biome: human; feature: oral; material: saliva | place: Philippines | collected 2014... | reverse complement strand
GATGCCGCTCCTGCTCGTGCCTGCCGCAGTGCTGTGGGGGGCGGGAGGTCTGCTGGGGGGCGGGGCGCTCCTGCGTTTCAGGCGCCAGGGCACCACTGTGCATCCCCTGCGCCTGGATGAGAGCCGGGTGCTGGTGACGGAGGGCGTCTATCGTGTCAGCCGCAATCCGATGTACCTGGGCCTGCTCTGCTGGACGATGGCGCTGGCTTGTTATCTGGGCGGGCTGGCCGTCTGGCTCGGCCCGCTGCTGTTGTGGGGCTGGCTCAGCCGCTTTCAGATAGTGCCGGAAGAGCAGGCGCTGCAAAGGCGCTTTGGCGAGGCATATGCGAACTACTGCCGCCGGGTACGGCGCTGGTGCTGAACCGCTCTTCCGCGTGCAGAGCCAGGCGATGGAGATAAAAAAACGGCCCGCAGATGCGGGCCGTTTTGATGAGGTGGCGATGCAGGGATCACGCCTTGGCGGTATCCACCTCGCCAAGCGGCGCGGTTTCACCCAGGCTGTCCTCGCTCTTGGCGACCACGCTTGCGGCGATGGCGTTGCCCAGCACGTTGGTGGCGGAGCGACCCATGTCGAGGAAGTGGTCGATGCCGAGCAGCAGCAGGATGCCCGCTTCCGGGATCTGGAACTGGTTGAGGGTGGCGGCAATCACCACCAGGGAGGCACGGGGCACGCCGGCCATCCCCTTGGAGGTGACCATCAGCAGCAGCAGCATGGTGATCTGCTGGGCCATGGAGAGCTCGATGCCGTAGGCCTGGGCGATGAACATCACCGCGAAGGTGCAGTACATCATGGAGCCATCCAGGTTGAAGGAGTAGCCCATGGGCAGCACGAAGCTGGCGATGCGCTTGTCACAACCGAACTTCTCCAGCCTGTCCAGGGTCTTGGGATAGGCGGCCTCGGAGCTGGCGGTGGAGAAGGCGAGCAGGATGGGCTCGCGGATCAGGGTCAGCAGGCTCAGGATGCGGCGGCGGATGAAGAGGCTGCCCATGGCGATGAGCAGCAGCCAGAGGCAAGCCAGCGCCAGGTAGAACTGGGCCATGAAGGTGCCGTAGGTGGCGAGGATGCCGAGCCCCTCCTTGGCGACCATGGCGGCGATGGCGCCAAATACCGCGAAGGGGGCGAAGTTCATCACGTAGCCGGTCACCTTCAGCATGATCTCGGCACCGCTGGCCATCAGCTTGACCACGGGCTTGGCGTCGTCCCCCAGGGCGGCGGCGGCCAGCCCGAAGAAGAGGGAGAAGACCACGATCTGCAGGATCTCGTTGGTGGCCATGGCCTCGACCACGCTCTTGGGGATGGCGTGGGTGATGAAGTCCTTGAGAGAGATGGCGGTTGCCGTCACGCCCGAGCTGGCGGAGTCATCGGGCAGGGAGAGGGAGAGCCCCACCCCAGGTTGCATCAGGTGGACCATCACCAGCCCCAGGGTCAGGGACATCAGGGAGGCGAGCATGAACCAGCCCAGGGTCTTGACGCCGATGCGGCCCACGGTGCGGGTGTCCCCCATCTTGGCGATACCGACCACCAGAGTGGTGAACACCAGGGGGGCGATGATCATCTTGATGAGCCGCAGGAAGATGTCGGTCAGCAGGGTGATGTCGCTGGCAAAGCCGGCAGCCTGAGCGGGGGCCAGCAGGCGATAACCCTGCCCGGTAACAATGCCAAGCAACATCGCGATGAGGATGGCAACGGTTAATTTATTCATTTTCATGGGGGGTGTCCCAGTCTCGATATGTGCAGTGCCTGTGCGGGTGGGCAGGGTGCCACCTCAGTCCTTTTTTGTGAGCCGGGCCGTGGAATTCAGGCAGCCGGTGTGTTGGAGCATGCCTAATCGCGGAGGGGAAATCCAGTGGCTTATTGCAGAACTTTATGTGGTTATTGGTGAGATGAGATGTAAATACTGTTAATTAATTATATTAATCTCTGTTTATTTTGATTTTATCAAGATAAATCGCTTCCAGGCTCTGGTCGTTCAACCGGTGAGGCTCCAGGGTAAAGATGAGCAGCGCCGACGTGCGATGCTCCACGTGCATCTCCTCCATGAAGGTATCGGGTTCGTACTCATCAAAGCCGAAACGGGGGCGTTCTGGCCTCACCCTGACCGCATCCCGCGACAGGGTCAGCTCCTGTACATGCACCCAGGGGAAACCCCGGGCCAGCGCCATCTCTCCGGCCCGCTTGAGCACGTATTTGCGGGCGGTTTCCCTGTCCACCAGCTCGTTGCCGACAAACTCCAGCTGCCACTTCTCCGGCCCGAGCCGGGTCTGGGAGAAGCCGGTCTGGCCGTTCCAGAAGGACTTCTCGCTGTCATAGGCGGTGGCGCAGCCCGCGAGTTGCCCCATCAGCAGGCAGCACAGGGCGAGGACGGGAAGGGAGTGGCGGGGAGGCGACATGATGCGGACCGGTTGGCGAACGGGATTTCACTACAGCACAAAGGGGGAGGCCAGACAATCGCGGGGCGAGGGCTGCCCATAAAAGAAAAGGCCTTGTCGTTCGACAAGGCCTTTCTCGGGGAATTTGGTCGGTGTGAGAGGATTCGAACCTCCGACCCTCTACACCCCATGCAGATGCGCTACCTGGCTGCGCTACACACCGACGGAGTCAGCTCGGCTGACGGGGGCTGAGTTTATGGAGATGGGCAGGCCCTGTCAACAGGGGAAATACAGGGTTGCGATCGTTTGCCTGCTTTGCGAGCAAATGGCGCTCAAAGTACCGCCGCGTGTGGGAAATTTGACCTGGCGATGCCTGTTTTCAGGTGTTTCTGGCGACCATGAAAATGGCCGCCCGGAGGCGGCCATGTTTACCCGTGGTGACGGATCAGCGGTTGAAGGTCAAGCGCTTGCCCAGCACCTTGTCGGTGACCTGACCGTTCTGCCAGGCGATCTGGCCATTGACCAGGGTCATCTCGATGGTGCTCTGGAAGCGGTAGCCGTTGAACGGGGACCAGCCGCACAGGTAGAGCAGGTTGCTGTCGGTGACCACGTAGGGCTTGCCCAGATCCAGCAGCACCAGGTCGGCGAAGTAGCCTTCCCGGATGTAGCCGCGATCCTGCACCTGGAAGCGCTCGGCCACCGCGTGGGAGGTCTTCTTGACGATGGTCTCCAGGCTGAAGACGCCGTTGTGGTAGAGCTCCAGCAGCGCCTGCAGGGAGTGTTGCACCAGGGGCACGCCGGACGGCGCCTTGAAGTAGCTGTTCTGCTTCTCTTCCCAGGTGTGGGGGGCGTGGTCGGTGGCGATGATGTCGAGCACGTCGTTGCGCACCGCATCCAGCAGGGCGTGCTGGTCGGCGGCGCTCTTCACCGCCGGGTTGCACTTGATCTGGCTGCCCAGTGTGTCGTAGTCCGCCTCGTTGAAGAACAGGTGGTGGACGCACACCTCGGCGGTGATGTTCTTGTCCTTGAGATCCTTCAGGTCCGGGGTGGCGGTAAAGAGCGACAGCTCTTTCGCCGTGGTCAGGTGCAGCACGTGCAGCTTGGCGCCGTACTGCTTGGCCAGGGAGACCGCCATGCTGGAGGACTTGTAGCAGGCGTCGGCGCTGCGGATGCGGCCGTGCTCGCGCATCGGCACATCCTCGCCCCACTTGGCGCGGGCTTCGTCTTCCAGCACCTTGATGCTGGGGGTGTCCTCGCAGTGGGTGACGATCATCACCGGGCTCTCGCGGAAGATGGCCGCCAGGGTCTCCTGGTTGTCCACCAGCATGTTGCCGGTGGAGGCCCCCATGAAGATCTTGATGCCGCAGGACTGCTTGGGATCGAGCTTCTTGATCTCTTCCAGGTTGTCGTTGGTGGCACCCAGGTAGAAGCTGTAGTTGGCGGCGGCGGAGTTGGCGGCTATCTGGTATTTGGCTTCGAGGGCGTCGATGGTGGTGGTCTGGGGATTGACGTTGGGCATTTCCATGAAGCTGGTGGTGCCACCGGCCACGGCGGCCCGGGATTCACTGGCGATGGTCCCCTTGTGGGTCAGGCCGGGCTCCCGGAAGTGGACCTGATCGTCGATCATCCCGGGGATGAGGTGACGGCCGGTCGCATCGATCACCACGGCATCGGGGGCGCTGATGTCCGGGGCGATACGGGCGATCCGCTCCCCCTCGATCAACACGTCGGAGGCATAGATGCGGCCTTCGTTGACCAGGGTGGCATTCTTGATAAGCAATTTGTTCATGGGGGGTTCCAGTTCCTTTGCCGATAATCCGGGGTCATAATATCGCAAACTGCACTTTCTCTGTAGCAAGGCCTGAGTAATGAAGTTATTTGTTAGAGATTTGACTGTGATCGATTCCAGCTATCTGTGTGAACGCCGCGGTATGGTGGGCGAGAGCTGGCTGGTGGACATCGAGATGAGCGGCGAGCTCAACGAGATGAGCATGCTGCTGGACTTCGGCCGGGTGAAGAAGCTCATCAAGTCCATCATCGATGAAGAGGTGGATCACAAGCTGCTGGTGCCGACCGAGAGCCCCCTGGTGCATATCCACCCCCTGGACAACGACGAATGTACCGTGGATCTGCTGCGTCCGGGCCGCTCCATCCACCTGCGTTGTCCGAGTCAGGGCTTTGCGTTCATTCCCGCGCCCCAGGTGGACAAGGAGTCCGTCACCCGTTATCTGCTGGCGGTGCTGGCCAAGCGCCTGCCGGGCAACATCAAGGATCTGGCCCTGACGTTGCGCTCGGAGCGCATCGACGGTGCCTTCTACCACTACAGTCACGGCCTGAAGAAGCACGACGGCAACTGCCAGCGCATCGCCCATGGTCACCGCTCCCCCATCGAGATCCTGGTGGATGGCGAGCGGGATGAGGAGCTGGAGCTGAACTGGGCCGAGCGCTGGGCCGATATCTACCTCGGCACCGAAGAGGACAGGGTGGCCCTGTCAGAACTGGCGCTGAGCGAGCAGGCCAGGGCCCATCTGGGTGAGCACCACCAGGGCTTCAAGTATGTGGCGCCCCAGGGGCTGTTCCAGCTCGCCATGCCGGCGGCAGAGGTGGAGATGATCGACACCGACACGACCATAGAGCTGCTGGCCCACTACATCGCCCGCGAGGTGAAGAAGCAGGTAGGGGACAAGTTCGTCAAGATCGTGGCCTATGAAGGGGTCGGCAAGGGCGCCATCGCCTACGCCTGATCCCGCCCCCTCCTGGCAATAAAAAGGCCCCGCCGATGCGGGGCCTTGTCGTTTGGGCTCACGACCATCAGGCGCTGAGGCGGAAGCGCTGGACCAGCCCTTCCTGCTGCTCGGCCAGGGTGTCGAGCTGCTGGCTGGTCTCGGCGACCCGCTCTATCCCCTGGTAGTTGAGATCCGAGATGTCGGAGATGCGGTTGAGGTTGGTGGCGATGTCCGCGCTGGTGGCCTGCTGCTGCTCGGCGGCGGAGGCTATCTGGCTCGACATGTCGCTGATGAGCACGACGATGCCCTGCACCTCTTCCATGGCATTGTTGGCCTGGGAACTCTGATCCACGCAGCTGTCCATCTCGCGTGAGCACTCCTGCATCACGTTGACCGCCCGGGCGACCCCCTGCTGCAGGTTCTCGATCATGGTCTGGATTTCGCTGGTGGACTGGGCGGTGCGACCGGCGAGGTTGCGCACCTCGTCCGCCACCACCGCAAACCCGCGGCCCTGCTCGCCGGCCCGGGCTGCCTCGATGGCGGCGTTGAGGGCCAGCAGATTGGTCTGCTCGGCGATGCCGCGGATGACGTCGAGGATGTTGCCAATCTGGCCGCTCATGGCGCTCACATCACCGATCACCTTGCCGGTCTGTTGCAGCTTGCCCGCCAGCTGGTGGGTGGTGGTGATGTTGCCGGCCATCACCTTGCGGCCCATCTCGGAGGCCTTCTCCACGTCCATCACCCGCTCCAGGGTCTGGTTGGCGGCCTGGGCCACCTCCCGCACCGAGGCCTCCATCTGGGTCATGGCGGCGGCGACCGAGGCGGTCTCCTGGCGCTGTTTCTCCAGATCCGCCCGCACCGATTCCGTGGTGTGGCGGTTGTCGTGGGCGGCGCTGTTGAGCTGGTTGGAGGCCTGGGAGAGCTGCCTGAGCACATCCCCCATCTGCTGGATCAGCAGGTTGATCTGGCCACCTATCTGGCCGAACTCGTTCTGGCTCTTGAAGCCGACCCGCTGGGTCATGTCGCCCTGGGTCACTTCGGTCAGCACCCGCAGCAGCTCTTTAAGGGGGAGGCGGATGGCCTTGCCCAGGGTGAAAGCCACCAGGATGGCGACGACGATGGCGATGACGATGCTGATCCCCTGGGTGAGGGTGCTCTGGGTCTGTACCCGGTCGGAGGCCTTGATGCTGGCGTTCATCAACTGCTGGCTCTGGGCCGTGATCCCTTCGAGCTTGTTCTGGATGCCGAGGATGAGCTGGCTCGCCTCCTTGCTCCGCTCCCGCATGGCCTGCTGCTGTTTCATCAGGGCCAGGTACTGGGAAAGCACACCGTCGTTGCCCGTGGTATCGCGCACAAAGCCATGGACGTAGTGGCCCATGTTGTTGTCGAAGTCCTTGAGCTCCCCCTGAAGATCCTTGATGGTGCTGTTGAACCCCTCGATCTGCATCTTGTTGCGCTTGAGCGCCCCCTCGATGGGGGCGGGGATGCTCTGGTTCAGGGCATCCATGGTGGAGAGCTCGATGGCGGAGAGCTTGGTGGTCAGGGTCTCGGAGAGCATCTTGATGAAGCTGTCGTCCACGGTGACCATCATGTCGCCGAGGTTCTTCTTGAACTGGGGCAGGCTGACCTGGAACTGGCCCTTGGCCAGATTGACCTTGTGCAGTCGGGTGAGCAGGGCCTCGTGTTCGCCGGGCAGGGTCTGGGTGAGTTGCAGGTAGTCATCCACCAGTTTGCCGAGGGCCTGCATGTCACCCTGCAGCTGGGGATGGGGCGCCAGCTGCTGCTTGAGGCTGGCCAGCATCTTGTCCACCTGTCCCTTGGCCTGCTGCAGTTCCGCCACCTCTTCCGGCAGACGCTTGATATCCTGTTCGGTCAGCACGTCGGTGAGCCACTTGTTGGCGCTAAGGAGGCTGATCTGGGTCTGGCTGCTGGCAAGCACCAGGGGCATGGACTCCTGGGTCACCTGATGGAGGGCGCTGCCGAGTTCGTTCTGGCCGCGAAAGGTCAGTACCGCGCTGGCGACCATGACGGCGACCAGGATGGCAAAGCCCAGATAGACTCTCTGTAAAATCGAGAGGTCTGACATAGTTTGTTTCATTATTGTCCCGCTGTCTGTGCAAAAGTCCCTTGCCTGAGTACCCCGTCCCTTTGATACCCTGCATGCCCCGAAGGGGATGTCGCCCAGGTACGCGGGACGTCATCCTCGCTATCGGTATTCTTCACAATAACTGAAGGGATTGGGACAACGGCTGTGTCAAATGTCGGCTTGTGTCACACTTGGCGGACCAAGGCGGCATATTTGGGAGCCGCTTGAGTTTTGTGTTGAATTTTCTTTTTCCTATAAAGGAGTTACCCATGGCGCAAGAAACCATTTTCAGCAAAATCATCCGCAAAGAGATCCCCGCCGACATCCTTTATCAAGACGATCTGGTGACCGCCTTTCGCGACATCCAGCCCAAGGCCAAGACCCATATCCTGATCGTGCCCAACGTGCTGATCCCCACCGTCAACGACGTGGAGCCCGATCACGAGCTGGCGCTCGGCCGCATGTTCACCGTGGCCCGCAAGCTGGCGGCCGATGCCGGCATCGCCGAGGACGGCTACCGCCTCATCATGAACTGCAACCGCCACGGCGGGCAGGAGGTCTACCACATCCACCTGCACCTGGTCGGTGGCCAGCCCCTGGGACCCCTGCTCAGCCTGTGATGCCTTCGCCTCTTCGACTGGCCGGCCCGCTGCTGGCCAGTCTTCTGCTGGGGGGCTGTGCCTCCTTCTGGCAGGACATGTTCGTCTCCTATTCCGATCAGATGGTCCCCCTGCGCAACCAGTTGCTGCTGGGCCATGCCGCCGAGGCCCTGCCCGAGGTGCGCGAGTCGACCCCGGGGGACGACACCTATGTGCTGGATCAGCTGGAGAAAGGGCGCATCGCCTGGCTGGCGGGGCAGGACGGTGCCAGCAAGCAGGCCCTGGCCGCCGCCGACAGCCGGCTCACCTGGGAGGACAATCAGGCCGAATACCGCCTGAGCAGGGGGCTGGCCCAGGCGGGGAGCCTGATGACCAACGATCAGACCATGGCCTACCGGGCGCCGGACTACGAGCGTACCATGCTGCACCACTATCTGGCCCTGGGTTACCTGCAGCGGGGAGATGCCGACGGCGCCCTGGTGGAGGTGCGCCGGGCCAACCAGGTGCAGGAGCGGGCACTCGCCCGCCGGGCCGACGAGGTGCGCAAGGCCGCGCAGGAGGGGACGCAGGATGACACCGACGGGGAGATGCGCCAGCGGATGTCGCGGTCGGCTCCCGAGCTGGATCGCCTGATCGGCAAGGTGAAGAACGGTTTTCAGAACGCCTACACCTTCTATTTCTCCGGCGTGCTCTACGAGGCGGCCGGGGATCTCAACGACGCCTGGGTCGACTATCAGCGCGGCTACCAGATAGCGCCGGACAACAGGAGCCTGCAGGATGCCCTGCTGCGCCTGGCCAGGCTTCGCGGTTCCCCCGAGGAGATCAAGGAGACCGAGCAGAAGATCGGCCGCAAGGCACCGCAGCCGGTCAAGGATCAGGGCCAGCTGGTGGTGCTGTTTGAAGATGGGCTCATCCCGGCGCGGCGGGAGTTCTTCCTGCCGCTGCCCCTCTCCACCTCGGGCGGCGATTTTCGTACCTTTACCATGGCGGTGCCCTATTACGACAACCGGGCCAGCGTCAGCGGCCCGCTCACGGTCACCCTGGGCACGCGGGTGGAGCAGACCAGCGAACTGGTCAGACTGGAGGCGCTGGCCGCCAAGGATCTGCAGGAGCGGCTGCCGGGCATGCTGACCCGCCAGGCTCTCAGGCTGGTGGCCAAGGAGCAGTTGAGACGCAGCGCCGCCAAGGAGGGGGGCGATGTGGGCAACATCCTGGTGGGGATCTTCAACACCCTCTCGGAGCGGGCGGATACCCGCAGCTGGTTGACGCTGCCTGCCCAGGCGTCGAGCTGGCAGGGGATGGTGCCCGCGGGGCCGGTCAGCCTGACCCTGGGGGCGGGCAGCGCCATGCGTACCCTGCCGCTCACCGTCCACGGCGGGCGCACCACGCTGGTGTGGGTGCAGCGCCTGGGGAGTGGGCTCACGACCCGGGTGATGCCACTGTGAGGGCGTCCGGGCAATGGCAATCCACATGAACGACCGGTTCGGCCCCAGGCCGCCGGCGAGGAGAACAAGATGAAAGCACAAGGGTTGGCTCTGGGCCTGGTTCTGCTGCTGGCTGGTTGCGCCACCAATACCTCAGGCGTGGCGCTCTATGGCGCGGCAGGCGCTGCGGCGGTGGCGGAGCAGCACCAGAACGTCAACGTCACCCTGACCGAGCTGAGCCGCCGTCAGCAGAACGGCCTGCTGCAGGTCAATGTGGCGGCCGCCAGCACCCAGCGCGGCGACAACAAGCTGCAATATCTCTTCTACTGGTATGACGAGGCGGGGCAGGAGCTGGCCAGCGATGGCCGTGGCTGGACGCCCCTCAAGCTGCACGGCTACCAGACCCGCACCCTGTCTGCCCTGGCGCCGAGCCCGGCCGCCCGGGGTTACCGGATTTATGTTCGCGAAGTGATGGAGGAATCCTACTGATGAAAATGAATCATGCCCTGCTGATCCTGACCTCTGCCCTGCTGCTCGGGGGCTGCTCCAGCACCACCGTCAGCTATGGCGATCCCACCGAGACCGAGACGGTCACCGTGGATTACGGCTCCAGCGACTTGCAGGCCATCGCCGACAAGATGGCGGACTCCCTGCTCGCCTCGCCGGCCACCAGCGAGATCACTGCGGGCGGTCGTCCCGTGATGTACATGGATTCCATCCGCAACAAGACCTCGGAGCACATCGACACCGAGGCCATCACCGACACCCTCCGCACCAAGCTGCTGCGCGCCGGCAAGTTCCGCTTCGTCGACATGAGCAAGGTGGCGGCGGTCAAGCAGCAGCTCGACTACCAGCAGAGCAGCGGCATGGTGGATCCCGCCACCATGGTGCGCCTGGGCAAGCAGACCGGCGCCCGCTACATGGTCTATGGCAACCTCGCCAGCATCGTCAAGGACAACGGCAAGGTGAAGGATGTCTACTACCAGATGACCATGAACCTGATGGATCTGGAGAATGGCGAGCTCTTGTGGGCCGACCAGAAAGAGATCCGCAAGCAGGCCAAGAAGTCCACCTTTGGCTGGTGACGACGTAGCGCGCCAGGGGGCGCTGACGGATCTGGCGCTGCTCGCCGGTCTGCCAGCCCCCTGGTGCAACGGACGGCTGGCGCCGCTTGGCCGCGGCCTGACCAACGGCAACTATCGACTCAGCCTCCCCTCGGGGCAGTGCGCCTTCCTGCGGTGCGGCCACCCGGATCCGGTGCGCCTCGGCATTGACCGTGCCATCGAATGGCAGCTCTATCGGGGGGCCGTAGGACAGGGGCTG
>ENA-OWLM01001015-OWLM01001015.1-metagenome-genome-assembly--contig:-NODE-1015-length-10547-cov-9.392013_pt1 | contig 10547 bp, 10 predicted proteins | sample MGYA00245349_ERZ651102 | MGnify/ENA primary metagenome ERZ651102 (study PRJEB26857, sample SAMEA4031759) | metagenome | biome: human; feature: oral; material: saliva | place: Philippines | collected 2014... | reverse complement strand
TGGAAGAACTTACTGAGCTTTACGATTCTGTGGGCTGGAGTGCCTATACCAAAACGCCCGAACGTCTCATCCCGATGGTGGAAGGATCGCGGTATCTCTACACCGCACGAGAGGCAACCACGGACGGAACGGGACGGCTCGTCGGGCTAGTCCGCGCCGTCGGGGATGGACATTCTATCGCCTACATTCAGGACCTCCTAGTGCATCCGCACGCCCAACGACAGGGCGTTGGTTCTGCGCTTCTAAAGCGTGTCATTGAGGACTTTGACCGAGAAGACATTCGACAGCGACTCATTACTACCGACGTCGGTACTGAACACGCCGTTGCGCTCTACAAACGCTACGGTTACGCCCCCGTAGAGGCAGCAGGATGCATCACCCTTGCATGCTATCGATAAGGCAATATCGCATGCGGCTTGATACGGCTCGACTCGTTCAAGCTGGCTGAGGCACTGGGCTAAACCCACTAAGCGTTAGAGCTTGAAACAAGCGGCGCGTCCACCCCTTTGCGGGTCGGATGCGCCGCTTTGTTTTAGCTACTTTTGTTTCAGCTGGTCGCCGAGTCAGCTCGCAGGGCGGCATCCCAGCCGCTCGCCAGGCGCGTCGCCGCGGCAACCAGAGCCACCAGATCCTCGGCATACACCGGGGTCGAGCGCACGCCCGCGCACCAGTCAATCGTGCCCAAACCCAGCCAGGGCTTACCGGGGAAGAACTCGCGCCGCAGCGCCACACGGCGCTTACCCAGGGCGCGGCGACCCGGCACGTACCCGCCGCGGCTGACGAACAGCGTCTCGCGGCCCTCGGACTCCACCAGCGCCTCCAGGGCCCTCAGCGCAGGAACCCAGCTCGGCTCCCCCACGCTCACCAGGTCAGCCAGTTCGGGATACTCGCTCTCGTGCTCCGCCACGCTCACGCCCAGGATGTACTGGTAGCGCACCTGCCCGAGCTCCTGCGGCAGGCCGCGGTCAGCGGTCTGAATCGTACCGCACAGGTGCCGAACGACCGGCTCACCCTTGACGTTCACGCCGGCCAGAGGCTCGCCGTCCCGGTAGATTGCGGGGCCGTCCAGGTAGAGCCCCACCGCGCCGGTACCCGTGATATTGGGGCGCACCGACCAGCCGGGAAGCGCCTCCTCCAGGCGGGGCACCACGCCCCGCAGGATTTCGAAAACTTCGTCACGCGATACCGTCACGGCGGCTCCTTTCACCTTACATTCCTTCTTGCACCATACACATGCGGCCCGGACCGAGTCCGAGCCACACGCCTCTAGTATTCGTCTGGACCCAGCTTAGCGAGCGCTCCGCTTACGGGAGGGTAGCCACACCATGAGCGCCGACAGCGCCGCACCGGCAAACATCATGATCGCCATAGACTCCACCACATTCAGGGGGCTCAACGCCAACAGCAGCGAAGAAATGATGCCGCTACCGTACTGAAAGGAACCCAGCACAAAAACAATCATGACAGAGCATTGGGGGTGGAGATTCCCCATTCTACGCCCAACTTTTAACGTGCTCACAAGCTTCTCTTTCTGTCTCAGAGCTCGTCATGACAGCCTCTCAACTAGGAGCAGGAGCGGCGGCGGGTCTACAATAAATCGGTGCCATTTCAGGTACGCGCACAGGCAGACAGAGCCGGATGCGGTGATAACGTCGTCACCCGACCCGCCCACCGTGCGCGCCTTCCCTATCGGCACCCACCCAGACATGCATCACGTACGCAGGAGAACGCCCATGCACGAGCTCTTTGACCCGGACCAGGTATTCCGCATCGTCGACATTGCCGCCGTTGTCGCTAACGGCCTGCTCGGCGGTGCCGTGGCGCGCGCCTTCCGGTTCGACATCGTGGGCTTCCTGCTACTCGCGGTCGCCTGCGGCATGGGCGGCGGCATGATCCGTGACATCCTGCTGAACTCGGGGCTGCCGGTGGCACTCACCGACGGCGGCTACTGGGTGGGCGCTATCGGCTCGTCGATTCTGGCGTACAGCCTCGATTTGAGTGCCCGCTGGGCGACCCGCACTATGCTGGTTATCGACTTTATTGGTATGGGATGTTGGGCTGCTACCGGCACCATTAAATCCATGAACTTGGGCCTGCACTGGCTGCCCGCTATCGCGCTGGGTGTGACCACCGCGGTCGGCGGCGGTGTTATCCGTGACATTATGGTCAACCGCATTCCGGCAATTTTTGGCGGCAACTCCCTGTACGCAACGGTCGCGTTCGTGGGTGCCTCTGAGACCGCCCTGGTAACCGGTTTGTTTCACCGCCCCAACCTGGCGATGGCGCTGTCGATTCTCCTGTGCCTGGTGTTTGGTCTGCTCTCCCACGCGAAGAATTGGCAACTGCCGACCACTCCGGCTGAGCTTCGTGTGCCTCGCCCGCGTCTCTTCAATTTTGGTAAGCAGGAGGACCGCACCGTTGCTAATGAGGGCTGGGCACCTGGCGCTCCGCTCACTGAACAGTTTGAGGTGATTACTACTGAGCAGCTTGAGGAGTACCGCCGTTCTAAGGGGCTTTCAGAGTAAAAGCCGATATATGCTGAATATAGAATATGGGCTGGTTTCCGCTCGTCAGATGATTATCTGACCGGCAGAAACCAGCCCATATTTACTATGTGCAATATGCCTAAATCGTGTACTCGGTGCTGTCGTACACGGTCAAGAACTTACGGATACGCTCATCATCCGAAGCGAAGAAGCCGGCCGGCTCACCGTTATAACGCAGGGTACCGTTCTCCAGGAACACGATACGGTCCGCGACCTTCTTCGCAAACGCCATATTGTGCGTCACGATGACCAGGGAGCGGCCCTCCTTCGCCAGCTGCATGAGCACGCGAATCACCTCCGCCTCCAGCTCGGGATCCAGCGCACTCGTCGGCTCATCAAAGAGCAGGTAGGCCGGTTCCAGCGCTAGGGCGCGGGCAATCGCCACACGCTGCTGCTGGCCACCAGAGAGAGCGTCCGGGTAGGAATCCACCTTGTCGGCAAGACCCACCTTCGCCAGCAGCTCGCGGGCACGCTCCTGCGCCTCCTGAGCGTTCAGGGTACCGTTGAGGGTCGGGGCGAGCGCCACGTTCTTCAGCGCCGTGTAGTTCGGGAACAGGTTGAACTGCTGGAACACCATCGCCGAACGGGAGCGAATATCACGCACCTGCGCGTCGGTGAGCTTCTGGCTGTAATCCACCTGCGCGTCGTCAATGGTGAGCGTGCCGGACTGCGGGGTTTCCAGCAGGTTCAGGCAACGCAGCAGAGTGGACTTACCACTACCGGAGGGGCCCAGAATCACCGTGGTCTCACCGTCGGGGATGTCCAGGCTAATGTTCTTGAGCACCTGGGTCTCACCGAAGCTCTTCGACAGGGATTCAACGCTAAGCATTGTTGCTCCTCACGTAACGGTTGCTGTACTTCTCCAGCGCCGACTGTGCGGCGGTCAGCAGAGTGAAAATCACCAGGTAAATGACGGCGACCTCGGAGTACATTGCCAGCGGTTCAAAGGTACGCGACGCGATCTGCTTACCGGTCTGGAACAGGTCAACCATCGAAATGACCGACACCAGCGAGGTGCCCTTAATCAGGTCGATAAAGTTGTTGCCCAGGTTCGGCAGAGCAATACGCACCGCCTGCGGAATGACCACGTGGCGCAGGGTCTGCATGCGGGTAAAGTTCAGGGTTGCCGCCGCCTCAAACTGGCCGCGCGGAATAGCCGCCACCGCGGAACGGAACGTTTCCGCCACGTACGCGCCGGTGTGCAGGCTCATCGTGATAATCGCGGCACTCCACACGTCCAGGGCGATACCGACCTTCGGCAGGCCGTAAAAGACGATGAACAGCTGAACCAGCAGCGGGGTGCCACGGAAAACCCAAATGTACACCCACGCCAGCCAATTCACCGGTGCGAAGCGGCTCGTGCGCGCGCCAGCAGACACAATGCCCACCAGCAGCGCCACCGCGAAAGAAATCAGCGACAGCGGGATAGTCACTGCCAGGGTCGAGCCCAGCAGCTGAGGCAGGGACTCAGCCCAAAGATTCAGGTAGCGTTCCATGAACGGAACTCAGCTCCTTTAGAAAGTATTAGTTCTTCGGTGAGAGGTCTTCGCCCACGTACTTCTCATAAATCGCCTTGATGTCACCGTTCTGCAGGTGCTTCTTCAGCGACTCGTCGATAGCGTTACGCAGGGCGTCCTGACCCTTAGCCAGCAGGATGGAGGAGTTGCTGCCGGTGCCCAGGTCACCGGAGAGCAGGCGCAGGTTAGCGTCCGGGTGCTCCTTGAAGTACTCAGCGAAGGACACGGAGTCGTTCGCGGTCATCTCTGCACGGCCCGAGAGGACCTGCTCGATAGCCTCATCGAAACCGGAAACAACCACGATCGAGGCGCCCTTCGCCTCCACCATCTTGCGGAAGTTCGAGGTCTCAGACTGCGCCGAGGAGTGGCCGGAAATCTCGCTCACGTTCTGCAGGGAAGAATCCTTCTTCACGGCAACCTTCGGCTCGGAGTACAGGTAGGGTACGGAGAAGTCGTACTTCTGCTTACGCTCGTCGGTTGCAGAAACGTTGTTGATGACGATGTCGTAGCGGTCAGCGTCCACACCGGCGATCAGGGAATCCCAGGGGGTCTCAACGAATTCTGCGGTCACGCCCAGGTCCTTCGCGACCAGGTCGGCGATTTCCTTCTCGAAACCGACCAGGGTGCCGTTCGAGTCGTGGAAGGAGAAGGGGCGGTAGGTGCCCTCCAGGCCCACACGGATCTTGCCGGCAGACTTGATAGCCTCCAGCTTGTTGGTGCTGGATGCGGTGCTGCTGCTGGACGAACCGCACGCTGCAAGCAGTGCAGCCAGGCCGGTGAAGGCGGTGCCCGCGAGGACGGTACGGCGGTTAATCATTGCGGACATAGTTCTTCCTTTGCGTCGTAGTTGATGCTCTTCTAGTTGCGGGTTGTCACCCTGAGGTAACCTGGGGGCATCATGCGGTGTGCCCCTCTCTGCGGGTGCAACGCTGGCTATCCTACAGCTATTCCCGACGGGAAAGAATTCAACGTAACATTCCGTCATATTCTCTCATCGGTGCAGGATAAGCCACGGAGACATCAACCACGACGCAATTTCAGAAGTCCTGGCGGGTGAGCCCTTTCCGGGCCCCTTCCGAGCCTTTCACGAAAGCTTAGGAGGTGGGGCTCAAGTCCTCGCTCACATGCTTCTCGAAAATTGCTTTGAAGTCGCCGTTGCCCAGGTGCTTCTTGATGGAGGCGTCAATCGCATCCTTCAGCGCGGTCTGGTTCTTGGGCAGCAGAACGGCGACGTTGGTGCCGGGGCCGACCTCACCCTCCAGCAGGCGCAGGTTGGCGTCCGGGTGCTCCTTGAAGTACTCGGCGAAGGACACGGAGTCGTTGGCGGTCAGCTCGGCGCGGCCGGTGAGCACCTGCTCGATGGCCTCGTCGAAACCGGTAACTTCGATGATGGTGGCGCCGCGTTCCTCCACGAGCTTGCGGTAGTTGCTGGTGGCGCTCTGGGCGGCGCTATGGCCGGAGATTTCGGAGGCGTTCTTCAGGCTCGAGTCCTTCTTCACACCCACGCGGGCGCGGGAGTGCGCGTAGGGCACGGAGAAATCGTACTTCTTCTTACGTTCCTCGGTGGGTGCCACGTTATTGAGCACGATGTCGTAGCGGCCCGCGTCCACACCGGCAATCAGCGAGTCCCAGGGGGTTTCGATGTACTCGGCGGTCACGCCCAGGTCCTTGGCGAGGGTCTCGGCGATGTCATACTCGAAACCGGCGAGCTTACCGGAGGCGTCGTGGTAGGTGTAGGGGCGGTAGGTGCCCTCCACGCCGATGCGGATTTTGCCCGCGGACTTGATGGACTCCAGCAGGTTGGAGGAGCTCTGTGCGGAGCCTGCGCTGGAGCCGTTACCGCCGGAGCAGGCGGCGAGCAGGCCGGTGGTTCCGGCGAGGGTCGCGCCCAGTAGCAGGGAGCGTCGGTTCAGCACGGCGGAGGTGTTGAGAACGGTCATTCTTGGTTCCTTAATCTACGTTGATGTGTGGTGTGAAAGTTGAAATCTGCGGTATGGACCGGCGACACGAACCTAGCCGGCGAAAGCAGCTTTCAGACCAATCTCCAGGGCCGCGATGAGGTCCTGAACATCCTCAATGCCGATTGCCAGGCGCACGAGGCGGTCATCCACGCCGAACTCATCGCGGTGCTCCTGGGCGTAGGCGCCGTGCGTGGTGTGCGCGGGCAGGCTCACAAGGGACTCGATACCGCCCAGGCTCACGGCGTTCACGAAAATGGGCAGGGCGCGGGCGAAGGCCTGTGCATCCCCTCCCTCCGCAAGTAGCAGCGAGAATACGGAACCAATACCGCTGGCTTGGCGTGACTGAATCTCGGCCTGCGCCTCAGAAGAGCTACCGGGGTAGAAAATCTGCTCAACCTCGGGACGGGCGGATAGAAAATCGATGAGCTCGCGGGCGTTCTGCTGCTGGCGTTCCAGGCGCAGAGCCAGGGTCTTCACGTCCTGCAGCAGACGGTAGGAGTCAATCGGGGGCAGTAGGGCTCCGCTGACAAGCTGACCGCGGTGCAGCTGAACCGCAAGATCGGAATCGTTCGTGGCGGCCACACCGGCGAGTAGATCCGCATGACCGGCAAGGAACTTAGTGGCCGACTGCACGGTGATGTCCGCGCCAAGCTCCAGGGGGCGCTGCAGGTACGGAGTCATAAAGGTGTTATCTACAATGAGCAACGCCCCGTGGCGGTGTGCCAGCTCCGCAATGGCTGCAATGTCAGTAACCTGCAGGGTCGGGTTCGTGGGGGTCTCCAAGAAGACGGCCTTCACATCGGGGGTGAAGTCATCATCGGAGAGAACCGGAAAATCGCTGATGAAGCGGGTCTTTACGGCGCGCTTGGGCAGCTCAGTCGTAGCAAAACGGTAGGTTCCGCCGTAGGAGGGCATGCCCAGCAGCAGGGTATCGCCCGCCTCCAGGATGCCCAGGGCTGCGGCGGTAGCTGCCATACCGGAAGGGTACGCGTAAGCGTGCGCGGCACCTTCGAGCGCGGCAAGGGTCGCCTGCAGGTCGTCACGTGTGGGGTTGGCGCCACGCTGGTACATGTAGGTGGTGTCCTCACCGGCGGTACCGAAGGTGCTGGCCAGGTAGACCGGCGGCACGGAGGCATCGTAGCGGGCATCGTGCACGGCGTGAATCGTGCGGGTGGTAAAACCGGTCGGTTCGAGGTGATTCTGCTGGCTCATGGTGGTTCTCTTCCGTTCGGGCTACCCCAAAGGCGGGCGTAGCTGGTATTCGTCGTGTATCCGAGATTTACCCTACCCGCATTTTTTATGCCGTTCTAACCCCGCGTCACGGGGGTTAATATGTTCACGCAACGTCATATAAAAATGCGGTGAGGGTGCACAAAATACCCGAATCAAAAACATTCTTTTACATTGAAAGAAATACGTTAATCCGGGTATTTTGAGTAATTATTATGGGTGACATTACACCGCGTATTTGGGGCACCTCGAATCACGCGATACGGTCATGCGGTGCCTCATGTTCAGGGACTATGCCTACTATGCCTACTATGCCTGATGCGCCAGGGCTGCGGTCAGGCCGCGCTCCAAATCCTCGATAATGTCCTCAATCTCCTCGATGCCGATGGCCAGGCGGATGAGGTTGTCGCTCACGCCGTATTCGTCGCGGTGCGCCTGCGTGTAGGCGGCCTGCACCATGAGCGCGGGACGAACCACCAGCGACTCGATACCGCCCAGGCTCACCGCGTGGGTGAAAATCTTCAGGGCTTCGAGGAAGGCGGGCAGGTCTGCGCCGTCCACCAGCTCCATGGAGATGAGCGCGCCCAGGCCATTCGCCTGGCGGGCGTGCACCTGCGCCTCATACTCGCTGTGCGAACCCGCGTAGAGCACGCGCTTCACGGCGGGGTGCGCCTCCAGGTAGTTGATGACCTCGATGGTGTTCTTCTGCTGCTGGGTCAGGCGCAGCTTGAGGGTCTTGACCTCCTGCAGCAGGCGGTAGGAGTCGGTGGGCGAAAGCATTGCGCCGGTAATCATCTGCAGGTGCCAGAGGCGCTCGGCGAGCGCGTCATCGTTGGTTGCGGCGACCCCTCCGAGCAGGTCGGCGTGGCCGCCCAGGTACTTGGTGGCGGACTGCACGCTGATGTCTGCGCCCAGGTCGAGGGGCTTCTGCAGCAGCGGGGTCATGAAGGTGTTGTCGACGACCACGATTGCGCCGTTGCGGTGCGCGATTTCGGCGATGGCGGCGATGTCACTCACACGCAGCAGCGGGTTGGAGGGGCTTTCCAGGAAAACCATGGTCACATTATCTGCAAAGTCTTCATCGGTGAGGGCCGTGAAGTCGCCGATGAAGCGGGTCTTGACGCCGCGGGCGGGCAGTTCGATGGTCGCGAAGCGGTAGGTTCCGCCGTAGGAGGGCATGCCCAGCAGCAGGGTCTCACCTTCCTTGAGGATGCCGAGGGCGGCAGCGGTGGCGCCCATTCCGGAGGGGTAGGCGAAGGCGTGCTTGGCGCCTTCGAGGGTTGCGAGCGTGGTTTCGAGGGCCGCGCGGGTGGGGTTGCCGCCGCGCTGGTAGTCGTAGGGGCCTTCGGTGCCGTCACAGGGCTGGGCGTAGGTGGTGGTCGTGTAGATCGGAGGCAGGATGGAGCCGTACGGGTTGTCGCGGTCCGTGGTGTGAATTGCCTTCGTCGTGAATCCGGTCATGCTGTCCTCGGCTAAGGTTGGGCATAAAATGCGGGGATAAATACACTGCTAGCTTAGGGCTCTTTTGGGGTACTGACTAGTTTTTTCTTTTCTGTGACCGAGTGACTTTTTATGACCGAAAAACGGCGTTATATTTCGACATTTTAGACATATATTTCGTCATATTTCGCGTGAAAAGGCCCGGCGGTCGGTACGCGTGTGTGCTGAGTACCGGCCGCCGGGCTCCACACTAGGATACCGGCTCAGCACCCCAGAACATAAGGGTAGGTTTACCTTAAAGCTGAACTGCCCTCCACTAGGGGCGATGCTGCGCCCTCAATCTCGCCCAAACGCGCCGGATGCCCTGCCGGGTATTACACGGGTATTACACCGGGCATAGAAGGAGGGGCGCACCCGGGAATCACTCCGGGTACGCCCCCCTCTTAGCCCCGTGAGAACGCCAGCGTCATAATGCGAGGCCAGCGGCAGGAATGGCCATCACGTTAAAAAATCTTCCGTGATCCCACCCCGATACTGTAACTTTCATCCTGCGTCACTAGAGCTTTTATCGCTTTCCACGCCGCCCTCTGACGACGGATATTTCCCTGCAAAAGAGCAACGTTAGCGAAGCTGACCAACATACCTTTCGGGTCTGCCTCGCGGAGGTCCTTAGCAAAAATTTTAGGCTTTGCAGAGGTATCAGTCGTCGGCATCATCCAGAGGCGAGAACCATGAGCTACACGGTTTCTCAGAGTGGTCAGAGACCTAAGACGGCCCTCAAAGTGCTTATGGTTCACTCCCATACGCTCTGCTGTCTTTTTGTAGAGCAACATCTTTTCAGGATCTCCAGAGTCAGCGGAGGTTTCTGATGCATAACTTTGGACCACTGCGTGGGAGAGAAGTCCCAAAGAAAACGAATCAACAACAGACCACAGGGGAAGCTCTTTTTGCATCATCTCTCGAAGCTCCTCAACGTCTTCCCAGTCATCCAAGTTTTCAGAGGGGGTTTTAGAAGAACTTTTAGCGCAGGATTTCCACCACTCCTCAACACGCTCACGAACATACGGCTCACGGTATCGCAGGATGTGCCGCATCATATCTTTGATGAGCGCATCTACTGGCCTGTCCTGGTCCATACAGAGATATGCATCCGGGTTGAGATACTCATGGGGACTACGGTAAGTGCAAAATACATCCACCCATGCAGCTCGAATCGCTTGTTCGCTCTGCCTCATGTACCCGTACAGGAGGGAAGAGACCTTCACATCCATACGCACAATATCTAAAACATCCGAGATGTCTGGATTTCCCGGTAGAAGTCCCTCGTTCTTGTATTTGCTGTAATTACGGAAGTATCCCAGAAGGTAGTGGAAATTAGAGCATGCAAGCATGTCTCGGTCATCATCGCTCAGGGTCGTTCCCTGAGGAAAGTACCCCTTGGCAATAAGGTATTCCTTCTGCTTCTCTATCAAAGGCAGAAATACGCACGATTCCTTGGGCACAACCGCTGCTCTCCTTACTCGGTTCGCCGTAGAACCGAACATAAAAAAGGACCCCCTCGAGATGCGCTTGAATCAGAGGCGGAGGGGGGACTGTTACTACAACAATAACATTGGAGCTACGCACTCTCAAGGAATCTGGGCGTTTTCCCTGGTCATCTTATGGTTGCTTATATCACTGCGTCAGCATCAAAGAAGGAGGGGCGCACCCGGGAATCACCCCGGGTACGCCCCTTCCGTTCAAACGCTAACGAGCGCCTGATTTTTTGTAATTACAAGCCGCAGCGGTTTATACAGCGCAGGCTGCTTACTTCGACAGCACCTGACGCTTCGAAGAAATCACGCCCGTGTTGA
>ENA-OWLM01001008-OWLM01001008.1-metagenome-genome-assembly--contig:-NODE-1008-length-10582-cov-5.023653_pt1 | contig 10582 bp, 9 predicted proteins | sample MGYA00245349_ERZ651102 | MGnify/ENA primary metagenome ERZ651102 (study PRJEB26857, sample SAMEA4031759) | metagenome | biome: human; feature: oral; material: saliva | place: Philippines | collected 2014... | reverse complement strand
ATGCCCTTTGAAAAAATCTACACCCTTAAGAAGCATTTCAACATGTTCAAGATTAAGCTGCCTCACCTGCTCCTGTGTATCAGGCCATGGCCAATGTCCCTTTTCCAGTTTTTTTTGTGCCACCCGGAATCCGGTTCGATCCCACCGGATCATTTTCAGAATGTTTCTATTCCTGTTACAGAATAGAAAGACGGCTCCACTAAAAGGATCGTCTTTCGTTAATCCCTTTATGATTTCAAGCAGCTGTTCTTTTGAAGCCGGCATGTTTGTTGTACCCGGTCTGATAATTATTCTTGTGTGTGAAAAATCTAATCTCATATGCTTGCCGCCGTCTGAAGAATCTTAAATAGGTTTGTTTCACAGGTTTCTATCGGAACATCTATTTCTATTCCTCCGGTCCTCACTGTAATAAATTCTTTTCGGTTTTTTGAAATCGTAATGCTTTGCTTTGATACTTTTGGAATATCAACTTCTACAAAATCTGTTGTTGAGAAAATTTCACCTTTTGATGGTGTTGGATGCATTTTTTCATCAATCCAGCTCTTTAATGCATCCGGCTGGATGTTATGCATCTCACAGAAACTCTCAATATCCATATTTGAGACTGCGAACTCATTAATCAGTTCTTCTTTTACTCGTCTAACCGGAAATATCATAATACAATCTCCTTGTTTTTTACTATCAAGATGATTGTATTTCATCTTGAAGCTTATTCGTAGGGGGCTTCAGCATGAAAAAAGGATCTGAGCTCTAAAATTATCGTCGTAGATACAAGCGCGCTTGCCCATACTGAGCGTATCCATTTTAGAAAGCATCTTAATTCTGTTGTAGACAATTCTTCTGATTATCGCTAAGTTTTCTGCTGCATTCCGGTCAAGAACAGTACAGGCATCATCAGAAAACAACACATCTAAACACCAATGTAAGTTATTCTCTATCGCCCAATGACTGCGTACTCCCTTTGCAAATTGTTTTACATCTGTAACACTCGTAATGAAATAGCGAATTTCACGGCATTCTTTCCCCTTCCTCGTTACAATGCTTTCAACCATACCGAATGCAGCAAGGTGCTTCCACTCCTTTTTATCTTCAAACCATCCTATATTGGTATCAAGGGTATATATTCGCCTTTCTATTCTCCCATGTCCTTTATCAAAGGTCGTATGGACGCTCCGAGTCGATGTTGCAGGACTGAGAAAAAACTCCTTTACCTCCTGCTCCATAAGCGGATGATTTCCTTTAAGAGCCAGAATATAATCATTATCTTTTGCAATCTTTTTCACTATTTCTTTCTGACATAACAGTGCATCAGCGGTTATAATGGTCTCTTTTATTTTCAGTGCCTCTATGAGCTTTTTACTTATCGGTATTTCGTTTGTTTTTTCGCTGCTGCATTCCATCTGTCCGATCACGACTCCCAATTCATGGCTATAAGCGTGTAACAGATGCAATGGATCTATGCCGGCTTCTTTCAGTCCGCTTCCTCTTAAACTTTTCCCATCTAAACTGACATAACTGCCCTCTGGAATATCAAGTTCTTCTTCTATCCAGCGAATAAATACACTTTGAAACTGTTTTGGATCTAACATTCCTAGTACTCGCCGTACCGTATCATATGAAGGCAGTCCATTCGGCAGTTTAAGACCGATAACATCTCGCAACCATTGTTCTTTTAGCCGCGCAAACTCTCGAATCCCATAGATGCTTCGTTCTCCGGCACTTACTCCACACATTACTCACTGGAGCAGTTCAAGCTTGGACGGACGCTTCTCACACGGGTGCCGCTTATCTTCAGGTGGAATTGGATCCGGGTAGCCACCGCATTCAATCTAACGTGAGTTATTCACCTATCGGTAATGCTTGGTTTGGTCAGGACGTTACCAAATCTCCTGAGTGGATGGCTGAGAAGATTAGCTGGTCTCCTGAATCTTGGAAGTTTACAGGAGCCTTACTAGACTCTGGTAGTGTTGATCAAGCCGTTGCGAGCGTTGGAAATATCAAGACTTATACTACCGGTAAATACTGGTCTCCAACAAAAACAGCCGATAGTTTTAAGACTGAAACTTTACCAATGGAAAATACAAAGGTTGGTCGTGCTAACTTAGCTTTAACCTTCCCCGGTTGGGCAGCCGCTGACCGTGTATTTGTATTAAATAAGGATGGAACTAGCGGTGAAGGTATTGACCGGAATGATGAAAAAACATCAGATGAATTTAAGCGTATTGATTCCAAAAATGCGGCTACAGCAGCAGGTCGTGTAAATGAAACATTAGTTGCTGAATTAAACCGTGCACTGGAAGATAATTATGGTCAATTAATAACATCTAAGGGAAAACGTAATCCTGACCTTTCAACAGAAGGGTTTATGAATCTGTTGTGGGCTACCGTTGGAGGGAAATTCCCAGACACTGGTAAAACGTGGACTTACAATGAAGTAGATTATTCTATTGACACTAGTGGGTCTGTACCGATCAAATCTATTCTAGCCAAAGATGTTTGGAATCAAAAGAGTGCAACTGACAAATTAGTTCAAATTTACCCTAATAGAAAAGGAGCTGTAAAATCTGAGGCTTACACGTATGCGGTACCGAAAGGATATCACGCAGGTGTTGGTTCCGGGGCTACCGTTGATAGTGGTGGTAAACGAGGAAGTGACCTTTATGCAATCACTTGGTTTGATATCGCAATGGGTGCAACTTCTGCAACAGTTAGAGCTGAAAAGCAAGAGACTGATGATAGTAACAGTACCGTAGTTGGAGAGCAAGTTGATAACTGGTTCTACAAAGCCTTATCAGCATTAGTATCAACCCTTGGTGTTCGTAATGCAGACGAGTTGGTATTTGGTGATTGGGGTAATTTGTTTAAGAACAACACATTCCCTATGTTTATGGCTGTGCAAACTCCATTCATTATCCTTGCATTTATGATCCTTAGTGTTGCGGTTGTTAATGCAATTAGACGTTCCGCAAAAGATTATCTAAGTGTTGGTGATGTGCGTTCACTTCAAGATGTATTCGGTCAAGCTATTAACGCTGTTTTGATGATTATCTTCTTGAATGTTATTTTATTTGGTGCGATATACCTTAACGGTGCATTAGTTAAGATGGCGGCTCAAATAAGTCACTTTATGAAAACATTGCAAACAACCGGGGCTGCAACTGGAGATAATGCAGTATCATCATTCTTTGCCAATTTGCTTGGAGCTGCGGGTATCACATCAATTCTTGTGTCTATTGTTCTTGTTTTTATCAATATTAAGTTCACTTGGAGATATGTTGCTCGTGCAATTTCGTTCGGTATTTACTTCGTAATAGCACCAGTTGTATTCGCACTTGACGCCCTTAAAGGTGACGGTCGATTACTAAATTTTGGTTCTGGTACGGCAAATATTATGAAAAACTTAATCGGTCTTGTTTTCCAACAAGCACTTGACGCTCTCGGAATTGCGTTTGCAATTAACGTTGGTCGAATCATCTTTGGTAATGGTGTAATCGTAACGATTCTAGGATTCCTATCTATTGAAGCAATCACTAACGCCTTGATGGGTATGTTTGGTGTTCAAGCCGGATCAATTAGAGGAATTGCTGAAGCTGGGGAAACTTGGCATAAGAAAGGTGTAGAAGGTCTAAAACGTGCCGGTGCATTCCTTGGTGGGGCTATGGCAGCCAAAGGTTATGCTGCTGTGAAGAGTGGTCGGAATCGTGATGATGAAGCTATACTTCGCAAACAACACGAGATTGCCAATGCTGGCAAAAACTCCTCTGGAACAGGTAAAGGTAAAGGGAAACTTAACAACGACTTAGATCAGGAAGCTCAAGTTTCTGCTTACAAGGCCAAGGAGTTTGGTGAGGTGAAACCAACAGCCAAAACAAGTACAAATCTTGATAAAGAAGTAGAAACAAAAGAATCTAACTGGGAAACCATCAAAGATGAAGCGAGAGAACTTAAAGACTCTGCAAAAGAAAAAGCTCAGGGCGCTTATGACAGTGTTACTTCAACAGGTTGGGGTGGTGCTATTGCTAACGGATCTAGTAAGTTGCTCGGCGCCTTTACAGAGGGTGCTACAAACCGAGGTATTCACGGAGATCCAAACACAACAGTTGATAAGGCCGCTCGTGTATCTGGTATGGATAGTAGATTAAATCCAAACAATTACAAGATTGATAGCAACGGAAACGTTGTTGCAAAAGGTATTAAGGGTCGTATGCAACGAGCAGGTCGTGATGTTGGTCGTTTCCTTGGTGGTGCAACACTAGGTATGGTTTCGGATCCTAAATACGGTATGAGAACGCTTATGGGTGCTGCCGCTGGTGGTTTATCAGCAGTTACACCGGGTAGGTTTGATGATATGGTAGCTACAGTTGCCAATATTCAAAACTACGAGTCCGCTTTAACCGGAGGAAATACACAAAGCTTCGGATCAAGGTTTGCAAAATCTTGGGTAGGTCGTATGGCAGGAGCTCAAGGTATGAATTGGGACGTACAAAATGTATCAGCTCAATCTATGTTTGAGGCGCCGTCATCTGCTGGTTATACCGTTGCCGGAATAACTGGTGAATCATCAGACGGTGTGTCTATGTTTACATCTCCAGTTCACGATGATACAGAAGAGATGATTGTTCGCACATCTTGGGGTGAAGGTGAAGGTAACAAGGAGCAAAGAGATATCCATTCAGCTATGAATGAATTAAGCTCTTTTGAAAATAACCCGAACGGAAGCCACTCCTTCTCTCGTGATCAACTTTCAGAAATGACAGGTGACGCAGTTAAGGGGCAATATGCTCAACAAGTCATCAACTATATGGATAAGAGTGGAATGAACAACATCCACTTTGAACACGGTAAGGTTTCTGTTGACCAGCAAATGGTTCGTGACGCTGGAACTTTTGTAAACGAAAACGATCCGAAAGCCCACTCTGCTCTTGCTGTTGCAAAAGCTAAGTACGGTGAGGGAGGTTTATACCACGACCACGAAACTGGAGCAGTTATCAAACAATCTCTTGATTCTGGTAAACCGATGGCATTTGTTCCTAAGAGTTTTGCTGATGGCGGAAACAATTACGCAATTAAACAGCGTGAAATAGATATTCAAAATCTTCGTAAATCCAAGATGGATGAATCTAAACGCCTAGAATTAACTAAGAAAGCATTCTCGGTATCCCCATCTGAATATCAAGATTTTAGACAAACACTCTTCACCAAAGATTTAAATATTGACGGTGATAAAAAATAAAAAAAAGGAGTACGTTGATTCGTACTCTTTTTTCTGTTATAATTAAAGTAAATAAAATATCTGGATTAATTCCAGTAGAAAGAAGGTTTGAATGTTAAATTCAAAAAAAATGGTTCCGTCCTTATCAGGTATGACTTCTCCTAATCTAATTGATAAGGTTACCACAATATTATTTGATGACATCAATAATGCAGATGATGGTACGTTGATTGTTTATTTTGTAGCAGAAGCTATGAGAGAAATCTACAAGCCGTATAGTGAAAAATTAGATGAGGATGATATTCCAAATCGTAATCTCTATTTTGATTTTTGTAATAACGAATTAGTTGTTCGTTGTGTTGACGAAAAAGCGGGATCTTCTAGCGCAGAATTTGTAAGTGGTTCTGTACTGATTTCAACACCCCAAACAAATGTTGAACTTTTAAATAATTCCTTTAAATTGACAGCGGAACAGATCTGTAACAAATACAGAGATAGTAAACCTGAAAGCGAATGGGATGAATCCTTTAAGAGAATATACGCAAGCAACTTTCGCAGATTTCTTTCCGGGTTAGGCAACGAGTTTTATGACTTATTTGAAGTAAATTTGAATAAAACTGTTTTAAATTACCTGTCTGGTCTCAAAATTTTATTGGAAGATTATGCAAGTAAATCTATCAATAATGGTGTAGAATATAGAGGAACGAATCTTTTGGACTATTATCTGAATTTTATTGTAGATAACAAGGAAATAGACAACTCTTTATATCGATTTTTCGAGAAGAGTTGCGATAATGAAAATTATTACGTAACTTTAAATCCTGAAGTTATAGGAATTGATTTTGTGCTAAAAAAATACATTCAGACGCCAAAGTTTTCGAAAAATTTAATACGTTCTATATGAAAGGGTATATATCTTTCTTGCTAAAAAATATCTGCTCCCTGGAGGAACTAATAACTGCTGTTCCAATTTCAGAAGGTCAACAGTTACTCTTTGCTCTAGCTCATTTAGATGATAACTCGAAAAAAACAAAATTTATAAACTATTCAAAACCAAAAGATGTCGAGTTTTATCTGAAGAATGTTAGAAATCTTTTGTTTGGAATTAAAGATATAAATTTAGAGGAATTGGCACTGATAAAACCAGACGATTATTCCAAAGAGACCAGGTTATCCGTGCTGCTAAACAATATGTCTATTGCAATTGGTGGACATTTTAGCTCAAATATTAACAAGGAAATTATTAAGAATCTTTTTATAGATGATCCATTATCCAAGAACGATATTGATCAACTTGCAAAATCACTTTCAAAAATTCAATTGTTAATTTGGCAAAATAAGGTTATCTCACCTGAAATTGTATCAGAAAAGTATAAACTTTTTATTTTCAATCTCTGTAGCTTTTTAAATTTTTCAAAAGAAACAGATGGTATTGATAAAGAAGTTCATAACCATTTTATTAGCAAATTTTTTGGAAGTGTGGATAGAAAGTATGACAAAGATTTAAACGATTCTTTTCGAACTATAATCCACAAGTTGATCTTAGACACTGATTTAGATGAGATACCGGTATCCTTGAAATTATTGAGCAACCTCTCTTCAGTGACAAGAACGAAAAATCTATTGATCTCAGATACGTTTATTCCAATGAATAAGAAAATAGTTTTATACGACTTACCAGGTTTATATTTTGATGAAAATTTGATGATTGCTTTATCTAAAATTGAAACGTATTTTAATATTGATCAATCTAATTCAAATATTTGTTTTGATAAGAATGAGGAAAAATCTTAGAATTTACTGTTTGATTGTATTGATTCGGGACATCTAGATTTCAACCTTTACGTCGAGGAAGCAAAATCTAACTTAATTTATTTGAAAAACGAACAAACAAAATAATTCTTCAAAAATATCGCTTAATATAAGGTTATGCGATATTTTTTTGTTGATTAAAAGAAAAAATATGCTATAATAGTATTAAGAAAAATAAAATTAAATTATTCTTTCTTTACTCACCGTGGATATAACCACGTAAAAAAATTGGTTCAATAATTGTGAAAGGTTATTGGATCTTAGCGCAACAAATGATCGATAACAACTTTAAAACTAGAGGATAGCATTTTCGGTGATAGTACAAACCAGACAGCTTTCCTTTTGGACTCTTTGGTTAGCGGAACTTGTTGAGAATGTTTGATTTGATGTTAGGAAGGTTCGAATTGAGAGTTTGATTGTTGCTCGGTGTTGAATTGCAACCTCGGCACCACATTGTACCTATTTGTCTTTCGTGCCACGACGGCGTAATATCCTTGCAAGAGGATATTAAAAGTCCTTAAAATTCACTCTTCGGGGTGGATTTTTTGTTTTCTATTATAATTTAAGAGAAATAAAAAAACTGAAATAAATTCAGTAGAAAGAAGGAAATCTATGATTACGACAGAAAATGAATCGTTTTCTAAAATTATTTTAAATTGGTTAAAAAAAGAATCATCTTTAGCTCTTAAGAAACCAGTTAGATTTAGGAAGAACTTTAACAAAACATCTGGAGATAAATTTGGAAATGCTTGTGTAGTTATTAATCCTAAAGAACATTGTCTTGTCTTAACAACGGAATCTCATTTCTTGGACAATTTATCTGGTAAGGGTTGTGTCTACTTGTATGCAATTAATGCAAATCAAATTGACGAAGATGTTGACACTTACATCAAAAACTCCTTCTCGGATTATCTATTAAGATTTAATGTTGCAACTTTTAATGCAAATTTATTTCGTGACAATGAGAGTTTTACTGATTGGGGTGGAACGCTATTTAATCAGATAAGAAGAGAATCGAGTTTCAACTCTAATAATAAGATTTGTGACTCAACTCGAGAACTGGTTAAAGACTTACTAAATTTTGCTTGCGATAAGGTTTTAGAAGAGGAAATTTGGGATCTTGTCGATGAGGGAATGATGTCTGATGAGATTAGTCTTATGGGGTTGAGCGTTAAATCGTTTTTGAATTATGATCATCGAATCTTTTTCGGAGATGAATTATCAAAGAAAATTGCACTTTGTTTTTTGCGACAACTTGGTGAGTTTAAAGAAGCCCCTGGTGTTCCAGAGACTGTTTATAAACTACTAAAACATTCTGTAAGTACTGAAGAATTGTCGAATATCTTCTTTAATCTATTTCTGAAAAATTACTCTGATGATTGGACTGAATTAACAACAGAAAAATCTTCAAAAAAATTCAATCACTTTTGGAATTATTTTAATAATAAATTGTTGCGTGCGGATTCACTAAATAACAGTTTATTTGAAGATCTTATTTCAGAAACACTAAAAGGATCCATTGATTTTCTTGATTTTTCCGAAATTAAAGAAAAGGAATATAAAGTCTCTGCTGATTTTATAAAAAATAGAAAACTTTCAAAAGATTTGTTCCTTTTCTTTGAAAAGGTTGCAGAGAAATCTGGCGATAAAATCCGATTAGTTCCTGAAATTTATCTTAACCACGATCCGAAACGTGCATTTGATATTTTATTGCACGCTGATAAGGATATTCTTCGATTAAGTGATATTCTATCAGAAAGCGAACGCTTTGAACATCTAGATTTAGATGTATTTAAAGACTGGCTTTCAATTATGAAGAAATACAAATATATGTTGAAAAAATACAACATTGAAGATATTTACAATGAGGATTGTATAACAGGCCTCCAACACAGTTATTCAGATTGGGTGTTGTATCAATCAATTCCGGAAAGATGGTGATTTTATGAAGGATTTAAATAGTTATAAAGAAAATTCGGTATTAAATAGGGATGTTGTTTTATTCTATATTGAACCGTCGGTCTTAGGGCATATTTCAATTGAAGAATTGGATAGAATGAATAAACATTCAGAAGAATCGAACGTTAAATATCGGGTGATCCCGAAATTTCATCACTCAAAGGATGATGTTAACAATGATAACCTTTTGGCTTCGGTTACTTTGGATGAAGATACCGAGATTGAATTGCTGGAATTTTACAAAAACTTGGACGAACAATTTTCGAATGTTAATTTTGATGATGTTTTAGAATACTTAAATTATTTAATTGAATTTAAGAATTTTTTGATTAAAATTAAAGCAAAATCAAATCCTTATTCCCCTTATTTCATTGAGGATTGGCTAGAAGATAACTATAATAGTTCTATTCAATTAGAAGAATTTGATTTTTAAAAATTTTAGAAAATATTGAGTAAAGGGGCTTCTAGCCTCTTTATTTATTTCAGCTTATTAATTCGATCTATTATAATTAAAGAAATAAAAAATCTGGATATATTCCAGTTAGAAAGAAGTTTTTGTGATGGAATTTATGATTAAATTTTGGATCACTTGTTTGATTTATTTGGTCTTCATCTTTTACCCAGCAAAAAAACGAGTCCTGGACGGATTTATTGAAAACAAGAAGGATTTGAAACGATATATTGTTGTAGACTTCTTTGTTTATGTGATTGTTTTTACGATCCTAACAATTTTAATCCGTGGAACTATCGGTGGCAGCGAAAGTATTATTGAATCAACTTCAAGAAACTTCCTTGCGTTGCTAGTTGGGTATGGATTAACATACTTTAGCTTGAAATCCTACTATAAAGAGTAGCTTTTAGAGACTGTTTTATACAGTCTTTTTTAATTATCAGTTATCTTATATAATTTAAGAGAATAAAATAAAAACTGAATTTATTTCAGGAGAAAGAAGGAAATTTTAATGGAAACAATGACAACTATTGTAACTACATTTATTGCTCAGTTAGTAGGATTTTGGATCTGTGCTTATTTTGGTAATAGAGGAGAGGTTATTCGTAGGGAATTAGTGAATGCAGATATGCTTGCAATTAAGATGAAAATTAGTGTTTTTGTGTTTTTGTTTTCAAATCTGATCATTTCATTATTCTTGTTGAAGGCTCACTCGCTAATCTTTTTTATTACCGGAATCTTTACAGTGATTATCAGTCACACAGTTGCGTATTTGCAACTTAAAAAACTTTACAAAAAGTAGAAAGGAAATTCGATAAATGTTAAAATTTATTTTTGCCATTTTATATCTTGTACTAGTTATCGGCAAGGTTAGTGGGCTACTAGAAATTAAATTGATCTTGACAAAGAAGGGACTCTTAAGATCTGTTATTATGTACTCGATGATCATTGAGTTGATAATATTTTTAACTCTTATTTATTCCCCGAATCCGAATTGGATTTACTTTGCTTTTCAAACACTTGCTGTAATTTTATCAGGAGTGGCAGTCTACTATTTCTTTTCAGATAGCTGTAAAGATAGTTAAAAGGATTAATATTATTTAATCCTTTTTTATATTTTTTAATATTTCTATTGACTTAACAAAAAT
>ENA-OWLM01001005-OWLM01001005.1-metagenome-genome-assembly--contig:-NODE-1005-length-10606-cov-2.897166_pt1 | contig 10606 bp, 14 predicted proteins | sample MGYA00245349_ERZ651102 | MGnify/ENA primary metagenome ERZ651102 (study PRJEB26857, sample SAMEA4031759) | metagenome | biome: human; feature: oral; material: saliva | place: Philippines | collected 2014... | reverse complement strand
GAATATGGTCTAGCACTGCTTGAATCAAGGTCGCTTCATTATCCTGCGTATGGTCACCGTGCAATTCTACTTGCTCGTAAGAATAGCGTCCGTTGTTTTCCATCTTGATTGCGACAACTGTCACATTTTCTGCACCTTTAAGATATGGTTTAATTGCTACTTCGTAATTCATTAGTTAGTTCCTTTCATTTTTGCTTGTGTTTCTTCAAATAACTCTTTTAGAGCTGGGTCATATTCCAGCACGGCTTTAAAGCCCCGTAATTCAGCCAAAGTCAGCGTATAGCGTGCCTCTAAATTCGCACGATCCAATTCGCCCTCAGCCAAGCGGTTAGCAAGCGACTCAGCGACTAGCTTGTCGATTATGTGATTATCCATGTCTGTTCTCCATTTCTTTGATTTTCTGGTCTAGTTCTTGGACAGCCTTCAGCAAGTAGGGGACGAATTTTGAATAGTTGATAGACAGATAAGATGTTACTTCATCTGTTTCAACTGCATGAGGGACTACCTCTTGTACCTCCTGCGCAATCAAACCAACCTCTTCGTGTTTCTGGCTCTCGATGAAATCAAAAGAGACCATGTTCAATGCTTGGATTCTATCCAAGGCATTAACTGGACTCTCTTTAATATTTTCTTTTAAGCGCCTATCTGAACTCGAAGTAATACCTGCATAGCCTCTCCATTTTGCTGTAGTGATTTGATTCCACCAGACGACGGCGTTCTCTCCTCCAGCTGGATTTGACCCAGTACCATAAATATCTGCATTTCCTGTCCAAATACCTTTAGTAGCATTAATCTTGCTGTAGAAATTAACATTTGTAGAGCCAGAAAAATCAACTGTTCCATAAAAGCTAACTGTATTCTTACAATACATCTGCCCATCTGTGTCCACATGCCAAGAGTTCGGTCCTGCTTGGTTCCAGTTATTGCCCCAATTCGCCCAGAAAGCTGTCTTAGTACCATACCCAGCACCATTCCCCATACCGACCGAGAATTGATTAACACCAGAAATCCAGCGTCCACCTCCATTGTCAAACTGACCCAAGGTGAAACCTCCAATTTCACCTTGGTAGGCTTGTAAGAATGTTGAGCTAGAAACGACTGACTCAACTTTTGTCGCAAAGATTTCCTTAGATGTCAACTTGTCAATCAAGGCATCTCTAGCGGTCAGATTACGAATCAGGGCATCATCTACGTTGATTTTATCGCCCGTAACAGCGCCTGCTTTAATCGTATCTGCAGTAACAGAGCCAGCTGCTAACTTCCCAGCAGTCACCGCACCGTCCACAATCATGTCGGATTTTACTCTAACCCGTGGAGCGATGATGTCAATGCCTCTCGGACTTGTGGAAATGGTAGAGGCTAACTGCTCGCCCGTTAAAGTAGTAGAGCCAATAGTTACACCTTCTGGTGTCACTTGTACCCTTGCGCTGTTGGCAGCGTCTCGCACTTCTTGCCTGATTTCTCTAGCCGTCTGTGCGATGGCGCTCTTGACATTTGTATTAAAGAACTGGGTCAGCGCCCCTTGATTGTTCTGCTGGATTTTGCCCCAGAGAGTACTGTTCGGGCCTCTCAATTCCAGTTCAATAGAACGCATATCCTTGAAGAGACCTGACAAGGTACGTTGCGTGACAGTAGGCTCCACGAAGCTGGTCGGAAAGTCCCCTTGCTCCAGCTGAATATCTGTCAGCACCGTGTCTCCTACACAGCCCATATGGTGCAGTTTCAGCAGTTCATCTCGTGTCCGTGGCTGAAATACCTTATAATACCGTCCGTTATGCTCAAGAGCAGGCGAACGAACGTTTTGAATAGTAATGTCCATGTGTTAGCCTCCTATTTTTCTATAGAATGGAATGTCTATATAAATGTATTCTTGAGGTTTAGTACCACCTGCTGGAACCCAGTTGTAGTAACCGTAAACATAATCGCTATTTTTTTCAAAAGATAGTTTTGCTAAAAAGCCAACAAAATCTGATAGTGCTGTTTTCACGACTGTTTTTACGAATGGATATTTCAGTCCATGTTCTCTTGATTTTAAATAATAAATACCACTCACCAAAGCATCGGAAGTGTCAAGATCTCTAAAATAAACAGTAATAGTTTTTTCATACTCGTTTTTTACCATGGAACAAGAAAATGTCCCAACTAATTCAAAACGAACTTTCTCCCAAACAAGCCTATTACCTACATACCGCTGGATGATTTCCTTGCCACCCACGTAAATTCCTTCTCTAGCCATACTACCTCCTACGTACTACTGTAGATATCATAGATAGTATTACTATCCTTGTTAGGAATCGCGTCATATTGAGACCTTGTGCCAGCCCAATATTTCAGCGCTTGTCCACCATTCTGATTGATGATGTTCTGACCAGGCGCTCCAGCTGGCCCCACTGGGCCACGTTCTCCTGTGGCACCTCTCGCGCCTGCTGGACCTGTGTTTCCTTGAGGTCCTCGTTGATCTTCTGGGCCTCTCGGCCCTACTGCGCCTGCTGGGCCTGTTGGGCCTGCCGGACCTCTCGCACCCTGTGGGCCTGTTGGGCCTGCCGGACCCTGTGGGCCTTGTGCACCTTTTAAGCCCTCCCTCTGTTGACTCGTCAAGTTCTCGAACCGCACAACTCCGTCAGCACCTCGTGGTCCTGTTTCTCCACGGTCTCCTTTTGGGCCTGTTAGGTATTGCAAAGCTGAGAATCGGTCACGGCCATTTCCGACCTTGACCTTACCTGTGTCGCTCTCAACACCTAATTCGCCATCAAATAAGACCAGATTGCTACTTGCCCAGTCTCGTGCTGACATGCGCTTGTGTTGTACCCTTATTGGGATTGTTTCCGTCATGTTCTTCCTCCATCAAATATAAAAGTTGGACTCTCGTTCCAACTTCCGTCATATCTTGAATTTTGTCCGTCCGCTACCGTCTTGTAAACAGGCGCTAGTTCAATCCGTCTTGTCTGATTGTCAATCGTCACAGACTGCTCTACATTCTGATACCAGTCCCCTGAAAAGGTCAGACGATAGGCACCGTAGTAGACTGCTAAGACCTGCTCTTCTTTCTGGGTCAGGTCTTTCTCAATCACTGGCATGATTGTATTAGCAGGCGCAAGATGAACGTGTCCACCGTAAAATGTAGGCTTATTCACTACCACAGTCACATCTGTTTTGCCGTAAGGCGTACAGGTTGCTGACCAGCTGATGACGTATTTCTTACCAAGTTCAAAGCCCTCTCCGTTGTGGCCGACTTCTACGAAATCCGTTCCGTAACTGATTTTCTTGGCTGTGCCACCATTGAGACGGTTCTTATTGTACTGGGTATTCCCGTCACCACCAATCAGGCTTGCATTGACCCTTGCAGTCTCACTGACCTGTTCCAGTTTCTTGCTTAATTCAGCGATTGAGTCCGCACCACTCATCAGCTCCTCACGGATTCGCTTCACGAACTCAGGACGCTCTTTCTCCATTTCTTCGTGGATTTTAGCGCCCATTTCTTCGGCTTTAGCCTTGTACTGCTCGATGGCATCCGTGATAGCTTTCTCACGCTTGGCAAATTCAGCGTCAAACGCACGGTCAGCGTTGGCGATTTCCTTTTTCAAACGTTCATCAAAAATCTTATGCAGATTTCGGCTTTCGTTTAAAACGGCATCATTTACAATTCCACCAATCGCATTAGCCAGACTAGACTGGAATGTCCCAAAACCAATTGATTTCAGGCGTTTTGCCATTGGCGAATAGGTATATTTCGTGATTTTCTTACGAACATCAAGGCCGTACCAATCATGGTAGATACTGACCACATCGAACATCCGAACTGCAACATCACTCTGGCCGACAACCGAGATTTCAAGGTTATCTTCCAGCATGTCGCACATACTCGTCCGAAAATACTGCTTACCGTATTCAATCAAGCTAGCTTGGTCTTTGACGTTCTGGTCATTGACCTCGACAACAGCTTCATAGATTTGGCTATATTTCCCAAGTAAGGGGCTGTCAATCACCACCATATAATCAACGTCAGGCGCCTTTTCTCCCTCGCCTTTAACAGTCGTTTTAAAGGTTATCCGAGTTTTCAGCGATTTGGTGGAGGTCTTATGCTGATAGCTAGACAGGTTTTTCTTGTACATAAAAAGCGATTCATTCTCTGAACCGCCATTTTTTAACAAGCGTAAATTGTAGCCATTCCGCACCATATCTCCGCCCCATTGACCAAGGATAGAGTGCTTGTCTTTGGCCAAGACCTCCATAGCATTCTTATCCTTGATGTTAAGCGTATGCCTATCATCAATGTCCGAGAAAAAAGAGAAAGGATTGGCTCTGGTAATGCTGCCAGCCAATGCACTCAGTGCCCTTGTACCACTGACACGGTCAACATCGATAGAGCTGACGATGTAGTTATTTAACAAGCTGATAACCTGATTAGCATAGACTTGGATATATCCTTGCTGTTTTTCAACCTCAAAAATATAAAAATCCTGCTCGCCATGCAGATCATCTGCAGTCAAGAAAGTTTCCTCTTTCAGCAATTCCCACTTGGGATCCGATGTAGGAAAACGAAAGGTCAGTTGATAGGTATTGTTTCGCTCCTGAACAATTTCATCGTTATAGGCCTCGTTTAAAGGCGTGTTGCCCTCTGTAAGATAAATCATAAGATGTACCTCCAATTCGGCCGAACTGTGACTTTACGAACGGATCCAGTAAAGACAAGACCGTTATTACCTACTGCCAATTCAAAGAATCCTCCACGCTTCCGTAAAGTATTTTGAACCGCTCCATCTGCATTGTAGATATTTTGTTTCTTATGTCTACAATCAATGGTCACTTTTCGTCTAATGGTCAAGTGCATGGTTGTCCGTCCAATCGTCAAGGAGATATCACCATCCCCTTCAATCTCAATCACAGGCTCGCTATAAATAGAGCCTGGATTGTTGATATTGCCACTGGCGGTAAAGACAAGAGGAACAACACTTTTCTGATAGCGGAAAGGTTGCATACTCAATTTGATTTCTAGTTTCCAGCCGTGCATACCTTGAGGTTTGTATTTGGCACTGACGAAGTCAGCATAAAATAAAGAGCCTAGCTGGTAGCTAAACTCTAGCGTATTATCATTTGGTTGGAATCTCTCAACGATTTTAGACGGGTCTACCGTCCTTGGAAGGTAAAATGCAAATGTTCGTTCATAACTCTCATAAGCACCGTCCAAAACACGGTAATTCCCGTTAACCCCAAACAGGGTAGCTGTTTCCGAGACTTTAGGTTTAGCAGCCTCTACCTCGCCAAAATCTGTCACCACACAGTTAGGAATGGTTGAAGTGTTGAAACCATTGATAATCATGTATTCCATTAAATTCCCTCCCTAGCGTAAATTGCACCTTGACGTTGGTAGACGCTCATTGAAATTTTATCAGCGTCCAGGTAAGTATCTGACGGCTTTTCAAGGATAGCAGTAAGGATCTTCTCCATACTTGCTCTCAGAATCGCTATCTCAGACACAGTTTGACTGTCTTTTGCCTCAATTTGAGCGCTTGGCATAGCCAAACTTGCTTCAAGATTCTTGGCAATAGTCGGTGTTCCACTCAAACCAAAATCATCATTTGAAAATGCGTTTGAGATTTCGCCAGCCATTCCGCTGACCGATTTCTTAACATCTTTGAAACGGTCTTGCAACCCTCTATTCAAACCTTGCATAATCGCATTACCAGCAGGAATCAAGAGCTTACGGTCATACTCAATCGGACCTTTGTGGTCACGAATCCAACCAGCAATACCACCGACAAAGTCAGTAACCGCACTCCAAGCAGATTTCAAACCATTTAAAAAGCCATCAAGGATAGCCTTACCAGCCTCCCAAAGGTCAATGTTTTTGATTCCATCGAATATGCTTGTAACCTTATCAACAAGATCACTAACACCTTGCTTCATACTTTCCCATGCTCGCTGAGCGCCTTGGACAAGTCCATCAATCAGGCCTAAGACAGTTGATTTCAACCCTTCCCAAGCACTGCTTGCGACAGATTTGATAGTGTTCCAGATGTTAGATAATATCTGAGCAAAACCATCAAAGATAGCCTTACCTGCAGCAGACAACCCTTTCCAGATGGCCTCACCGACACCCTTTATAGCATTCCAAGCGGTGCCCCAGTCACCATTGATGATAGCCATGACTGCTTTTATAATGCCACCGATGACATCCATAGCCGTCTGAATAGCAATCTTAATCAACTCCCAAACCGTCTTCACAACCGTACAGATATTGTTCCAGGTTCCCTCAATAAAAGGTCCAAGTATATTCATTGCTGTTTCAATAATGGACTGAATAATCGGCATAACCGTCTGAATAACTGTCTGGATTGCGTTCCAAACCGTTGTGAACGTTTGTTGAATCAACCCTTGATTTTCAGTCCACCATAGGGAAATACCATCCCAAACGGACCTAATAAAATCAACAACTGCTTGAATAATTGGAGCAACAACAGCCATCATATTGTTCCAGACGGTTGTAGCTGTTTCAACAATACCATTCCAAACTTCGGTCAAGACTGGTGCGACAGATTGCCACACACCAGAGAACCAATCCATGAAGCTTTGCCAGATTTGTCTCCCCATCTCGGTTTGAGTAAAGAAATAAACCAAACCTGCAGTCAATGCAGCAATAGCTGCGATTGCAATTCCAATAGGATTGGCACTCATTGCAGTAAATAGACCCGTAACTGCTGTTTTAATTGTCGTTAAGACAGCAGGTATTCCAGATAGCAATCCCGAGACTGCCGAAAATGCTTTAAAAGCTAAAAATGCAGAACCAAGAGCGGTAACGATACCACCCATGATACTTCCTAGACCTTCGCCGAAGATTCCACTGAAAATACCCTTAATTCCTCCTAAAATAAGGTTAGGAATTTGTTTCAAAATATTTCCAATCATCGGGATTAGGTTTCCGAAAAGAAATGTTGATGTCGTTTCCATCAAAGCTTGTAATGCAGGTTGAATATCTTCACCCAAAGACAACTTTCCAAGAACGTTCTGAGCAGCTGCTTTCATAGACTCAAATGATCCAGTGAAAGTTGTTGCTGCTTCTCTTGCTGTTGTACCAGTGATGTCCAAATTCTCTTGGATAGCGTGAATAGCGCTATAAACATCTGACAAGTTATTCATGTCATACTTAACGCCTGTCAATTTTTCTGCGTCGGACAAAAGCCGTTGCATTTCTTGCTTCGTACCACCATAACCCAATTTAAGGTTATCTAGCATCGTATAATTCTGCTTGGCAAACCCTTGATAAGCCAGTTGAATGCTTTCCATAGATGTCCCCATCTTGTTAGCATTATCCGACATATCAATCATGGCCATGTTTGCTGTTTCTGCTGCTTTATCTGTATCTCCGCCGAGAGATTGTAGCAAGCTTGCTGAGAAACCTGTAACATTTTCCATATAGGCATTGGCTGATAGACCTGTTGTTTTGTAGGCCTCATTCGCAAATCCTTTGACTTTATCGGCTGAGCCTTTAAATAGGGTTTCGATACCACCAAGCGATTGTTGAAGAGCAGCACCTTCATTTATGGATGCTCCGATTGCCTGACCAATTCCAGCAGCAGCAATAACTCCTGAAACAGCGCCCATCATTTTGGATCCGAGGGATTCGCCTGCGCTAACGCCAGCAGAGGCAACTTCACCACCCATTTCCTTTTGAATCATGCCACTAATTCCTTTGGCGGATGGAATGATTTGTACATAGGCTTTTCCTAATTCGGTCGCCACTATTCCTCACCTCCTGTTTTCGCAAGTAAAGCCTTGCGATAGTTTTCAAAGTCCTCACCAGATTCAAAGACGAGATAATCCCTTTCGTCACTCTCTTCTTTGTGATTTTTTGTAAGCAATTCAGCAATTGACGTCGGGCGATTAACACCCTTTTGACCATCTTTTGTTTGCAACCACAAAGAAATCGAAAGTCTGTCTACGATATTTGCGAGTAAAGTAATTTCGAGAGAGACAATTTGGTCAGACATGATCTGCTTTATCCGTGAATCATCACGCAACCCATACGCAAAAACAGCCACCTGATTTAAAGGCAGCTGTTTGTAGTCGTATATTTGATAGGTTTCCGCTAAATCACAGACAAGGGCATCTTCGTCCAAATTAATCATCTGAGCAAGGACTAGGATTTTTTTAAATCATTACTTTTATCAAAGATACTCTTAACATCTGCAAACAATACTTCAGAGTCTACGATTTCATCTTCATCCTCCAAATGTTTTAAAAACGCTAGGGCTTGTTCTTTACCAAATAGAAGATTTAAAAATGTTTCTGTTTCTTCAAGATCTTGCTTTTCAACTTTAGCGACAGATTTGAGAAGATAATAATTTCTCAATCGTTTTTTAGGGATTTTGTACTCAAACCCTGATTCCGTTTTTCCTTTTAAGATTTCTTCCATTTTCTTTACGCTCCTTGAATGTATTCGTAGTGAGTATTTTCACTGTTGTCTGGTAATGCAGTGATCGTCAATTCATAGCCGATAGGTTCGCCGTCTTTATAGCTGATTTCGCCGATTTCGCTAACCTTCCCACGAGGAATGACAACACGTTTCACATAACCGTTTTTCAACAATGTATCGATAACCAAACTATGTTCTGGCAATTCCTTGCCGTTAGCTTTTACAGTGATGCCTGTTTCAAGAGTTCCTGAAACGTTATCTGGTCCATAGACTTCCTTCAAGACTTCAATGTTCAGACCTTCAATCAACTTGTATTTGAAAGTGTCTTTCTTTTCAGTTTGAGAAGACAAGACTGTTTGTCCTCCCCAAGCCTTGACTTCTTCACTTTCTGGCGAGTTCTCGTTGGTCAATCCATCTTCTGAAATGTACCCTAGCGTTTTAAATGCAGCATCCAATGCTGTTTTTGCATTCAATGGTAGGTTTGTCCCAGCTGGAGCAGTAGAAACCGCCCCTCCGATTTTAGGCTTTGCAGCCGTTACATTTGATGCTGATGCAGTCGTCATATTCTTTCCTCCTGTTGATTCTGCATTTGGTGTTCTTACTTCTGTCGCTTCTAATTCTGGCGCCAAAACTACACCTCCTTTTTAAAAATAATTAATGTCATATACCGCTTGATAGCGATATTGCTTCGTTTCCGTATCTGTAAAATTATAGTCACTATTGTGATGCACACCGCTGACTTCGTTGACTGTGATGAGATCCTCAACTACTTTCTTGACTTTCTCATTTAACTCAGCAGCCTTTTGTAAGGACGGCGCATAACTCTGAAAAGCAAATGTAGCGGAATGAACGTAGTCGCTTCCACCACTTCCAGTCTTCTCAAGAATGACATAACTTTCAGGCATATTCGGTTTATGCTCAAAAAAAGACGGAACATCTAACTGTCCGTCCAAAAATTTCTTTATAACTAATTCGATCATCTTGCTCTCATAGCCTTCAGTAAAATATTATGTTTTTTATTTCTAGCCATGCTTTTGATATCAGTCGTACTAATTTTTGCATTGGCACGTTTTTGCCCTGGAGATACAGTCAATTCAAATCCCTCACCAGCTCGGTTCGCAATCCCTTGCCCTTTCTCCCTCAAAATGCCCTGCATTTCGGAAGAACGTAGCAAGGCAGACACGCCTGCCGAGTTCAATTGAAATTTCATATCACTCATAAACTTCAACCATGACCTTTCTATTCCAAGATAATGGAATCATTGACTCAATCCCCTCTTGAGGGATGCCAATTGTTCGCCATTTTCGACCAAAAAACTTAACCTCACGATTTTCCCACTTGTTGGTGTCCCTTTTGGGAATACCAAGTGTATATTCCGCTTTTTTTCCAGTCAAGTTCATTTGATTAATGACGTCCTCTGAGGAAGTTGGCGCAACCAATACATTTTGAACCTCAATCTCAACATCACGATAGATTGGATGACCGAAATCATCGTTACCAATTTCTACCTTGTCCACTAAAATGACAGGGATTCCTTTTAGGTAGGTCATAAATTTCAATCGCTCCATATCGTTGTTTTTTCTTCAAACCAAGCCTTTTTAGTTCGGTGTCTTTGATAAAGAGACCGCCTCCAGGAACAAGGTAAGAACCACTAAACGAATAACCCAAGGCACTTTCAGATACCTGAGTCATCGGTTCATGGTCTGTTGAGGTCATTAAGGTTCGTGCCACGATATCGACCGTGACAGACTTGGCAACACTAGCAAATGACACGCTTTCTGCCACCATATCATCAAGGTCTTTACCGACTTTTTCAGCTTCTACTCGCAAAGAATTAGATACAACTTCCAACAAAGCCTCAGCCCTTGCACGCTCATCAAATTTCAACGAGCGCCACAACAATTCCAAGTCTTCAATCGTTGCAAAATTTCCCATAGCTTAACCCTTGTTTTCCTCGTACAAGGCTACCAAATCGGATTTTTTTAGACTCTTATCGTAATCAACGCCTAATTCATTCAAACTAGACTTCAATTCCGCTACGGTCATATCTCCTCCGCTTGGTGCCGTATCTTCCACAGGCACCCAATCTCCGCCAAGAATGCTCTCAGCAGAGATAATCACGCCCGTTTTTGTATCACGGTATAAAGCCATAAAACTTACGCTTTCACACGCGCAAAGGCATCTTCATCAAGA
>ENA-OWLM01001000-OWLM01001000.1-metagenome-genome-assembly--contig:-NODE-1000-length-10619-cov-3.428247_pt1 | contig 10619 bp, 10 predicted proteins | sample MGYA00245349_ERZ651102 | MGnify/ENA primary metagenome ERZ651102 (study PRJEB26857, sample SAMEA4031759) | metagenome | biome: human; feature: oral; material: saliva | place: Philippines | collected 2014... | reverse complement strand
TGCAGAAGCGACCTGTGACTCAAGAGCAAATTGAGACAGTGCTGAGCGACATTCAATCCCAAATTCGCCGTCTCGGTGAACGTGATGTCAAATCTAGAACCATTGGTGAAATTGTCATGCAAGCTTTGTTTGCATTGGATCATGTAGCGTATGTCCGTTTCGCTTCTGTGTATCAAGATTTCCAAGATGTGGAGGCATTTCGTCGTCAAATCGAGCAAATGCAACAACGTGAAAACGAAGCTTAAGTTAGGGAAATCATGTCCGATTTAATCCAAGATCATCTTTCTGAAAATCAGTACTGGATGCAACAGGCTATTGATTTAGCACGACGTGGTCAGTATTCGACTAAACCAAATCCAAATGTGGGTTGCGTTATTGTTAAAGATGGAAAAATCATAGGTGAAGGTTTTCATCCCAAAGCAGGTCAGCCACACGCAGAAGTATTTGCACTTCGACAAGCTGGAGAAAATGCCAAAGATGCCACGGCATATGTGACTTTAGAGCCGTGTGCCCATTTTGGTCGGACGCCACCTTGCGCGGAAGCCTTAGTAAAAGCTCAAGTCAAAAAGGTTGTCGTTGCTTGTTCTGATCCAAATCCTCTGGTTGCTGGTAAAGGCGTCAAAATCTTGCAAGATGCAGGCATAGAAGTGGAAACTGGGATTTGTGATAAAGAAGCCAAAACTTTAAATTTTGGCTTCTTAAAAGCGATGTCGACAGGTTTACCTTATGTACGTTTGAAAATTGCATCTAGCTTAGATGGGCGGACTGCGATGGCATCTGGTGAATCGAAATGGATTACTGGAACAGCAGCACGTCAAGATGTACAACATTGGCGAGCCATCTCCGCTGCTGTGATTACAGGTATTCAGACCGTTCTGGCAGATGATTGTGAACTCAATGTCCGTTCCTTAGACGGGATTGATCTCAGCTCGGTTGTACAACCTAAACGAATTATTTTAGATCGTCAGGGACAGTTACCCCTGAGTGCCAAGATTTTACAAAATCCTGAAACCGTCATGGTGATGACACCATTTCGTCAAGAACTTGCCGATTTAGGCGTGATACAATTAGCGCCGCAACCATTGAATCAATTATTGCAAACCCTCACTCAGCAATATCAAATTTATGATGTGTTGGTAGAGGCGGGTGCAACCTTATCAACCGCCTTTTTAGAACAAGGTTTGGTTGATGAAATGATTAGTTATGTTGCACCTACTTTACTTGGTCAATCTGCCCGTCCAATGTTCAACGCTAAGTTTAGCAAAATGGCAGAGCAACTTCGTTTTGAGTTGGTCGATGTAACCCAACTTGGGCAAGATATTCGCCTGAGATTGCTCCCTATCCAAGAGATGATATGAATCCAGAACCATCGGTTTATCACAAACGTCGTCATGCAGCACGTACCACTGACGAGTATCTTTTTCATCAGTTAGTTCCATATCTCGGGAATAAGCGTCGACTTCTACATTTGATTTTAGAAGCGCTTGAGATTACAGGTACTCTGAATAGTAAAAAGAAGAACCCACCGATTTTTGCGGATTTTTTTGCAGGGAGTGGTGTTGTTTCTCGTTTAGCCCGCCAAAATGGGTATCGTGTGATTGCTAATGATTGGGAGCCCTATAGTCATGCACTCAATCATGCCATTTTAGCTTGTGTGGATGCACCAGCTTTCAAAGAGTTGGGTGGTTATCAAAAGGCGATTGATTACTTAAACAGGCTCCCTGAAGTCAAAGGCTGGGTGACCCATAATTTATGCCCGCGCAATGATGATATTTACGATCCTTCCCGTGATCGATTGTTCTTTAAACGCCGCAATGGCATGCGTATAGACGCAATTCGACAACAGATTGCGACATGGCAAGCTCAAGGTGCAATCAATGATGTCGAGATGAGTGCTTTGTTGGCGCCATTACTTTATTCAGCCAGTTTTGTGAGTAATACCAGTGGTGTATTTAAAAGTTTCCATCAAGGATGGGGGGGGAGAACCCAAACTGCACTAGAACGTATTGAATCTTTATTGTGGCTTACCCCAAGTCGCTTTTGTGAAATTGGTGATAGCAAACGACCTGCTGCTGAAATGTGGTGTGTAGATGCTCAGCATTTAGCAAATCAAATGAGTGGTTTTGAGGTTGATGTTGCTTATCTTGATCCTCCTTACAACCAACATGCTTACAGCAGTAATTATCATGTCTTAAATGCTTTGACTTTGTGGGATCAAGTCGACTTGCCATCACCTGATACAAAAGGCTTCAAGAGTGGTATTGATCGAGCATGGCGTAAAGAGCGTCCTAGCCCTTATAACTCTTCGAAGCATGCCAAAGATGCTTATGAGAAGTTACTTGAAACGATTAATGCACGTTATATTTTGACGAGCTATTCAACTGATGGAAATATCGAGCCTAAAGATTTACTTACAGCGAATTTAAAACGCGGCAAAGTAACATTACTTACGCAAGATGTTCCACGCTATCGAGTTAGTAAACAACGCCAATCTGAACGTGCGCGTGTACTTGAATTTATTGTCATTACAGATACTCATGCTAAGTCTGGTCCTCCATTAAGACAACTATTAGGGCAGCTTTATCATTTTGCTGAGCTAGGCGGGGTCGATACAACAGGCAACAGCACGCAACTTGCACTATGGTAGGTTCATGCAGACATCATTTTTTATAAAATGGTGTCTGGGCTTTTCTATTTTTTATCTTTTTTAATCATTAGAGCTAATATTTAGAGTAAGTTATTGTTTTGTATATGAGTTATAAAGCGATTTTATAAATTCATATTTAATTGTTAATTTTATAAATAATAATCAAAAACAGAAGCTTATATTATTTTCATTTGAACTTGTTGATTTTGTTGTTTGAAAAATATTTTACTTTTTGGTCTAAAAAGAACCTTAAAAATATTGATCATTTTCGAAAATGAATATATTTTGCCGAGCTTGATTTAAGGTCATGCTGATCAGTGGCTATGACCAAGTGAGGTTGTTATGAGTCACTCGGAACCTACTTTATGGGGTCAATGTGTCGCAGAGTTTTTTGCTACTGCAATATTTCTATCATTTGGTATTGGTGTTGTGGCTGCACTTAAGCTTGCAGGAGCAAACTTAGGTTTATGGGAAATTAGTATCGTTTGGGGTTTAGCAGTTGCTCTAGCTGTTTATTTATCAGCGGGTATTTCAGGTGCTCATCTCAATCCTGCGGTTACAATCGCTTTAGCTTTATTTGCTGGGTTTGATAAACGTAAAGTCCCTTTTTATATCATTTCACAAGTCGCTGGTGCAGCCTTGGGTGCATTCCTTGTATATGCTTTATACAGTAACCTGTTTCTGGACTATGAGCAGACTCATCATATGCTCCGCGGCAGCGCAGAAAGTTTAGAGTTAGCTGGGATTTTCTCAACCTATCCACATCCGTTGTTGTCTATTGGTCAAGCATTCATGGTGGAAATGTTTATCACTATGCTTTTACTTTGGTTAATTATGGCCATTGGTGATGATACTAATGGCTTACCACGTGGAGCTTTAGCACCTATTTTGGTCGGACTGCTTGTCGCTGTAATCGGTGCTTCTTTTGGCCCATTAACAGGGTTTGCAATGAATCCTGCACGTGATTTCGGTCCTAAATTGGTTGCTTACTTTATGGGCTGGGGACCTGTCGCTTTTACTGGTGGTCGTGATGTTCCATATTTTATGGTTCCTATTTTTGCACCAATTTTAGGTGCGTGTTTAGGTGTATTAGGTTATAAATTTTTCTTTAGCCAATTTCTAAAACATCACCAAGTCGAAGTTAAAGAAAAGATGAACTCACAAATTTCTGAGTTTCAATAAACTTCATCGAATTGTTCAAAGGTAGTCAAATGACTACCTTTTTTATCTCTGATGATTTGAACTCTGAGTGGCTTGTTATCTCAAGTTCTTTGCTTTAAGGTATCTCATTGACTATGGCGCGTATTGCATAAAGATAGGTTGAAACTCCCATGTTTACAGGCATTATTGAAAGTTTAGGTAAGGTTGAGAGCTTACAAAGTGTGGGCGGCGATGTTCGTTTACGTATTCAAACTGATCTGGATATGTCGGATGTGCATTTGGGGGATTCGATTGCAACCAATGGTATCTGTTTGACGGTGATCGAATGGGGCGATAACTGGTATGCGGCTGATGTTTCCCGTGAAAGTTTGAATCGTACGACACTAGGGCAATGGAAAGTTGGTCAAGCAGTGAATGTCGAAAAGGCAATGCTGCCAACGACTCGTTTTGGTGGGCACATTGTCAGTGGTCATGTTGATGGGTTGGGTGAAATTACTTTAGTCCGCCATGATGCTCGTTCATTGTATTTTGAAGTGACTGCACCTGTTGAATTAGCCAAATATTTGGCAGAAAAAGGTTCTGTGACAGTTGATGGGATCAGTCTGACCATTAACCATTTACGCGGCAATATTTTGAGTTTGAATTTGATCCCGCATACGGCTGAACGTACCAATATTGGAACTTGGCAAGTTGGAAGCAAAGTCAATCTTGAAGTTGATGTGTTGGCTCGTTATATCGAAAGATTACTACTCGGTGATAAGGCAGCTGAGCAGAAAACTGAATCCAATATCAGTATGGCATTTTTGGCCGAAAATGGTTTCTTGAAATGATTCAAAAAAGCCCAGTTTGAACTGGGCTTTTTATTATTCTTCATCTGAAAATTGACTATTTTTGAGAATGTATTCTATTTCGTCTTGCGCAATCGCATGTAATTTTGCTCTAAAAACTGTGACCGCTTGTTCAATCATACTTTCAGCTTCTAATTCCAGTCGGACACGCACACTTTCAAGCTCAGATTGTATTTGCTCATCTTTAATGACCATGTGTTGGGCTTGAGCATAATCAATACTTGGCTGTTCTGGATTTACTTGATAACGTTCAGTTTGGTCTGCAATCTCTTGGTCAATATGATGACGTAATGCTGCTAAATGTTCAGTTTGTTGTTCGAACTGACGCTCTTCATCCGCTTGAAGCTGTGCTGCATATGCTGCTTCAGCAGCTCGTTTTTCTTCAAGAGCCTTTTCTAAAGCCAATTGTTTACGGATTCTTGCTTGTTCGATTAATTCTGCTTTGAGATCAGCATATGCTTTTTCAATTCGTTGTGCAGAATTTCGTTGTGCTTGTTCATCATGATGAACCCAAGTTTGGATGGGTGTTTGGGGCAGGAGTAAATCACAGATGCGAGCTAAATCTTCTTGATACGTTTGGCGAACCGCTTCAGGCGTGTTTAACCAGCGTTTTTTAAAGTCTTGACCTACATTTAATGCCACCTGACACTCCTCGAATGACGCTCTAATTTCGGATTTATAATTTAAATGTTCGAGGTGCTATACCTAAACGACGATACATTTTAAATTTTTCTCGACCGATTTGTTTCGCAATTTCATTATTTTCAATAATTTCGATAATGTGTCGAAATTCTTGAGTTTGTTCAAGTGCATGATTGTTAAAATTAAAGACAATCCAATCATTGGATGATGGTAATTCTTCTGAAATACATACGGCACTATTTTCTAAATGAATCCCATGGGGGATAAAACTTGTTGGATCAAAAGTCCAAAGCTTCTCATCAAGTTCGTTCTGCATTTCTGCATTATCGCAATACCACCACACTTTAGGATGTTGGTTCAAAATTTTTCTGCATAAACGACAAGCACTTTCAACTTGTCGCTCAGTACTATTTTCAAATAGATAAAAACTAATTTGAGCTTGAGTTGACATCTAATTACACATATCTGTTTTTTATGGTTGGGTTGATGTATTCACTAGCGAATACATCAATATGCTCAAATAGGGCTAGAAATTTCTCAATTTTGAACCGTCCAAAGTTATATTCAAGCCCTATTTTTATGACAAAAATAAATGTCACAACATTCAGCTATTTGCGTGAGCACGATTTGCTAAAAATTGCATCAATAAAGGAACTGGGCGACCCGTTGCACCTTTAGCTGCTCCAGATAACCATGCTGTACCAGCAACATCGAGATGCGCCCAGCGATAGTCACGTGTGAAACGTTCGAGGAAACATGCTGCTGTGATTGCCCCACCATGTGGGCCGCCGATATTCGCAATGTCTGCAAAAGGTGAATCTAGCAATTCCTGATATTCTTCCATTACAGGCATGCGCCAAACACGATCGAGTGATTGTTCGCCAGCTTGTAGCAGCTCTTGAGCCAATTCATCATCAGGAGTAAATAAGCCACTTACAACTTTACCTAATGCAACGACACATGCACCTGTAAGTGTTGCAATATCAATCACAAGAGCAGGGTTAAAGCGTTTGATATAGGTGAGCGTATCACATAGAACCAGACGACCTTCTGCATCAGTATTTAGAATTTCTACAGTTTGACCACTCATGGTCGTTACAATATCACCTGGTCGAGTTGCCTGACCTGATGGCATATTTTCCGCTGCGGCAATCGCACCTACCACATGAATTGGTAACTGTGCTTCGCAAAGAGCCTGCATTGTGCCAAGTACTGAAGCAGCACCACACATATCAAATTTCATCTCATCCATACCAGCACCAGGCTTCAGTGAGATACCACCTGTATCAAAGGTTACACCTTTACCGACAAGTACGATCGGAGCTTGATCTGTATTGGCTTTGTATTCAAGAGTAATCACTCGACCTGGACGATCAGATCCTTTGCTTACAGCAAGGAACGCATACATCCCAAGGTCAGCCATTTGTTGTTCATCAAGAATGGTAACTTGCAACATATCTGGATATTGCGCAGCAAGAGCCAGCGCTTGATCAGCTAAATATTCTGGGAAGCAAATATTTCCTGGTCGATTACCTAAGTCGCGTGCATAGTTTTGTCCAGACTGAACAGCATGAACTAAGTTGAGTTGTGCATCATCTAATAGAGTTGTTTCAGCAACAAGATGAATGGTTTCTAAGACAAATTCATTTTTTTTGGATTTGAATTCGTCATAACCATAGCCTGCTTGACTTAAAGTGAGTGCGAATAAGGCATGTAAATCTGTTGGCAAAGCAGTGAGATCAATCGTAATTTCTTTAAATTTATTTTGTGACGATTTGATAATGCTTTGTGCGAGTTTTGCTAATTTATTCGGTTTTAACTCGTTACTTTTACCTAAACCAAGCAGTTGGGCATTAGCTTGCACTTCTATTTGAGCAATAAGCGGTAAATTCTCGTTAAAGACTGCTTTAAATTGTGTTGCTGAAATAAGATTATCTAGGTTGTTGATTTTATAAGACTTTGTGCTGTGTTGTAATTGCTCTGAATCAACTAAAATCCACAAGGATTCACTAGACGCTTGAGTTGGTAATGCGGTATGAAGTGTAAATTTCATTGTTTATGTAAAACCTAATGAGCAAAAAAGATAGATAAGTCCATTAAACACGTTCAGGTATGAGCTTGCAATCGGCAACATGCGATAGGTTTTATATTTTTAACATTCGGGTAAACTAGCGTTACCCCACGATTGGTCTATTTTTTGGAAGCATTACTTTGATTATTCGGCGTTATCTCGTCAAACAAGTGGTGTCCACTTCTTTGGTTGTAACTGCATTACTTACGCTCATTATCATGGGTGGTCAGTTAATCAAGATTTTTGGACGAGCTGCACAAGGTCGTTTAGATGCTGGCGTTTTGCTGAGTATCATTGCATATCGTCTACCCGAATTTTTGACGTTGATTCTTCCACTCGGTTTCTTTATTGGATTGATGCTGGTATTTGGTCGACTTTATGTTGACCATGAAATGGCGGTGTTAAATGGTAGTGGCGTCAGTCGAAATCAATTGGCAAAATTATTATTACCGATGACCTTCGTTTATTTGCTTGTTCAATCTTTTCTGATGTTTTGGGGATCATCGTCGGGAATCAGAGCTTACGAGAGTTTGATGCAAACTCAAGCAGTGCGAGCAGGTTTTGATTTGGTTCGACCGAAGGAGTTTATTTCTTCTGGGCCATACACCATTTATGCTGGCTCTTTGTCAGAAGATCGCAAAAACTTAAAAGATATTTTCTATTATCAAAAAGCTGAACGTGAAGACAAACCTGATGTCATGATCTTGGCAAAAGAAGCTACACGTGTGGAAATGGCTAATGACACAGCCAATGTGGTGGACCTCGTTCAGGGGCGACGTTACGAAATTTATCCGAATCAGCCACGCTACACTCAAGCAGAATTTCAGTCATATCGCTTACGTTTAGAAAATGATAAAGACATTAAATTTGAAAGTGATGATGTTGAAGCATTATCGATGAGTAAATTATGGCAAAAACGTGATGATTCGGTGGTTCGTAGTGAGTTGGGATGGCGGATATTTGGACCGTTTGTCATCCTTGTTGCTTTGTTGCTTGCCGTAGCATTATCAGAAGTTAGCCCGAGACAAGGTCGTTATTATCGTCTCATTCCTGCGATTTTTATTTTTGCCAGTTTAATTGTATTGATGATTGCAATTAAGACCCGAATTAGTAAAGAAGAGTTAGATATTTGGGCATATCCAGTTGTGCTTCTTGTCTATGCAATTGCAGCAGCGATTTTTGCACGCAAACAGAAATTAGCGCCTAAAATTAAGAAAGGCATTCAGAGAGTGGGGTTATGATGTTAGCACGTCGAATAGTCGCCAAACATGTGACAAAAACCACGGTACTCGCAATGTTGGGAACAACATTGGTGCTTTCCTTTTTACAAGTGTTGTTTACGTATCTAGGTGAGTTAGGCTCACTTAAACCTAATTACAACGCATGGCAGGCATTTTTGTATGTCATGTGGGGTGCGCCTCGATATTTGTATGAAATTTTACCTGTAGCAGCGTTGATAGGTTCTGTACTTGGTCTAGGGGCATTGGCATCGAACAGTGAACTGATTGTCATGCGCTCGGTGGGTATCAGCCTATGGCGTATAGTTGGCTGGGTTATGCGTTCAGCACTGTTATTAATTGTTTTGTCTTTTGTATTAAGTGAATGGGTTATTCCATATACAAATGAAAAAGCTCAAAGCATTAAAAAACAACGTAGTGTTGCGACTTTAGGTGAAGTAAAAGGATATTGGTCCAGAGAAGGTCAACGTTTTACATATATTGACTATGCAAACTCTCAAGGGCAATTACGCAATATTCAGTCAATTGATTTTGATCAAAATTATCGTCTTCAGTCTTTTATTACTGCTGAGAAAGGTCAGTTTGTGAAAGATGGTCAATGGACTTTACAGGACTCACATCAAGTTGATTTGCTGGCTCAAGGAAATGCGATCAAAACTGATCATGCTCAACAGGTATTAGGTCTCGCTTTGCAGCCGAAATATGTGCACATGGTAACCTTAGATCCTGAAGATTTATCTCCAAGTCAGTTGGTTAGTTTTATGCGCTATTTGGAAGAATATAGCCAAGTACCAAAGAGCTACGAACTGGCTTTCTGGCAGAAAGTATCTTCTCCTTTTGCATTGATTGCACTGGTTTTGATTGCGTGTTCTTTTATTTTTGGTCCATTGCGTCAACAATCGATGGGCTTTAGGCTCGTGATTGCACTTTTTACGGGATTAGGCTTTTTCTACTTGCAAGACTTTTTAGGTTATGCAAGTTTGGTTTATGCGCCATCTCCTGCATGGTTTGTATTGTTGCCAATTATGCTGATGTTCGGCATCGGTAGTTATTTGCTCTATCGAGCAAGGTAGAAAATTGGATTTTTATGCAGATCAAAATTGTTTCTGGTGGGCAAACTGGTGTTGATCGAGGTGCATTGGATGCGGCTCTATCTGTTGGGGTTCCATGTGGTGGTTGGTGTCCAGAAGGTCGAATGGCTGATGATGGAATCATCCCTGACTATTACCCATTAACTGTCTTGGAAAGTAGTGGTTATAGAAAAAGAACCAAGCAGAATGTTCAGGATAGTGATGCTACAGTGATTATTTATTTTGACTATATTTTTCCAAATGGAGGGACTGAGCTTACTTTATTAGAATGTATCAAACAAAGAAAACCATATTTGCTTATTGATGGAAATGAGTTTTCTATTGAGCGTGCAGCTAAAAGGATATATTCATTTTATGAGAAAAATAACATACTCATTTTAAATATTGCTGGGCCTAAAGGTTCAAACTTACCACAGGCACATCATTATACACAGCAGGTTATTACCACTATGCTGAATCAAGTCCTAGATCAAAATACAATTAAAAACTCAATATAAGCATTCATTTTCGATGGTTTTAATTGGTGAAAGCCATCCGTCAGGTCATAGAGAATTTTGTCAAATTTCGGTAAACTATGCCGATCAAATGATAGACAAACAGAGAGTCCAATATGACGGATGCAAATGCTGGCAAAATTCCTCACGTTCTTGTAATCATGGATGGTGTAGGACATCGTGAAGCAGTTGAAGATAACGCGTATTTAGCAGCAAAAACGCCAAATCTAACCGCCATGAAAGCGAAGCATCCGAATAGTTTAATCTCTGGTTCAGGTGAAGATGTCGGTTTGCCAGATGGGCAAATGGGTAACTCTGAAGTTGGACATATGAATCTTGGTGCAGGTCGAGTGTTGTACCAAGATTTTACTCGTATTACTAAAGATATCCGTACTGGTGCTTTCTTTGAGCATGAAGTATTGGTTGA
>ENA-OWLM01000999-OWLM01000999.1-metagenome-genome-assembly--contig:-NODE-999-length-10622-cov-3.638781_pt1 | contig 10622 bp, 10 predicted proteins | sample MGYA00245349_ERZ651102 | MGnify/ENA primary metagenome ERZ651102 (study PRJEB26857, sample SAMEA4031759) | metagenome | biome: human; feature: oral; material: saliva | place: Philippines | collected 2014... | reverse complement strand
GGGAGCCCAGGCTGAGAGCCCCCGCCGGCAGCGTCGGCATCGGGGGGGCCCAGACCGGCATCTACCCGGCGGCGAGCCCCGGCGGCTGGCAGCTCATCGGGCGCACGGATCTGACGCTGTTTGACCCGGCTCGTGACGAGCCCTCCTATCTGCTGCCCGGCGATCGGGTGCGCTTCGTCCCCCTGGGAGGTGCCCCATGCTAGAGGTCATCCGACCCGGGCTTCAGAGCACAGTCCAGGATCTCGGCCGTTCTGGTGTGCGCCATCTCGGCATCGCCCAGGGAGGCGCCCTCGACAGGGAGGCGCTGATCCTGGCCAATCGCCTGGTGGGCAACCCCGCCGGAGCGGCGGGGATAGAGCTGGTGCTGGGGGCGGCCGAATTCCGCCTGCTGCGCGATGGCTGGCTGGCGCTGACCGGTGCCGACTGCGCCGCCACCCTGGACGGTGAAGCTGTCTGGCACGGCTGGCGCTGGCGGGTTCGCCGGGGCCAGCGCCTGCGCCTGTCGGCCCCTCGCCATGGCATGCGCACCTACCTCGCGCTGGATGGGGGCCTGGCCGTGGCCCAGGTGATGGGTTCGCGCGCCACCGAGTTGCAGGCTGGCTTCGGGGGCCATCAGGGGCGAGCCCTGCAGGCCGGGGATCGCCTGCCCCTGGGGGCGCCGCTGAGCCATGACGGCCCCCTCGGCGTCTGGTTGCGCGAGTCGGACGCCTGCCTGCGCGTCTTGCCCGGCCCCGAATGTGACGAGTTCGAACCGGCCGCCGTGGCGGCGCTCTGGCAAGGGGAGTGGCGACTCAACCCCGCCAGCAACCGCATGGGCGTGCGCCTCGACGGACCGGCGCTGGTGCGCAGCCACAGCCGGGAGCTGGCCTCCCACGGCGTCCTGCCCGGCGTCATCCAGGTGCCCCCGGGCGGCCAACCCATCGTGCTGCTGGCCGATGGCCAGACCACGGGTGGCTACCCGCGCATCGGCTGCGTCATCGACGCGGATCTCTGGAAGCTGGCCCAGGCGCGGCCGGGGGCACGGCTGCGCTTCTCCCCCGTGACGCGGGAGCAGGCCCTGGCGGCGCGGCGCGAGTGGCAGCAATACCTCTATCGTTTCGAATGGATGGCTTATGGAAAGACACATTGATCTCAACGCAGACCTCGGGGAGGGCTGCGACTCGGATGCCCTGCTGCTGGACCTCGTCAGTTCGGCCAACATCGCCTGTGGCTGGCACGCGGGGGATGCGTCCCTGATGGCCGAGACGGTCCGGCTGGCGCTGGCCAAGGGGGTTGCCATCGGCGCCCACCCCAGCTTCCCGGATCGGGAACACTTCGGGCGGGCGCCCATGGTGCGGGAGCCGGCCAAGGTCTATGCCGACGTGATCTATCAGGTGGGGGCCCTGGCCGCCCTGGCCAAGGCGGCCGGTGGCCAGCTGGCCCACGTCAAGCCCCATGGTGCGCTCTACAACCAGGCAGCCCGGGATGGGGCCCTGGCCGACGCCATCGCCAGTGCCGTCGCCAGCCTGGATCCCTCCCTCAAGCTGATGGGGCTGGCGGGCAGCGAGCTGATCGCCGCCGCCCGGCGCCATGGTCTGACCCCCATCGCGGAGGTCTTCGCTGATCGCGCCTATCTGGCAGACGGCTCCCTGGCACCACGGGGCCAGCCCGGCGCCGTTATCGACGACGAGGCGAAGGCGTTGAGCCAGACCCTGAGTCTGGTGACGCGGGGAGAGGTGGAGACCCTGGACGGGCAACAACTGGCACTAGTGCCCCAGAGCATCTGCCTGCACGGGGATGGTGCCCACGCCGTCGCCTTCGCCCGGCGCCTGCGGGAGGCCCTGATCGCAAACGGTATATCGATAAGGCCTCATTGAAGAGGCGAATTCAGGCCGCGCGGCCTTCACATGGAATGGAGAAGCTCATATGGATGTAAGTCTGTTATTGCCCCTGATCGGGATCCCCGTGGTGGTGCTGGGGTTTGCGCTCAGGTTCAACCCGCTGCTGGTGGTGACGACGGCGGGGCTGGCGACCGGCCTGGCGAGTGGCATGTCGCTGGTCGCGCTGCTGGAAACCTTCGGCGAGAAGTTCCTCAACAGCCGGCAGCTGGCCACCTTTATCCTGATCCTGCCGGTTATCGGCCTGCTGGAGCAGTACGGGCTCAAGGAGCGGGCCCAGAGCTGGATCGCCAGCATCCGCAAGGCGACCTCGGCGCGCATCCTGATGCTCTATTTCGTGCTGCGCCAGGGCACGGCCATGCTGGGCTTGCTGAGCCTGGGGGGCCATGCCCAGACGGTGCGTCCGCTGATCGCCCCCATGGCGGAGGGGGCTGCGGTGCATCGCCACGGGGATCTGCCCAAGCCGATTCGCGACAAGATCCGCGCCCATTCGGCCGCCTGTGACAACGTGGCGGTGTTCTTCGGCGAGGACGTCTTCCTCGCCTTCGGGGCCGTCCTGCTGATGAGTGCCTTCCTGCAGGAGAACGGGATCACCGATATCGAACCGCTCTACATCGGCCTGTGGGGCATACCGACCGCCCTGTGCGCCCTGCTGATACACATGGGGCGCCTGCTCCTGCTGGATGCCAGCATCGCCCGTGACGTTGCCGCCTGGCAGGCGAGCGAGCAAACCGGGACCCCCGACCAAGCCGTGCTGGAGCGTGCATGATGAGCAGCCTGATCACCATCAACGACATCTATTACCTCATCGGCCTCGTCGTCATGCTGCTGGTGGGCATGACGCTCTCTGACCGCCATAACCCCAAGCGCCTCACGACGGCCCTGTTCTGGTTCTGCTTTGGCGCCATCTTCCTGTTCGGCGATCTGCTGGTCAGCCAGCTGGGCAGCCAGATTGCCTACCGGATCGTGGGGGGCCTGGTGATCCTGATGGCCCTGCTGGCCGGCACGGGCCAGCTCGCGATGGGACGCTACACCCAGCGCAGTGACGCCGAGCGACAGGCGTCTGCGGGTAAACTGGGCAACCGCCTCTTCCTGCCGGCGGTCATGATCCCGGTGGCGACCGTGCTCAGCACCCTGCTGCTAGGCCATGCCAGCCTGGGGGATTACTTCGTTCTGGATCAGAAGAACGTCACCCTGACCTCCCTGGCCATCGGCACCCTGGCAGCCCTGCTGCTGGGCTGGAAGCTGACCGGTGGCACACCCTTGCAGGCGGTGCGTGAGTCAAGGCGTCTGGTGGATGCCATCGGGTGGGCCGCCATCCTGCCGCAGATGCTCGCCATGCTGGGCGGGGTCTTCGTGGTCGCCCAGACCGGGGAGTCGGTGAAGGCGGTGGTGGACTTGTTCGTCACCCCCGACAACCTGTTCCTGATGGTGGTGATCTACTGCGTGGGCATGGCGCTGTTCACCATGATCATGGGCAATGCGTTTGCGGCCTTCCCGGTGATGACGGCGGGGATCGCCATCCCCTTCCTCATCATGGGGGCTAATGGCAACCCCGCCGCCGTGGTCGCCATCGGCATGCTGTCGGGCTATTGTGGCACCCTGATGACCCCCATGGGGGCGAACTTCAACATAGTGCCCGCCGCCCTGCTCGAGCTGGACAACAAGTATCAGGTCATCCTGGTGCAGATCCCCACCGCGCTCATGATGCTCGTCTGCAACATTCTGCTGATGTACTTCCTGGCGTTCCGTTGATGTCGTCGGACGGGGGCGGCCCGCCCTCGTCCCTCCCGGCATCCGCTGGCCGCGCGCCGGGAAAAAAGAAGGAGTTGGCCATGAAGACCATTTTACTGACCGGATTCGAACCCTTCGGCGGCGAGCCGCTCAACCCCTCCTGGGAGGCCGTGAGGCAACTCGATGGCCAGCGCCGTGGCGATCATCAGATCCGGGCGGTGCGGCTGAGCTGTGCCTTCGGCCAGGCCCTGACGGAACTCAAGGCGGCGCTGGCGCAGCACCAGCCGGTGCTGGTGCTGGCGGTGGGCCAGGCGGGGGGACGCAGCGAGCTCAGCCTGGAGCGGATCGCCATCAACCTGGATGATGCCCGCATCCCGGACAACGCCGGGGCGCAGCCCATCGACAGCCCCATAGTGGCAGAGGGGCCCGCCGCCTATTTCACCACCCTGCCCATCAAGGCCATGGTGGCGGCCCTGCGCGAGGCGGCCCTGCCCGCCGCCGTCTCCCACAGTGCCGGTACCTATGTCTGCAACCACCTCTTCTACGGCCTGATGCACGAGATTGAGCGGGACAGGCCGGGCTGCCGGGGCGGTTTCCTGCACATTCCCTATCTGCCCGAGCAGGCGGCGCGCCATCCGGCGGGCACGCCCTCGATGAGCCTGAGCCAGATAGTGCACGGGTTGGAGGTCGCCCTCGATGCGGCGCTGCATCACGAGCGGGATCTGCCGATCACGGGGGGAGCTACCCACTGAGGGCGTGGCAAAGGTTGCCTCGACCAGGTCTCCTTGTTAGCCTCTGCGACATTGATACAGGAGAAACCAATGAGCAAGGTACTGGATGAGCTGCTGGCGTTGCTGGCGCTCGAGAAGATCGAGGAGGGCCTGTTTCGGGGCCAGAGCCAGGATCTCGGATTGCGATCCGTGTTTGGCGGACAGGTGATGGGGCAGGCCTTGTCAGCCGCCAAGCAGACGGTCGCCGCCGATCGCCAGGTGCACAGCTGCCATTCCTACTTCCTGCGCCCCGGCGATGCCAACAAGCCCATCGTCTACGACGTGGAGAACATCCGCGACGGCCAGAGCGTCTCCACCCGCCGGGTCAAGGCCATCCAGGGCGGCAAACCCATCTTCTACCTCAACGCCTCCTTCCAGGTGGAGGCCGAGGGCTTCGAGCACCAGGCCAGGATGCCGGGCGGCATCACGCCCCCGGAGCAGCTCAAGAGCGAGCTGGAGCTGGTGCGCCCCTACGAGCAGATGATCCCCCCGGCCCTGCGGGACAAGATCCTGTGCGAGAAGCCCATCGAGATCCGCCCGGTGACCCTGGTGGACCCCATCCGCCCGGATGTGCACGAGCCCCTGCGCTACACCTGGTTCAAGGCCAACGGCCCGGTGCCGGACGATCAGCGGGTCCACAACTACCTGCTGGCCTATGCCTCCGACTTCCACTTCCTGTTTGCCGCCCTGCAGCCCCACGGGGTGTCGTACTGGGAGCCGGACATGCAGGTGGCCACCATAGACCACTCCATGTGGTTCCACCGCGACTTCCGGCTGGATGACTGGCTGCTCTACGTGGTGGACAGCCCGAGCGCCAGCGGTGGACGCGGCCTGGTGCGCGGTCAGTTCTTCACCCGTGACGGCGTGCTGGGGGCGAGCACCATGCAGGAAGGGGTGATCCGCCGCCGCACTGCCGATGCATGATGACGGCGGCAACTGCGACGGCGTGCTGGTGGTGAGCAGCATACAGGCAGGGGTGATCCGTCGCTGCGGTTGATCGCAGCTGAGTGCCATAAAAAAACGGGAGCCCTGGGCTCCCGTTTTTATTGGCGCGACAACGCGGTCAGGCCGCCTCGCGATCAAGGGCGGGCACGGCACCGTCCCGCTGGGCGAAGCGGTCTGCCCAGAGGGCGATGACGCCGTCACCGGTGACGTTGCAGGCGGTGCCGAAGCTGTCCTGGGCCAGGTAGAGGGCGATCATCAGGGCGATGGAGGCCTCACCGAAGCCCAGCATGGAGGTGAGCAGACCCAGAGCCGACATGACACCACCACCCGGGGCGCCCGGGGCTGCGATCATGATGACACCCAGCATCATGATGAAGGGCACCATGGTGCCATAACCCGGAATGGCCAGGTGTTCGGAGAGGAACATGACGGCGGTGGCACAGGTGACCAGGGTGATGGTGGAGCCGCACAGGTGGATGGTGGCGCACAGGGGGACGGTGAAGTTGGCGATGCCGTCGCTCACGCCGTTGTTCTTGCTGGCCTGCAGGGCCACCGGGATGGTGGCGGCGCTGGACATGGTGCCAAGGGCGGTGAAGTAGGCGGGCAGCATGTTCTTGATGAGCATGACGGGGGAGCGCCCCATGGCGAGGCTGGTGCCGACGAACAGCACGCAGAGCCAGATCCAGTGCATCAGGATGGCCATCACCAGCACCACGCCGAAGGTCTTGAGGGTGGCGAAGACGGTGCCTTCCACCGTCATCTCGACGAAGACGCCGGCGATGTAGAAGGGGAGCAGGGGAATGATCACCTTCGCCAGCAGGCGGTCGATGATGTCACGGCCCTGATCGGCGACCCGGCGCAGGTCGGTGGCCTGGGTGGCGCTGATGCCGATGCCGAACACGAAGGCGGCGGCCAGCGCCGACATCACCCCGAACAGCGGCGGGATCTCGAGGTTGATGTAGGAGGCGAGCTTGGTGGCCGCCTCGGCGGTGGGCTCGGCGGCCGTGGTCAGGTGCGGGATCAGGTGGCTCGCCACGGTGAAGGCGAACAGACCCGCCAGTATGGTGGAGCAGTAGGAGAGCCCCACCGTCTTGCCGAGCAGCTTGCCGGAATTCTTCGGCAGGCTGGCGATGCCGCTCATGATGAAGAACAGGATGATGAGCGGGATGGTGAAGGTGATGAGCTGGCCTATTACCGTCTTGGCGGTGAACAGCATGCGGGCGACCCATTCGGGGGCATAGAGACCGAGCAGGAGGCCGGCGAGGATGCCAGCGATCAGATTCAGAACGAGTTTCATGGGCAAATCCAGGTGTTGGTGTCTGTTTTGTTATTAAATAATGATTTTAATGCCGCTTTTTAACACAAACACCGCATCTTGTCTGCCTTATGCTGGTTAATGTGGAGTTAAATTTTGTTAATGGGGCGTTCCGCCACTCTTTGTTTCTATGTCTATCAGGCCTGGATGGGCGCTGACAGTGTCTCTGTACCGGGCAACCCGGGCGGACGGTCAGCGCGCGTTTCGCCTCCCATCGGCGCCGGGGCGTCAGCGCCGGATGAGCAGGACATGCAGCCAGCGGCCGTTCACCTCGTCCTCGCAGCACCAGTGGCGGTGCAGTGCGAAGGGCAGGGGGGTGATGAGACGCAGCAGCCCGGGCTCGTCGAGCCGGGTCTGGAGCGGATACTCCCCCGAGCGCGGCAAGGGCTCGCCAATCCCGTGGGGGAAGGAGCAGTACAGGGGGCCGCCGGCCTTGAGCAGGGTGGCCAGGTGCCCGAGCGCCGGGGCTATCTCTTGCTCGGGCAGGCAGGGGAGGGAGCCGCCGGCCCAGATGCCGTCATAGGGGACGACGCTTCGCATCTGCTCGAAGCGGCAGACGCGCACCGGTTGGCCGCACAGGCGCGAGGCGGCGGCGGCCTGATCCCGGCTCGCATCGAAGGCGGTCACGACCAGGCTCTGCTCCCGGAAGAGGCGCAGATCCTCCCCTGCGCCGCAGCCCGCCTCCAGCAGGTGGCGGCCAGTACCGAGCAGGGCGAGGAAGGGGGCATGGGCGCCGGCCAGGAGGGCCGGGCGAGGGGCGGCGTCGCCAGCCGGGGCGGGAGTGTGTGGCAAAGACATAGGGCTCATCTCGGTGGGGGCGGCTACTCTAGCAAATTCGCCCCCGGCTGTTGAGCGTTGGCGAGGGCTTTCCCGCCATCGCCTTCATTCACGGATGCTGGCGAAGGGCGGGGGAGGCGCTGGCGAGCAGGCCAAAGAGGGTGTCGAGCAGGAAGTCCGCCTCCCGGGCGAGGTCGATGCGCTCCGGGAAGTGCAGCCAGTTGATGATGTAGCCGTCCAGGGTGCAGTGCAGCAGTGTGGTGGCGCGGCGCAGATCCAGCCCCTCTGGCAGCTGGCCCTGGCGCACCGCATTGGCCAGGGTGACCTCCAGATCCTGAAAGAAGTCGATGGAGCGCTGGCGCATGTGTTCCCGCAGGGCCGCGGCCTCCCCTTCCATCGGCTCCAGGTTGAAGATGATGGTGAACATCTGCTGGTGTGCGGGCTCGGTGCTGATCTTGAGCATCACCTCCTTGAGGAAGACCCGCAGCTTGCCGAGGGGATCCGGCTCCGCCTCGTCGACGCAGGCGTCGAGCTGGTGGGAGAGGGGGGCGCACAGCTCCTCCCACAGGGTGACAAACAGCTCTTCTTTATTCTTGAAGTGCCAGTAGATGGCCCCTCGAGTGAGATCCACGGCCTTGGCGATGTCGGTCAGGCTGGTCTTCGCCAACCCTTGCTGGCAGAAGAGATCCAGCGCCGTGCTCATGATGCGGCAGCGGGTCTGCTGTGCCTCTTCTTTGGTACGTCTGGCCATTGGCTCCGATCCTGTCTAAATAGTGATAAAAGTTTCTTACATACATTCATGAATGTATGTATATTGCCTCATCTTCGCAGTTTTACCAACAGGGGCCTTATAAACCCTGTGGTTTTTGTCACTTTTTTTGATTGAAACAGAGGCTCAGAGATTTCATGGATAAACATATTCTCGCACGTTCGGTCGGCCTTGCCTTGCTGGCAAGTGGCCTGCTGGCTGGTTGTGGTGACAAGGGAGAGGCCCAGCAGGCCATGGAGATGCCCCCGGCGGCCGTGGACGTGGTCACCCTTCACAGTGCACCGCTGCAACTCATGACCGAGCTCACCGGCCGCACCGCCCCCCTGCGGGTGGCCGAGGTACGCCCCCAGGTGAACGGCATCATCCTCAAGCGCCTGTTCACCGAAGGCAGCGATGTCAAGGCCGGGCAGCTGCTCTACCAGATCGACCCCGCCGTCTATCAGGCCGAAGTGGCCAGCGCCAAGGCCAACCTTGCCAAGGCCGAGGCCAACGAGCGCAGCGCCCGTCTCAAGGCCCAGCGTTATGCCGAGCTGGTGAAGGTGAAAGCCATCAGCCGCCAGGAGTATGACGACGCCGACGCGGCCTGGAAACAGCAGGTTGCCGAGATAGGGTCTGCCAAGGCGGCCCTGCAGAGCGCCAACATCAACCTGGCCTATACCCGCATCACCGCTCCCATCAGCGGTCGCATCGGCAAGTCAGCGGTGACCGAAGGGGCCCTGGTGACCGCCCAGCAAGCCACCAGCCTCACGACTATCTCCCAGCTCGATCCCATGTATGTGGACGTGCGCCAGTCCACCGCCGATCTGCTGCGCCTCAAGCGCCAGGTCGCGGCCGGCAAGCTGACCCAGGGGGAGAAGGGAGATGCCAGCGTCAGCTTCCAGCTGGAAGATGGCAGCCAGTACGGCCAGAAAGGCTCGCTCCAGTTCTCCGACGTGACCGTGGACGAGACCACCGGCATGGTGACCCTGCGAGTGATAGTGCCGAACCCGAATCAACTGCTGCTGCCCGGCATGTTCATGCGCGCCACCCTGCAGGAGGGCGAGCGCCCGCAAGGTCTGCTGGTGCCGCAGACCGCCGTGACCCGTACCCCCAAGGGCGGGGCGACCGCCATGGTGGTGACCGCCGACAACAAGGTGGAACTGCGCGAGGTGCAGCTGGGTCGCGTGTACGGCGACAGCTGGGTCGTGGAATCCGGCCTCAATGCCGGCGAGAAGGTGATCGTCGCCGGCCTGCAGAAAGTCAAACCCGGGGCTGCGGTGGCACCCACTGAACACGCCAGCACCGCACAGACTCAGCAAACCCCGGCAACCAAGCAGTAGGATGGAGTAGTCGCCTCATGGCACGTTTTTTCATAGATAGACCCATTTTCGCCTGGGTGATTGCCCTGGTGATCATGCTGGCCGGGGCCATGGCCATCATCGCCCTGCCGGTGGCCCAGTACCCGACCATAGCCCCGCCGGCGGTTGGCATCTCCGCCAGCTACCCGGGTGCCTCCGCCAAGACGGTGGAAGACTCGGTGACCCAGATCATCGAACAGAACATGACGGGGCTGGATCACCTGCTCTACATGTCGGCGCAATCCGATTCGTCCGGCAATGTCAGCGTGACCCTCACCTTCAAGCCGGGCACGGACCCCGACATCGCCCAGGTGCAGGTGCAGAACAAGCTGCAACAGGCGATGTCGCTGCTGCCCCAAGAGGTGCAGCAGCAGGGGGTACGCGTCCAGAAGACCTCCAGCAGCTTCCTGATGGTGGCCGCCTTCATCTCCACCGATGGCAGCATGACCAACGATGACCTGGCCGACTATGTGGTGGCCAACATCAAGGAGCCCCTGAGCCGACTGGACGGGGTGGGTGACATCACACTGTTCGGCAGCCAGTACTCCATGCGCGTCTGGCTCGATCCCCACAAGCTCAACCGGGTGCAGATGACCCCGGCTGACGTCCAGAGCGCCATCCAGGCCCAGAACGCCCAGGTGGCCTTCGGCAAGCTGGGAGGCACCCCTGCGGTGAGCGATCAGCAATTTACCGCCACCATCATGGGCCAGACCCGGCTCTCCACCGTGGAGGAGTTCAACAACATCCTGCTGCGAGTGAACCAGGACGGCTCTAAGGTGCAGCTCAAGGACGTGGCTCGGGTTGAGCTGGCTGGCGAGAACTATGACGCCACCGCGCTCTACAACGGCCAGGCCACCGCCGCCGTCGCCATCAAGCTGGCGACCGGTGCCAACGCCCTGGATACCGCCGAGCACGTGCGCGCCAAGCTGGGCGAGCTCTCCGAGTACTTCCCGGCCAACATGGAGATTGTCTATCCCTACGACACCACGCCGTTCGTGAAGATCTCCATCGAGGAGGTGGTGCAGACGCTTATCGAGGCCATCTTCCTGGTGTTCTGCGTCATGTATCTGTTCCTGCAGAACTTCCGGGCGCCCCTGA
>ENA-OWLM01000998-OWLM01000998.1-metagenome-genome-assembly--contig:-NODE-998-length-10623-cov-3.567184_pt1 | contig 10623 bp, 5 predicted proteins | sample MGYA00245349_ERZ651102 | MGnify/ENA primary metagenome ERZ651102 (study PRJEB26857, sample SAMEA4031759) | metagenome | biome: human; feature: oral; material: saliva | place: Philippines | collected 2014 | study... | reverse complement strand
TCCCAGCCCCATCCACTACCAGCAGGCGATCGGCATCGCCCTGCTGGGGCTGCTGGTGAACCTGGCCTGTGCCTGGCTGCTGAAGGACGATCACGGCCACCACCACGGGCACGACCATGGCCACGGTCATCATCATGACCACCATGATGATCATCACCACGACCATGATCATCATCACGGCCACCAGGATCTGAACCTGCGCGCCGCCTATCTCCACGTGCTGGCGGACGCGGCCACCTCGGTGCTGGCCATACTGGCGCTGGTGGGGGGCATGCTGTGGGGGGCCGACTGGCTGGATCCCCTGATGGGCATAGTGGGGGCCGCCCTGGTGGCGGTGTGGGCCGTCGGCCTGCTGCGGGACACTGGCCGGGTCCTGCTGGATGCGGAGATGGATGCGCCCCTGGTGGACGAGATCCGCGAGGTCATTGCCGAGCTGCCTGACGCCGAGATCCGCGATCTGCACGTCTGGCGGGTGGGTCAGGTGCAGTATGCGGCCGTGCTGTCGCTGCAGATGGGCACTCCGCTCCCGGCCCGGGCGATCCGCGATCGGCTCGCCATTCACGAGGAGCTGGTGCACCTGACCATCGAAATCGCCGAAGCCTGAGGCCGGGTCAGCGCCCCCCCTCGCCGTCCCCGGGCTCCTGCCAGAGGGAGCCCAGCATCAGTCTGAGCAGCAGCCCCGGCGGATCGTCGAGCAGGCTGCCTGGCTCCAGCAGCAGGTGGCCGTCGGCGCGAAAGCCCAACCTGGCGTGGACCGTGCCCTCCTCGTCGCACACCTGGAGGATGCCGGTCAGGGCGCCCCCCTCGCCGGGCTGGCAGCGCAGCCTCAGTTCTCGCGGCTCCCCCAGCAGGGTGAAGGCGCGGGCAAGGGGCGGGCTCTCCTCGTAATCTGGCCAGCTGAAGAAGTGGTAGCGCTCGGCGAGCGCACCGGCCTGCTGGCAGAATTGGTCGAACAGCTGGGCAATCTCCTGATACTCCTGATCCAGCCGTTTCGCCTGCTCCTCGATCCGTTTCATCCCCATGGCTCCTTGCTATCCAGTTGATTGGACATCGGTTTCTCTGGCATGCGTCCCGCTCTCTGCTGGTATGAGCCGAAAGAGGCGAGCGGTCTGTGAGCGCGATCCAAGTTTCGTTATGAAAACGTTATCTTGTTGAAACGGATTGGTTTTTTTTGCCCATCCGCTCACATTTACGACAATCCCTGCTGATTAATATGACACCGCTCGGCCACGACCGGGTACCTCGAGTATCGAGACCAACTACAGCGGGAATTATAAAAAAATGGATATGAAAAAGACCAAGGTGGCGCTGGTAACAGCCTCACTGCTCGCGCTTTTGTCAGGCTGTAACGACAACAGTTCTTCATCTTCTACCCCCACCCCCCAGGATGAGCCTGCCGCTCGTCTTCCCAATGTCCAGCCCCCGGCCGAGCTGCTGACGGCCGGTCCCGACGAGGCCGTGATCGCCCTGGTCGATACCCAGAGCAGCGCGGCGCGCGGGGTCACGGGCCCCTTCGCCAACCACAGCCTGCACCTGTGGAACAACGACGCCTGCAACGCGACGGCCGAGAGCGGCCTCAACAGCAGCTGGGATGACAAGAGCAAGACGCCGTCCGAGGCGGACAGCTTCGGCCCGGCCTGGGTCGTGCCCCTCAGCAAGATGGAAGGCTGCATCAACTTCATCGCCCGCAACGGCGATCTCGCGAACCTGACCGGCAGCGACATGAAGGTGGTCTTCAGCGATCACCCGGACCGCACCGTGGCCATCGTGGCGGGCAAGAGCGAGATCTTCGGCAGCCGGGCCGAGGCCTTCACCGCCGCCTTCGGCGTGGCGGGGGCCAGCGCCCACCTGATCGACGGCAACACCCTGATCTGGCAAGGGGGCAAGGACAAGCCCTATGTGCGTCTCTACTACACCGAGTCCGGCACCATCACCGCCAACAGCGACGGCGTGTTCGACTTCCCCTACCTCAAGCTGACCCCGACCAGCCTGAGCGAGGAGCAGCAGGCAAAGTACCCGCACCTCAAGGATGCCGCTGCCTTCGCCCTGCCCGCCGGGCAGGACCTCAAGCCCCTGCTCAAGGGTGAGTTGGTGGCCATCGGCACCGACGCTGACGGCATCCTGCAGGGCGCTACCCTGGTGCAGAGCGCCGGCGCCCTCGACGCCCTCTACAGCGAGGCCGCCACCAAGCTGGCCTACGGCGCCGTGGTCGAGGGGGGCAATGTCACCTTCCGGCTCTGGGCACCGACCGCCAAGTCGGTCAAGCTGGCGCTGTTCGACGAGCAGCACAACGCCATCGGCGAGCGGGCCATGACCCTGGACGAGGCCAGCGGCAGCTGGAGCGTACAGGGGGGCAGCGAGCTGGTGGGCAAATACTATCGCTACGACATCCAGGTCTATCACCCGGTCAGCCGCAAGCTGGAATCCTATCAGGTGACCGACCCCTACTCCCTGAGCCTGGCGATGAACTCCGAGTTCAGCCAGGTGGTGGATCTCGACGATCCGGCCCTCAAGCCGGACGGCTGGGACAGCCTGAAGGCGCCCCACAGCCAGCAGAACCCCGCCGACATCACCATCTATGAGGCCCATGTCCGGGATCTGACCGGCAACGATGCCTCGACCGATGCAGACAAGCGCGGCAAGTTCCTCGGGCTGACCCAGCCCGACAGCGTGCCGGTCAAGCACCTGCAATCCCTGGCCAAGAGCGGCGTCAGCCACCTGCACCTGCTGCCGGTGTTCGACATCGCCACCGTCAACGAGGATCCGGCCAAGGTGGCCAACATCGGCGACGACTTCAGCAAGCTGTGCGAGGTCAATGCCGAGGTCAAGAACTCCAGGTTCGCCAGCCACTGTGGCGGCGGTGAGACCATCGAGGCCGTGCTGGCAGATCTGCAAGCCAGCGACAGCAAGGAGAACCCGGTCGTACAGGAGCTGTATGGCTATCTGCGCGGCGTGGACTCCTTCAACTGGGGTTATGACCCTTACCACTACACCACCCCGGAAGGCTCCTACGCCACCAATGCGGAGGGGACGACCCGGATCAAGGAGTTCCGCGAGATGGTCATGGCCATCAAGCAGAACATCGGCATGAACGTGGTGATGGACGTGGTCTACAACCACACCAACGAGGCGGGGCTGGGTCCGAAATCCGTGCTCGACAAGATAGTGCCCTGGTACTACCAGCGCCTCAATCCGGAGACCGGCTCGGTGGAGAACTCCACCTGCTGCTCCAACACGGCGCCGGAACACGCCATGTTCGCCAAGCTGATGGATGACTCCCTGGTCACCTGGGCGCTGGACTACAAGATCGACGCCTTCCGCTTCGACCTGATGGGTCATCACCCCAAGGATCAGATGGTGCAGGCCCTGGCCGAGGTGAAGAAGGTCAACCCGGACATGTACTTCTACGGCGAGGGGTGGAACTTCGGCGAGGTGCAGGATGACAAGCGCTTCGTGCAGGCGACCCAGAAACACCTGGCCGGCACCGGCATCGGCTCCTTCTCCGACCGGCTGCGTGATGCGGTGCGTGGCGGCAGTCCGTTCGACGGCGGCGACGCCATCCGCAAGACCCAGGGCTTTGGCAACGGCGCCCTTGTGGATGCCAACGAGCTGGACGGCGTCGATCTCGCCACCGCCCTGCACCAGTCCGACCTGGTGCGCCTCGGCATGGCGGGCAACCTCAAGGAGTTCGTGCTGACCGACAAGGACGGCGTACCCAAGAAGGGGTCCGACATCGACTACAACGGTCAGCCTGCAGGTTATGCCCAGGATCCGACCGAAATCCAGAACTACGTCGACAAGCACGACAACCAGACCCTGTTTGACAACCTGGTCTACAAGGCGCCGCAAGGGGCCGATCTGGTGCGGATGCAGGGAGTATCGCTCGCCACAGCCATGCTGGGGCAGGGCATTCCCTTCACCCACGCCGGGGTGGAACTGCTGCGCTCCAAGTCCATGGAGCGGGACAGCTACGACTCCGGCGACTGGTACAACAGAGTCGACTATACCCTGGCCGACAACAACTTCGACAAGGGGCTGCCGCGCAAGGACAAGGACGAGGCCAACTACGAGCTGATCGAGCAGGTGCTCGGCCAGCACGCCAAGCCGGGGTCGGCCGAGATGCAGCAGATGATGGGTTTCTACCAGGAGCTGGCCGAGTTGCGTCAATCCTCCCGTCTGCTGCGTCTGGGCAGCGGTGCCGAGGTGATCAAGCGCGTCGACTTCCGCAACACCGGGCCGGATCAGGTGCCGGGTCTCATCGTGATGACGGTGGACGATGGCAGCAAGGCCGGCGCGGATCTGGATCCGGCCATCGACGGCCTGGTGGTGATGATCAACGCCACCAGCCAGAGCCAGAGCATCGGCGACTTCCGTGACGGCGACGATCAGCCCATCGATCTGGCCGGCATGGTGCTGAGCGGGGCCCATCACGGCACCGGCAGCATCGCCAGCGGCGCTGCCGTGGGGAACGGTGAGCTGACGCTGGGGGCCTGGTCCGCCGCCGTCTTCGTCAAGCCGCAGAGCGGCGCCCAGGGCGCGGGTCTGCCGGTGAGCAAGAAGACGGATCTGAGCACCTTGCCCCCCTTCGGTGACACCGAGGTGTTTGTCCGTGGTTTCCTGGGGACCTGGGATCCGGTCAACAAGATGAGCTTCAGTGGCAACTACACCTATGAGTTCACCACCGAGGTGACGACGGATCAGCTGGGGACGACCCAGGTGAAGATCGCCGGCAGCGACTGGGGTGGCCCCATCAACTACGGCAAGTGCAGCGATACCGACCAGCTGGCGACCGGCCAGGTCAGTGCGCTCTGCGCCAATGGCGGGGATCTGCCGTTCAACGTGGACAAGGCGGGCACCTACAAGTTCGTCTTCACCGCCATGAACAAGGACAAGCCGACCTTGAGCGTCAGCTACACCGAGCCGGTGCAGAGCTGCAAGGTGCTGGACACGGTGGCGGGCAATCCGCTGGGCTTCCCGCTCTACGTGCGCGGCAGCCTGAGTGACTGGCAGGCACAGCCGGCCTATCAGCTGAGCTACAAGGGGATGGAAGGCAACCTCGCCATCTACCAGGCCGCCTTCAACTATGCGGGCAGCTTCGACTTCAAGTTTGCCAACGACGATGGCAACTGGAGCAAGCAGTTCTTCGTCAAGGATGCCGGCGGCACCCTGATCGCACTGGAGCCGGAGCAATCCTACCCGCTCCAGCACGGCGATGGCGGCATGGGCAACAACAGCATCACCCTGGCGCAAGGGCTGTGGAGCTTCCTGGTCAAGGTCGATCCGACCAAGACCTCCGGCGAGGTGGGCACCGTCATCGTCCAGGAGTGCAGCGCCAAGTAAGCAACCCCATCGAGCCCGGGGCCGGCTCGGCAGCCCAGGGTTGAATTCCGCCTCGCCAAGGGCGGGATAACACCGAGAGAGTAAGCAAAGCGCGACTGCCGCCCGGCAGGCGCGCTTTTTCTTTGCCGCCGTCGCGGGAGAGGCAATAAAAAGCCGCCCCGATTGGGGCGGCTGTTGGTTGTGCCGTTAACGGCTGGCTTAGCGCTTGCGCAGCAGGCGCAGGGCGTTGGCGGTGACCAGGGCGGTGGCGCCGGTATCGGCCAGCACCGCTATCCACAGGCCGGTGATGCCGAACAGGCTGGTGACCAAGAAGATGGCCTTGAGCCCCAGGGCCAGCGCTATGTTCTGGTGGATGTTGGCGAGCGCCGCCCGCGACAGCCGGATCATGGCGGCGACCCCGCCGAGCTGGTTGTGGGTCAAGGCCGCGTCCGCGGTCTCCAGCGCCACGTCGGTGCCGCCCCCCATGGCGATGCCGATGCTGGCCCGCTTCATGGCGGGGGCGTCGTTGATGCCGTCGCCGACCATCGCGACCTTTTGCGTCAGACCTAGCTTGGCGATCTCATCGACCTTGCCCTCCGGCAGCAGGCCGGCGCGCCAGCCCATGCCGAGCTCGCCGGCGATGGCCTCGGCGGCGCGGGGGTTGTCCCCGGTCAGCATGATGCTTTGCAGACCAAGCTCGCCCAGCTCGCGCAGCGCGGCGGCGGCCTCCGGCCGGATCTGGTCGCGCAGGGCCAGCAGGGCCGCCGGGGCGGCGTCAGGCTGGCCGAGCACCACCACCGTCTTGCCCTGTTGCTCCAGAGTGGCGACCCGGGCCTGCACCACCGCATCCAGGGTGGCGATCCGGCTCGGCGCCAGCAGCTGCCAGAGCACGCCGTCGACGCGCCCCTCCACCCCCATGCCGGGCAGGGCGCGCAGCTCCCGGGCCGCCGCGAGGGCAAGGCCACGTTCGCTCGCTGCCGTTACCACGGCGCGGGCCAGAGGGTGGTGGGAACCCTGCTCGATGGCGGCGGCCAGGGCCAGCAGCTCGCTCTCGGTCTGGCCATCGAGGCTCACCAGCTCGGTCAGTTGCGGCTTGCCCAGGGTCAGGGTGCCGGTCTTGTCAAAGGCCAGGGTATCGATGTGGGCGAGGCGCTCCAGGGCGGCGCCCCCCTTGATGAGGGCCCCCTGGCGGGTGGCCGCCGCCAGGGCGGAGGTGACCGCCGCCGGGGTGGAGATGACAAGGGCACAGGGGCAGCCGATGAGCAGCAGCGCCAGGGCGCGGTAGATCCACTCGTCCCAGCCCTGGCCGAAGGCGAGCGGGGGCACCAGCATCACCAGCAGGGCGACCAGCATCATGGCCGGGGTGTACCAGCGGCTGAAACGGTCGATGAAGCGCTCGATGGGGGCGCGCTGGGTCTCGGCCTCCTCGATGAGGTGCAGGATGCGGTCGATGGCGTTGTTGCCGGGCTCGGAGACCACCTCGAGGCGCAGCACCCGATCCGCCGCCAGACTGCCGGCGGGCACCTTGTCACCCCGGCGGCGCTCCACCGGGATGGATTCGCCGGTCAGGGCGCTCTCGTCGAACGCCCCGAGGGCGTCGAGCAGGCGGGCGTCGGCGGCCAGGCGGGCACCCGGGGCGATTTCGATGACGTCGCCTGGACGCAACTGGTCGGCGGCCACCTCTTCACGCAGCTCCCCGTCGGGCGTCTTGCGGATGAGCAGTGCCTTGTCGGGCACCAGCGCCATCAGGGCGGTGACCCCGGCGCGGGCGCGACCGGCGGCGTAGGCCTCCAGGTGTTCCCCCAGCATGAAGAGCAGCAGCACCATGGCCGCCTCGGCGGTCTCGCCGAGGAAGAGGGCCCCCACGGCGGCGACCGTCATCAGGGTCTCGATGGCGAAGGGGGAACCGCTTCGGGTCAGTGCCCAGGCCTTGCGGGCGACGGGCCACAGGCCCCAGAGGGTGGCCAGGGTAAAGATGGGCTGGCCGATCGCCTCTGGCAGCAGGGCCGCCACCCCCATCAGGCCGGCCAGCGACAGGGGCTGCCAATACTTGCCGAGCAGGTTGCCAAGCTGGGTCGCCAGAGCAGCGCCTGTGGCGGTCTGTGCCTGTTTGTCGTCCTGCCCCCCCTTGAGCCGGAAGCCGGCGGCCAGCACGGCGGCAGTGACGGGGTCGGGGGCCTGTCCCGGGGCCAGATCCACCACCAGCTTCTCGGTGGCGAACAGCACGCGAGCCTGCTGAACCCCTTCGACGCGGCTGACGGCCGTCTCTATCTTGCGGGCGCAGCTGGGGCAGTCCATCCCCAGCACCTGCCAGCTGTGACGGCGGCTGTCGCGGGTGGGGGCAGGCAGGGGGCCGTCGGGGACGTGTGCATGATGCGCAGAGGGCGGACTGTTGGCCCCGGCGGGGGGATCCTCATCCCCGGTACATTCGCCTGCGCCGTGCTCCTGGTGATCCCGGGGGGCCTGACGCCGGCAGTCCTGGGTGGCGTTGTCGCAGCAGTGGCTGTCGTGCTGGTGCTCGTGGGGGGCGGCCTTGACGATGCCCTTGATGGGGGATGCATGGGAATGGCCGCAGCAGGATTTGCTCATGATGAGTCCTTCTTGAGTGGATCCCGCCCCTGCGGGATCCCCGATGTCTGGACCCAGTGTAAACCTTGGTCTTTAGTCCAAGGTCAAGCCCGGTTTGTGGTCCCTGTCCGGAGGCATTGGGTCCAGGTCTTGTGGCTGGAAAGCGCGGGGGACGGGAGCAGGCAACAAATCCCTCTTGTTAGCGGGTGTTTGTCCCCTGCCGCTGGGCCTATACTGTTGACCCTGGATCCCACACCGATAATCAAGGACCTAACATGAGCAATACCGTCACCCTGCAAGGCAACCCCGTCTCCGTTTCCGGCCACTTCCCCGTTGCCGGTGAGCAGGCCAAGCCCTTCTCCCTGGTTGCCAAGGACCTGTCCGACGTGACCCTGGCGAACTTCGCCGGTCAGCGCAAGATCCTGAACATCTTCCCGAGCGTCGATACCCCGACCTGCGCTACTTCCGTGCGCAAGTTCAACGAGCAGGCCAGCGCCCTGAACAACGCCGTGGTGCTGTGCATCTCCGCCGACCTGCCGTTCGCCCAGGCCCGTTTCTGCGGCGCCGAGGGGCTGGACAAGGTAGTGAACCTGTCCACCCTGCGTGGCGTCTCCTTCCTGCAGGACTACGGCGTGGCCTTCTCCTCCGGTCCGTTGGTAGGTCTGGCCGCCCGCGCCATCGTGGTGCTGGATGAGCACGACAAGGTGCTGCACAGCGAGCTGGTGGCCGAAGTGGCCGACGAGCCGAACTACGCCGCCGCCCTGGCTGCCCTGTAATCCGCGCCCAGCGCTGATGGCCGACGGCCTGCCCCGATGCAAGGGGCAGGCCGTTTTTCTTTGCCGTCTGCCCGACTCTTTTACTTCTGGGGCGGGTCTGGCTAGACTTCGCCCCCATCTCTTCCCTCATCCTGTCTGCGTAGCCCCATGACCTTTAGCGAATTCGCCCTCGATCCCGCCCTGCTGGCCCTGTTGCCTGCGGGCCTGCAAAACCCCACTCCCATCCAGCAGCTGGCCATTCCTGGTGCCCTAGCAGGCCGGGACCTGCTGGCCCTGGCCCGTACCGGCAGCGGCAAGACCCTGGCGTTCGGCCTGCCGCTGCTGCAAGGACTGGATCCCGATCGCGATGGGATACAGGGGTTGGTGCTGGTACCCACCCGGGAGCTGGCAAGCCAGGTGAGCGATGCCCTGCGGGTGCTGGCCGCCGGGCGGGGGCTTCGCCTCGTGACCCTGTGTGGCGGGGTCGCCCAGGAGCAGCAGGTGGCCGAGCTGGCGCAGGGGGCGCAGCTCCTGGTGGCGACACCGGGCAGGCTGCGGGATCTGGTGAACCAGGAAGTGCTGACCCTGGCCGGGCTGCGCACCCTGGTGCTGGACGAGGCGGATCGCCTGCTGGAGATGGGGTTCTGGCCCGATATCCAGTGGCTGATGCACGGGATGCCCGAGGCGCGCCAGCACCTGCTCTTCTCCGCCACCCTGCCCGCCGAGCTGGAGAGTCTGGCCATAGGCCTGCTGCGGGATCCGGTCCGCATCGAGGCCGACCCCCGCAACAGCGTGGCCGACGACATCGAGGAGCGACTCTATCTGGTCAACAAGAGCAGCAAGGTGCCGGCGCTCATCAGCCTGCTCAAGGCCCACGAGTGGCCCCAGGTGCTGGTGTTCATCAGCGCCAGGGACGACGCAGACGGGGTGGCGAAGAAGCTTGCGAAGGCGGGCATCGCGGTGGCGGCCCTGCACGGGGAGAAGGGGCAGGGGGCGCGGGAGCAGGCGCTCAATGACTTCAAGGAGGGCAGGGTGCGGGTGCTGGTGGCCACGGATCTGATGGCGCGCGGCATCCACGTGGAGGCCCTTCCCGTGGTGATCAACCTGGACTTGCCCGCCCATTCCCCCGTCTACGTGCACCGCATCGGTCGTACCGCCCGGGCGGGGTGCAGCGGGCTTGCCATCTCCCTCACCTGTCATGGGGATGGCGAGGCGCTCGAGGCCATCCGCACCCTGACCGGGCGCGAGCTGTCGCTGGCGGCGCTCGACGGTTTCCCGGTGACCGACAAGCCCGCGAGCGGCGAGGGCAAGCGCGCTCCGCGGGACAAGCAGGCGAACCGTCGCACCCAGGGCAAGCGCAGCATCAAGCAGTTCAAGGGCAAGGCGTAGCGCCCCCCGCCATGGCCGACGTGACAGGCCGGTTCGTCGCAGTACCACACAGTGAGAGGGTCGGGGGCCAAGCCCGGCCCTCTCTGTTTGCCCACCTGGTCACTATCAAATCGCGGTCGCTTCGCTATGCTCCTTGCTTTCACCATGGAGGGATGACGAATGACCCGTCTGGTAATGGGGCCCTTGCTCGGGCTCGAAGCAGAGACCGCCTACAGCGTCTGCTTTATGACGGAGCCCGGCTGCCAGAGTGCCGGCGTGCGGATCAACGGCGAGCTGCTGGCCGCCAGCAAACAGGCGGACACTCCGAAAGGGGGCTTCTGGCGGCTGATCTGGCAGGCCAGCCCCAAGAGCAAGGCCGGCACCCCCGTCGACTACGAGATCCTGCTGGACAACAAGCCGGCGCACGATCAGGCAGGATACGACAAGTGGCAGTTCCATCTGCCGGGCAAGAAGGAGCAGGTGCGGATAGGCTACGCCTCCTGCAACGGCTTCTCCGACTTCAAGCTGCTCACCTCCACCCCGGCCCCCTACGCCATGTGGGACAAGCTGGCCGCGGAGCACAAGGCCCATCCCTTCTCCCTGCTGCTGATGG
>ENA-OWLM01000997-OWLM01000997.1-metagenome-genome-assembly--contig:-NODE-997-length-10628-cov-3.657524_pt1 | contig 10628 bp, 7 predicted proteins | sample MGYA00245349_ERZ651102 | MGnify/ENA primary metagenome ERZ651102 (study PRJEB26857, sample SAMEA4031759) | metagenome | biome: human; feature: oral; material: saliva | place: Philippines | collected 2014 | study... | reverse complement strand
GTTAAATAATAGCCGGTATAGATGTTGGTGCAAAACTTCAAGATTTCAGGGACGATGGCATGATGTGTCAGCTGGTCTTCTACTGTCACAAGAATCGTATTTTGAGTAGGTTGAGTGTATTCAATTAAGGAACCCTCACTCTGCTCAGATAACACGTTTGTTGCAAGAGAAGCCACATTTAACAGCGTTCTTACACTGTTAGCATTACTCATCTTTCTTCTTCCTTATAACTGATATCAAATCTCCTTCCACCTTTTTGTCCCACTTATTTAGGTCATCCCAAAAAGACCAGACGTATACGATACCTTGATTAAAAGCGATCAACGATACCCTAGTGTGGTATCTGTTATAACCTAAGAGACACCTTACGTTGTACAAGGGTAGGGGGGTGAGGAAGTAAAACTTGATGATAAAAATTTTGATTTATTATGCGAGTTTAATTACGTAATTAGGCTCAGTAGGACACATTCAACTATGCCAGAGAACAAAAACCAAAACAATGACGTCGTGATAGACATCATCCGAAGTATCGACGATATCTCTCGGATGTCAGGGCGTGGGAGTCGCTCATCGGTAAACCGTGATATGACCTACGGGTTAAACTTTAGCGGACAGAACCAGCAGTTAACCATCCCGAACCGCAATACGTCCGGAATGATCTTCTTTACTCGCCCTATGCTTAATTTAACATATGGTAATCTCTCGAGAAACCGGATATTCCACCCATGGCGTGATGCCCATCCTAAAAGTACACTCGGGATTTCTCGTGCTTATTTAGATCCTATTAGTAATGCGATTCGTAATCCGGTCAAGGATTTAAACGGAACCTATTACGATAACGACCAATTGCAGTTCGATTCACCTTTTGTCAATAGTAATTCACCTTTTATTGACTGCTTAACCAATAGCATGATGAGTTTAAGTGGTTGGCAAGATATCCGGGGTGATACCTATAAAAGTGATAGGGGGATTCGAAATGAACAATGGTTCATGTATGATGGGATTGCGGAGATTAACGAAATCTATACCTTAGATGCGACCTTTCGAAACGACCAAGGGGATACGGTTCTCCTTATCTTTTTGTTGTGGCAGCTTTACATGAGTGAACTTCGAAATTCTATCTTCCCGTATCCGGAATTTATCGCGATGCGAAGACTGGATTATAACACCCGGATTTACGATTTCGTTTTGGATGGTAACCAACAGTATTTACTGCATTGGGCGGCAGGTGGTGCAAGTGTACCGCTTAATACGCCATTTGGGAAAATCTTTGACTACGATTATAGCCAAACCTTCAACCAAGGATTAGACCAGCTTAACATCAGTTTCGAAACCGCTTATGCGGATTATAACGACATCATTACGTTATATGAGTTTAATAAGGTAACAGGCATGTTTAACCGTGATTTATCTTTATACGGTTATTTGGGTACCGATACCGCGCCATTTAAAAACATCACTGATGATAAATTGGATAATATCCCGTTTGGTAACCAAGGCAATAACGACAGTCCTGATGCAAAATGGGTGAAGTTAAGACCAAACGAAAGATTAAGAGCAAACTACTTGGCTCGACCGCTTGTGAATCTTTATACGAAAGAATTAGAGTGGTGGGTGAAAAAAGAGGATTTTATCCGCTACGTGATCAACATCCGGTTTGACAACGACCAATTAGCCAACCCGGCGGATCGTATCCATCGTGAGTACTCGGAGTACTATGGGGATACAAGATTATCGAAAGGAGTAAAATAATCGCTTATGGAAACAAAAGAACTTTCTTCTGCTTATTTATTAAATCGTGAGATGTGGGCAGAAACCTTAAAAGCGGCAAGACGAAACCCCTCTTTAATGTTAAAGGCGGGAGTGGATTATTTAGTGCAGAATACAAATGGAAAATTAGACTTTGTTGATGCCTCTAACCCCGCTACTTTATTAATGGAATTTGCCAGTCAGTTAAGTGCCAATAACTTAAACTACTTTGCAGAAGCCGACAGAAAACACTATCCTATCCTGGCTACCCAAATGTCGGATTTATATCCGCACATGAGTAACACCTTATATCAAGGGATGTACAGTGTGCCTTCCCGTACGGTATTTCGGTTAGAGTATCGGGTATCGGATATCTTAAAGAATGCAGAAGTGACCGAAGTAGAGGGCCAACGTAAAATCATCATCCCAAGAGGCACTGTGTTCCAAGTGGATGGTGTTGACTTTACCATTTTAAACCCGGTAGAGATTCGTGTTAATGCATTTGATAATATCCAGGTGATTTACAACACCGATAGAGTCGACACGTTAGAGATATTAAAATCCAACATCTTAGAATACTTCTTCCGTAAACGCACGGATACCGAAGAAGAATGGTTGGTCATTGAATTACCGGTATTACAGTTAACACGCACGGTAGTCAGTGGTGGGCTAACGCATATTGCAGAACCCTTTAACCAGAACTTTAATTTCCCGCACAAGTTCGTTAAAGCACGTGTCTATTTCATTAAAGAAGATGGCAGTCGTGAAGAGATTAAAACCACACATTCTACTTTGGTGTATAATCCCTCTGAACCAACCGCGATTGTCAAGGTATTAAATGATGGGTTACTGAACGTCCATATCCCAATGATTTATTACTCTAACCGGAGTATCACGCATACTCAGGTAAGAGTAGAGATTTACTCTACTCGCGGTGAAGTAAGTATCCCGACGAAAACTTTATCCATGGAAAAAGGGGTGGGGGCAGACTACTCTCAAGATGACCATCCAGTCAGTGAAAGTAAATATATCGCACCACTGGAAACCATGGATACGGTAGCCCTTGCGTTAACTGATACGATTGGTGGTCGCAATGAAGTTTCCTTCAGTAAAATGAAAGGATGGGTAGTAAGCGCTGGTCGTTATGATGAAGAAACGATTACCCATGCAAATCTTCGTGTAAAAGCCGATATCTTAGGCTACGACTTGATTACTGATATCGACCATTTAACGAATCGTACGTTCCAGGCCACCCGTGAATTAGAAGCAACACCGGACAGCGAGTTTAGTCGTGGGGTGGGGTGTTCTATTGAATCCGTTCCATTTCGGATGAGTGATTTGGAAAAGCATGATTTCGTTAACAAACATGAAGACAGACTCACGTTATTACCGGATGCGCTATTTAAAACGATTGATGGCGTCACTACTCTCTTATATACGTCAGAGATTCCGACTCTAGCCAGTACCGGTAGTGTGGATGCGTATATTCAGCGAATCAACTCATTAGAGTATATTAAGACACCTTTCCACTATTGTTTTGATGACAGTGGAAGTGCGTTTGAAGTCCGCCCTTATTACATGCAAGACCCGAGTTATTTATTCCAGAACTTCGTGGAAGCCAATAACAAAACGGACTTGACCATGGCAGTGGATAAAGTTGAGATCTTCTATCAGGACTACGGTTATTTGATTCGTGTCACCACGCGTAGTAGTGAAGAGATGAAAAAGGTAAACCCCGAGGATACCTTTGTTCAGTTAGCGTATCTTCCGGATGGTCAGCTAGAACATGCTTATATTAACGGCGAGTTCATCGGATTAGAGGATAAGAACTTCGTTTATGAGTTTAAGATTGAGACGACCTTTGACTTTGATGCTCGTCATCGTTTAATGGTCAATAACTTTAAAATCTTAACCCGTGAAAAACGCGTTTTACCTTGTAAATTGAAGCAAACCTTTAAAGTCATCTTTGGTTGTTATGACTATGAGAAAGGAAGCGATAGAACCTTAACCATCCATCGTCAAGCAGCTGATTTTATCTTAAATCATGCCAGAACACCAATGGTGGTTGCAGTCAATGAAATTGGGGTGAAACTCGGGGATAACTTAAAGAACCTCTGGCATAACACCCGTACCACGGTAAGTACGTTAGATTTCAAACGGTATAAGGAAGATATTCCACTTCGTTACGTTAGCGATGTTCCGGTGGTGGACCCACAAACGAATCTTCCGAAGTATCGGATGGAAAATGGTCGGATGGTCTTTGAGTTAGCCCATCAAGCAGGTGACCCGATTTTAGATAAGAGTGGAACACCATTACTTAAACACCGTCAGGGTGATATCATGCTTGACAGTAAAGGGGAACCTATCGTCGAAAACCCGAAACAGGTTTTACGGATTGTGGATTTGTTCTTCTATGATGGTATCTATCATTTCAGTAACCATGAAGAAGATTTGAAATACATCAAGACGATTCCGGCACTAATTGCAAACTGGTTAGAAAACGATATCGACAGACTCCAACGTAATCTTCTTGAGAACAGTGATTTGTTCTTCATGCCAAAACGCACCATGGGTTATATTAACATCTTAGCAGAAAACGGTGTTGAAAGAACCATCTTTAACCGTCTACCGTTTAGAGTGACGTTCTATCTCACCGATAAGGCATGGCGGAATACACTGTTAAAAGAGTCTATCCGTAAAATGACCTATCGTGTTATCAACGAGATGTTAACCCATCGTACTGTATCGAAAGACATTATTGAAAATGCGTTACGGGTACAAGGGGGTGAAGAAAATATCTTGGGTGTGAATATCGTCGACATGGGACTTGGTCCTGATGTGAACACCTTTACCATGGTTGATAGTGGATCTCAGTGTAGTGTCCGTCGTAAGATATCACTGACGGAAGATAACCACATGAAGGTAAAAGAAGATATCGAAATCCTCTTTGTTAACCACGATAAACGTTTAACTAAATAGAAAGGATAAAAAAGAAAATGGCATTAGCAGATAACACCCTCCGTGCGATAGTAACGCAGGTGGAGGATAATGTAGAGAAAGCACAAAATGAGCTATTAGAAACGCAATCACCTGTCAAGCAAGAGTTAATTGCCTCTCATGCTTTTGTGGGTAAGTTGATTGAGATTGCTCAGGGGTCGGATGGCATGAACGAACAAGAAGCCCGTGTCGTTCGTGGTGCTGCCAATAGTGTGGTGGTAAAACACCAGTTAGATATCGAAGAACCTTCTCTTGAGTCATTGGTTGGGACGAATAATGCGTTAACGTACTGTCGTCAAATCCATAAAGACTTGTGGAAGAAAATCGTATCTTACAAATAAAAACAAAAAAGAGGTTACCGTTTGGTAGCCTCTTTCTTATGTCAATCTAAATTAGACCTACCTATAAGTTTTGCTCCTTATATTTATTGATTCTGTCGACAAGGATATCGTAGTTCGCACCGATGTTTATTGAACCCAGGATATAAGGTAGCGCATAAAACGGGATTTCAGTTATCTTCGCTTCTGGTTTGAATACCAAAAGCCAATGACCTAAGTCTTTATCACGGAAAATTTTGATATCGCCTATATTGACATTCTCGTTGATATAATTAACGATATTTTTCTCGGTAATTAGTAACGGGTATCCAGTATCACTTCTTGCTAAAATTCCGATATCACCTTGGATACCACTGGAGATAACTGGCCATTCTCTGTCTTGTGTATCCAATACCGAAATTCCCATTTTGGAAGTGGCGAAGTTATACGTCAGTACAGGAGCAATGTTGTTATCTCGGCACCATTTCAACACATCGATGATATCGACAACTTCCATTAAATTGATAGTGATGGATGGTTCACCTGGGCGGACACCAGTAAACTCAACAATTTTTCTTTCCTCATGGAAAACGACGCGCCGTTTCCCACCATTTAGGATGACTTCATTTTTGGTCTTATCTTGTAAGTAAAAATTCTCTGCAGATAATCTCATTTTATATTCCTCGTATTAGGTTATCTCCATAGGTTTGGTTAACTCTATGGAGATATCTTTTATTAGCCGTAGCGTTTACGACCCAGGTTATATATCGCGAGTTTAAAGCTTCTTCCATTAGAGGATTCCTTTAATAAAAGTTTATTTCTACGATACAAGACGGTGTTTGCGGCACTGTCTTATATCACCCTGTTGTTTTAGTAACAACAAAAATAGAGGGAGTCATTAACGACTCCATCCGCTATGTCCATGTTGGTTTGTCGGGGCGTGCTACTGAGCCAAGGCTTCTCTTGCCCCTTTAAAATAGATAAAAGTATAAGAAGATATTTAGTACCTTACTCAATGGTATAGGAACTTTTGAGCGTTATCCGTAAATACGGCGTCCGTGGTTGTACACGACTCTATAATAGCTCTCTTCGTACGGGCAACGCAACTTACCTTCTAGCATGTCACGTACTTTTACGAAGCGTTCCGGATTATGAATTGCAAGAAGCTTCATAAAACGGTTGTTTAATTTATGGTGCATAGATGACCTCAATTAAATGTTCCTGACTCGTAGGGAGGGCATTTGCGGGCCCTCCCTACACCCTGAAAGATTCTTTCGTTTTCTTTCATCCTTAAAATGATATACACTTATATTTTAGGATAGAAAGGGAAGCGACATAAACGAGGCTCCAAGAAAGGAGCCTCTGATTTATGTTGTTGCTTCGATGTTACTCGAACTGACGCCCGGTTTCATCTGCGGAAAGATTTGCCATAAACTTACGGTCGTAGTATTGTACGAGACGTGAGTAAGCAGTTGAGTCACGTAAAATGTCGTAGACTTCGTTTAACTCCCAACGTTGGTTTTTCGCCGGGTCTGCCATAGAAGCAAACACGTTAAAGATTTCTAACAACGCTTCACGTTCATCTTTAGATAGTTCTGCATCCGTTGCAAGTTGTAAATAACGTGCACGATTCGTCATGCTAAATAAGGTGTCGCTGTAGTGGTGGAAGAAGTCTACTGCGGCATCCATCGCATCCATGTATACAGTCACGCCTGGGTATTTTAAAATATCCAACAAGTCGTGGTATAAACGGATCTGCCATTGTAACCCTTCGAGTGGTTTAATCACTTTGGTTGGTTGCATCATATTCGCATAGTTACGGAATGAGGCAATCTTCAAGTTGGTGAACGTGTGCTGACTATTACCTGGAAGTAATGGGTCAGCTGGTTTACCGGATGGGTCATTTGGTTCTGCGGTTGGTTCTGGTACGACGTTGAGATACACCGGGGAAGATTTTACAGGTGCACGAACACCGTCAGTCACTTCAAGATAGTAGCTACCTGCATCAGAGACTTTTAAGTCAGAGATAACCAAGGTTTTAGATACTTGACCTGGGATAACAGCAGGCTGACCACCAGTCGGGGTACGATACCAGTTATAGGTTGCCGCTTCAGTCGCATTTTCAACCGTAGCAACTAAAGTAAAGGTACCACGTAATGGTTTATTGATACTGCCGGTTTGGTCAAGACTGATGGTAATCGGTAATTCCGTATTGACGTTATCTACATCCAGTTTAGCTACCAACGTTGTTACTGTTTTATCAAAACGGGTTGCCGTTAAATAGTAATCGCCGCTATCCGTTAAAGAAACCGGGTCAATCGTTAAAGTCGCTTCGGTAGATTGTAAAGGTACACGAATGCTATTTACTTCACGCTCCCACTTATAGGTGACATGAGAGTCGATTGGATTTACGATTGCCGCTACGTGGAAACGTTGTCCTACAGCAAGTTTCGTTGCTTTCGCTGTATCTACGGACGCAGTGACAGTGATGTCTTTATGACGTAGTTTCGCAATGTGTGCTTTATCGGATTCTACTGCAACGCCATTAGAGGTGGCTTTCACGTAGATATCTGTACCGATTTCTGCACCGACCACAAGATTCAAGTTTAAGGAGACTTGACCTGTGATTGGGGTTTCTTGACCGCCGACTAATTGATACCACTGAACATTTTGCAGATCAGCAGGATTACCTTTATCTGGCACTGCGTTGATGTTTAACACATCACCTTCGGTTAATTCACCTAGGTTGGTTTGAGATAAAGTCAATTTAGTTGCTTGAACAACTGGGTTTTCTGGTCCTTTACCTTCTTGGTCTCTATTTGGACCATCCGGATGTTGATCGGTTGGTGATGTACCTGGACCTTTCGGTGGAACTTCTTGATGTTCAGTCGGTTTTAAATCGACCTCACCCACGGTAATACGTTTTTCTGCTTTACGACGGAACTGACCGCGTTTGTTTTCAGCTTTTGCTTTTACTGCATAAGTACCGGCTTTAGAGACATCATTTCCTAATGAAAGGGTAGATTTGTTTTCACTGCCTTCCACTTTGACATCGTCTTTATACCAAGCGAATTGTACATCTGCGTAACGAGATAACACGTTTACAGATAACGTTACACCAGACTCAGATACCGCTTTGCTGATATCACTTACGGTCAACTGGTCTTCGACCGCGTGTTTGGTTGGGGTGATTTTAATCGCAAATGGCTCAGAAGTGACTTCGCCTGCTTTCACACGGTAGTGTTTTTCTTCATCAGATTGTTTCGTATCTGTTTCAAAAAGCAAAGTGTCTTTTAACGCTTGACCGTCTTCTGTTTGAGCTGGTTGCGCAAAGGTTGCTTTTGTCCATTCATTGCCATCGGTCGTGTGTTCTAATTCCACCTGTACTTCAAGCGCTTTGACTTGATCATCTTCGCGGTATTCTACAGCGATAACAGCAGTTTCACCGTCGCCATATGAAAGACCTTCTTCTTGGATGTCAAGTACTTTCAGGGTTTTTGTTGTCATTGTTTTTGTCCTTTTCTATTGTACAATTTAAAAGAAAAAGTGGGATGTCATGACATATAAGGACACCCCACATAGCAGTTAGCTAATGGCACTATCCAGATGAAGTTTATTGGTATCACCCGATGTCCCGTGCATCTTCTTCATAAAACGGGTGTTCATGGTAGAGGTCACAGCGGCACCATAAGATGCTAGCGACTGTTCATATCCGCGCATCTTCTCCCCGAAACAACGAAGACAATAGCCCCGTCCTCCGATATCGGCTTTACAAAAACCAGGGCTTCGAGTTAGGACTTTCTTCCCGATGAAGTCTTTTAAGTTTTCTTCGGTAATCAGGATGTCTTTATTTCCATCGATAATATAAGTCCCAATAAACGCACTTGGTTTGTTATCCTGACCAATCACACGAGGTATACCTAAACGTGTGCCGCAATCTTCTTTAATGATTTCCGCTGCAGAGTAAACCCGATAAACGAATTTTACCGCTTCACCACCTAATGCTGTTGCAGCACCACGGCTATAAGAACCTTCCCGCAATCCATCAATTAACGCTGGGATATCTTCTTGTTTAGACGGCTCATATAAAGAGGTGGTAATCAACTGCGCAGGTTTATCTGGGTCCATGCGTGCTTGTAAGCCCTGCATGATGTGCAGTTTCTTCCGGCTGACGTTAAAAGACTTACCCTTGATATAGAAGCCTTTATACGGGTCTTGGTTGATATACTCTTTATCCTTTTTAATCAGCTCTTTCTCGATTTGGATGATCGTCGCAGGGTCATGGAGCTTATCTTTGTTTTCTTCCAGAAGTTTCGCTTTAAGCTCTTGGATACCGGGCGCTGCTTGCACCGTGTATTCGGTGGCAGACGGTGAGTTGACGATGGTAAAACCAGATAACGATGCCATCGCAGATAACATCCGTTTGAAGTCTTTCACGTAGATTTTATTTAAATCGACTTCTTCCCCTTCCTCTGGATCATCGACCACTTGGGAGGAAATCTGCTGTGCGATTTTACCTACCGAGATGTTTGGCCCTTCCACAAAAGGATGTCTATCCCCGATACTGTCGATAAAACAATAGTAGTTCACAAAGACCGTACCCGGGGTGGTTTCTAAAACAGGCTTTTGAAGGCTGATGACATCTTTCGGGGTAATCTTAATCGTTTCGTTAACAAGCAGAAGTGGTTCTTTACGGCTTTGGACTTCGATCGGTTTGCCGTTAAAGGTGATTAGGGTCATCTCGATGTTTTCAGGTGAGACATCGTCATTATCGATACTCTTATCGAAATCCCCTGTTACGTATCCTACGTAGCCGTTTGCAGAATACAGACGACCTGGATAATGGTCTCTGTTCGGCAACTCTGCCGTTAACATCGGAAGTGAAGTTATCATGAAAACCGATTGTACCCATTCTCGATGTCGGTAAGCACCGGCTTCACAGGCTTTTAAGAAATAATCGACGTTATTCATTTAAAGGCTCCAACTTGTATTGTTCGATAACCGCCAGTAACACCTGGGTAAAGTTACGACGGATGTCCAGATCTATTAAGATGTCGTAGGTTGGGACATCGTTGATACTGTCTAAGATATAGAAGTTTGGATAAAGGTGTTTAGTCCAGATAAGGAGATAACCGTAAATCAGTGCATAAGTACGATAGTGGTTTTGGTTAATGAGCTCTAATAAAGATTGGGTCGTATCTAAACAGATATCGGTAAACTCACTGTCATCCATATCAGAGATCATTTTAAAGTGGTCACGAAGATAGGTCTTCATGAGTTTTCTATTTAATCCGGCAGGTAGCGTAAGCTGGTATTTATTCAAATACGGTTCAAAACCTTGGATAAACTGAAGACGTAATTGATTCGCTTCTTTCAAGTCATCTTCTTCTAGTTGTTCGAGTTTTTCTAAACCTTCTTTTACTGAACGAATCACTTCATTTAAGAAGGTGTTAAAGACTTCTTTAATTAAAGGAAGTAAAGTTTCTACCTGGCATTCTGGGTTTAATAAGACCACCATTTCGGCAAAGATTTCTCGGTTGTTATTACCAAGGTCTAATAAGGCTT
>ENA-OWLM01000996-OWLM01000996.1-metagenome-genome-assembly--contig:-NODE-996-length-10632-cov-3.995651_pt1 | contig 10632 bp, 6 predicted proteins | sample MGYA00245349_ERZ651102 | MGnify/ENA primary metagenome ERZ651102 (study PRJEB26857, sample SAMEA4031759) | metagenome | biome: human; feature: oral; material: saliva | place: Philippines | collected 2014 | study... | reverse complement strand
TTGCCGGTGCAGACAGTCATGATTCGGTACATGGTTCTAGTGTATCGGTGGGGTGCCGGGTGGTCGGACGCGGTGAGTGACTGGGGTGGCATTTTGGGCGGCACTGTGACGGGTGGAGGCGCTCGCAAGTGGGTGCTCGCGGAGGCGCACTTGCTGCGGGCGCGAAAAGGCCCCGCCGACAAGAGACCGGCGGGGCCTTTTAGAGATGAGCCTTATTCCGGTTTGTCTTCTTCTACCTCGTCAGACTCATCTAGAGGTTTTGCAGGCTCACTCACGCGATATTTCTGTTGCGCCTCATCCCAAGAGCCAGGATCAAATAGGCGCGCTCTGAGAGGCAGTACAAAACCCTCCGAAGAACCACTCGGCATACTTGTTTGGCCGACTAACATGTCCCAGGAATAGAGCCGGAGGTTTTTAGCCGTATTCAAATTGAAGAGAGAGTCAGCAAAATCTGCACTGTTCATAAATTTAGTATTCATGAATTCAGGGCATTGGATAAAAATGGAGTCCGCAAAAGATGCTTCTTGTTCGAAAACTGTTTTATAAAAGGTTGAATTAGTAATAATTTTTTCTTCGAATCGTTCCGATGCGCCAATAGTCTCAGAGTTTTCTTTATCCAATTCACTATTGAATATTGCCTTTGAAAATTCAGCCTTTGCCCTAAAGGTGGCGTTTGCAAGACTTACTTTTCCTGAAAGGTAAGACCCTTGAAAATTAGCATTAATAATAAAAGTCGCTCCATTAAAATTTGGACTTTCAATATTTATATCATTTAGGGGGTAGAAAATTTTTGAGTTTCTAAAGTTAAAATCGAATCCGCTCCATAGTCCCGGGATTGACTTTCCTTGTTTTTTGTCGAACCTGTTGACTCTGTTGCTCATCATCGTAAAAATGGCGCGTCGGATATCTTGTTCTTCATAAAGCTTTGCGTACTCTACGGCGATATCTTCAGGCTCTTTATGTGTGCTAGTGTCTATAAATCGTTTATATCGTTTGCGTAGACCTTGGTGCCGTGGAGGTACTTTGTATGGTAAAAGTGCAGCTTCTAAGTCTTCAACTGCTTTTAGACGTTGACGAACTTCATGTACTTCAAGTCTCTCTGCAGTAAGGAAGGGCGATCGGATATATGCGCAAAGGTTATTGATGATGACCTGCCCTTCCTGGCGTCGGTCACTCTCTTCTTTGATGCTCTTATCTGTGAGCCATTCATCGACGAGGCCTGCAAGGGTATAGATACCACCGAGGCGAACGGCCGCATTCTCGTTAGCTAGCTGTTCTACAGCTGTGGTGTATCGACTGCGGCGTTCTGCGTGCACCTGGCGGATATGATCGCGCTCGTTCTTCTCTGCGTCCTGTTCGTTTTTCTTGATATCAGCCTCGACCTTTCGGCGGTCAACCTGGTTCTTCCAATTAGTCTGCAGAAGAGTCAAGATAGCGATGATACCGCCAGTTATGTAGAGAATATGCTGACGGAGATCCGCAATTACCTTGCCTTCAGGGTATTTGTCAGCATCAGAAGGAGGGATAAAAGAACTTAGGAGCGAACCTATCCAGCCTATGATGAACTCTATGCAGTTTGTTTTGGGAGTCTCAGCCCAGGACCTCCACAAAGGGACAGTAAGCGCAAGGAATCCTCCAAGAAGTCCGAGTAGGACAAGTATTAGGAAGAAGCGCCGAATATAAAAAGGTGGCTTTTCTGGTGAGGTCTCATTGTCAGCCAAGACAATCTCCTATCTACTTTGAGAGGAACGGTCACCTTTCAGCATAGTGCAAAACTGTCTGACAGGGGTTGCTTTCAGATATAAACGAAGCCCCGCTCGGGGTAGCTCTATGATAGGCGGATGCGCTCGCTGAGGGGCGCTATACCGCGGGCGCGCAAAGGCCCCGCCGATATGAGATCGGCGGGGCCTTTTAGAAATGAGCTTTATTCCGGTTTGTCTTCTTCGCTATCAGTAGATTTATCTAACGGCTTTGCTGCTTGACTGGTGTCTCCAGAACTGGGGTCGAAGAGCACCGTACCGACCGGGATGCAGCGGCTCACGCCGTTTAGCTCAGCTGCACCCAACGGAATAGGCTGACTATCCTCACGAACCATGAAGTTATAATTTTTCTGGTCTACGCAGACAGAGAAGCGGGCTTTAGAATTCTCCCGGGCAAAAGTTGGCTTATAAATTGCGAAGTAGGCCTGCCAGAAATTCACATGCTGGAAGAATTCTGCTGATCCGAAACTTGCTTCTTGGGCGAAGGTTGCCTTGCTGAAATCTGCATACCCGTAAAAAGTTGCATGGCGGAAGTCGGCTTCTTCCTTTCCAAAAGTTGCTTTATGGAAGTCTGCTTTTTTCCCAAAAGACGAATCATAGAATTTAGCGTCCTTTTTAAACTTTGCACCTCGGAAATCTGCCTTTCCTTCAAAAATTACTTTGTGGAAGTCCACGCAGTTTTTAAAAGTAGCGTCATAGAAATTTGCATAGTGCTTATCGTCTTCTCCGCGAAATTCTGCTTCGAAGAACGTCGCACCCTGTTCAAAATTAACTTTGTAGAAATCTACATATTGGCGGAAAATCGCTTTGAAGAAGTTTGCCTTCTGATTGAAGACTGCGTTTCTGAAACTTGCTTCCTGAATGAAATTTACCCTGTTGAAGTTTGCTTCGTGGGTGAAATTTACCCGCTTGAAGGAAGCATTTCCACGGAAGGTAGAGACTTCATCCTCCTGGTCGGAGAAATCGGCCGCTTTGTTGAAGATGGTTTCGTCGAAGGTTGCTTTTTGAATGAATTTTGAGCCGTTAAATTTTGCCTTGTCGTTGAAGGTTGCCCAGCTGAAGTCTGCGTTCTGGACGAAGACTGTCTTGATGAAGTTTGGCTCATTGTAGAAGCTAGCAGAAGAGAAAAATGCTTTTTCGATTGTGAGGTTATTCAGAGGGTAGAAAATCGGTGCCCGGCTGAAATCAAAATCAAAGTCACTCCACGGACCAGGTATGACGGAGACTTCGTCTTGCGAAACTTCTGTCACGATGCTGCTACGTTTGCTCATTTCTGCAAAAATGGCTCGACGTACATCTTGCTCTTCGCGAAGCTCTGCATAGCCTGCTGTGATGTCTTCAGGTTCTTTATACCGATGAGAATCTATAAAACGCTTGCGTAATGCTTGTAACCGTGGAGAGGCTTCTTCAGGTAAGAGTGCAGCCTCAAACTCTTCAAGCATGTTTAGCTCTTTGCGAGCTTCATATTCTTCAAGCTTCTCAGCGATGAGGAAAGGCGAACGAATATAGGAGCAAAGATTATTGATAATAACCTGCCCTTCTTCCTTCTGTTTATCTTTGTTGAGGTTATAGTCTGCAAGCCATTCATCAACGAGACCAACGAGTGTATAGACACCGCCTAGACGGACAGCTGCTTTCTCGTTGGTTAGTTGCTCTATGGCTTTGGTGTAGCGGCTTCGACGCTCTGCATACACCTGGCGGGTATGATCGTTCTCGTTTTTCTCTTTTTCTTGGTTGTTCTTTCGATGGCTCTCGCCGAGGGTGATAACACCTAGAACGCCACCGGTGGTGTAGAGAATGAGCTGCCGAAGAACCCGACCATCATCGTCCTTTCCAAAACCAGAGTCGAGCGCGATGGGTAGGAGAAAAGCTAATACTCCGCCAAAGATGGCGATTGCCCCAATCCAGCTGTAGAACAGGGGTACCTTCGTCTTTAGCTTGGTGAAATGTACAGTGAGTAAGAAAGCGACGGTCAATGCGGTGCATAGGCTGAGTAGCTGCCAGGCTTCCGTTGGTCCTAAGAACATATATCTGGTTCTCCTGTCCTCTCTGATAGGAACGTTCACCTTCCAGCATAGGGTAAAGCTGCTTACCATGAACTGCGCCCAGTCATCAACGGGGGGGGGCTTCACCTGCACGAGATACACAAGCGATGCTTCTGCAATCCGCAGCAGACGAGATGGGTATGGAAATCCTCAAAATAGGCGATATTGTTCCTTGCGGTGGATGCAATAGTGGTGGAATTAGTGTTGTCGTGTTGTTATGTCTTAGGAAATGCGTTACATTATTAGGTATACGGTCATATGTATACGGCTTGTCCTTATGCGTATGACTATAAAATAAAAGTGGAGCTACCAGCGATGGGGGAACATCGCCAGTAGCCCCACGGTTGAACAGCTTAGATGAGACATGAAGCCACAAACTCACAAATCTCAATCAGGCTGGCGAACAGGGTAACTACGTAGCTTCCCCGTTCGATAACCGTCCAAAAATGCTTGGACATATAATTCACCTCCTCTCACTTGATTAGAGGTTTAGTGGCAACGCGGAATTACGTTGTCACTGCTGATTTTAGCAGATGACATACATTCCGCGGATTTTTGCTACTCAATTTATGTTTGTTTATCTCAGATGTGGCGTAATGCCGTCGGAAAACGATAAACGAATCCGGGTAGATAAGATTCGAAAAACCCCGCTAGAGCCTACTCGCTCAAGCGGGGTTTTTCGTACCGTTTTTATTTTTCGACGTAGCTGCTCGGTAGCGTCCACTACGTACCGAAGGCCCCACCACACATTCATGTGGCGGGGCCTTCACATAGTTACTGCGCAGGCTCACTCAAGCGCATGTATTCCTTCTGCCGTTCATCCCAGGAAGACGGATCGAAGAGCACCGCCCCGACCGGGATGCGGTAGCCTACGCCGTTCAGCCCGGCGGTACCCAGCGGAATAGGCTGGCTGTCCTCGTACACCGCGAAGTTATGCGCCTCCTGATTGGCTGGCTCCGAACCGGTAGGCAGCGCAGCAAACCGAGCCCGGTACACCTCACCCGACTCAACATTCTTAGCCGCGAAGAGCGGCGGGCTCTTCACGAAAGACACATCGCAGAAATCTGCAGTCTGCACAAAGGACGCGCCATAGAACTCCGCGCCTGCCTCAAATACCGCATCACGGAACCCAGCGAGCCGCTCAAACACAACCCCGCTGAAGTTTGCATCACCGCAGAAGGTTGCCACGCTGAACCCGGCATACCCCTCAAAGACCGCCTCACGGAACTCCGCAACTCCCGCAAAATCCGTCCTGAAGAAGTTCGCATTACCGCCAAAAGACGACCTAAAGAACCCAGCGTTTCCCTCAAAGGAAGCACCGCTAAAGCCCGCATCCGCCGCAAACGCAGTATCGCGGAAATCAGCGTACCTTCCAAAAGAAGCTTCGCGGAAGTCGGCATTAGCGTTGAAAGCCACCCAGCGGAAGACCGCATCACCAGCAAAGCGCGCATTACTAAAGTCCGCCGTTCCCATGAAAGTTACGTCGCTAAAACGCGCATCCTGGTCAAAGACTGCTCGGGTAAAGTTCGCATCGCCCACAAAAGCTACCCCGCTGAAATCCGAGCCGTTGCAGAACCTCGCCGCAGAGAAATTGGCGTTCTCAAAAGTCAGACCGTCGAGAGGGTAGAAGACGACCGCCCGGCTGAAATCGAACTCAAAGCCGCTCCACGCGCCGGGGACAACCGCCACCTCGCCCTTCTCATTTTCGGTTAGGGTGCTGCTGCGCTTACTCATCTCAACGAAGACGCTGCGGCGAACATCCTGCTCACCACGAAAAGCCGCCAGATCCGTAGCGAAATCACCCGCATAGTTAGCGGGCGGTGCATCGGATTCAAAAGTTTCTGCCTTGAACGCCCGCGCGAACGGCGAACGCACATAAGCGCAGAGGGCATTGACGATGACCTGCCCCTCCTTCTGCCGCGCCTCAACGCTGAGCTGCTCGTCAGCGAGCCACTCATCAACCAGACCCGCAAGAGCGCTGATGGCACTCGCACGGACTGCGGGGTTCGGATACGCCAGCTGCTCAACTGCCTTGCTGTAACGGGTACGGCGCTCAGCGTGCACCCGCTGGGGGTGTTTCAGCTTTTTCTGGGCGTTCATGCGGTGGAACTCCCCAAGAAAGAGAACGCCCAGCAGGGTGCCGGTAATGAAGAAAATGAACGGCTGAACCTCAAAATGGGTGATGTCAGCATCAAAGATGAAAGGCATAAAACCCGCCGTGACAATGCCCAAGAGAGCGATAGCCCAAACCCAGGTGCGGAAGCTAGACAGCTTCCCCTTGAGATTGCCGAACTGCGCGGCAAGCGGGAAAAGCAGAATGACGACTGCGCAAGCTATCAGCCAAGCCCACGCGGTGCTGGGTGTCAGATGCATGTGGTTCTCCTGTCATCGTTGAAAGGAACGGGTCATACTCAGCATAGTGTAAAAGTGGCTGGGCTTGGGCTGTCACTGGTCACCAGCAAAGACCCCGCCAGCGCCGGATGCACGGGTGGGGTCTTCGGGAGCTTCCCCGACGGCGGGGGAGAGTTAGGTTTTACTGTGCGGGCTCACTAACGCGCGTGTACTCCTGCTTCTCTTCGTCCCAGGAATCCGGGTCGTACAGCACAGCGCCGATAGGGAGAACGAACGTTCTATTAAGAAGCTCCGTCTCGCCGCAGCTGAAGCCATGCGGGCTCTCCGAGCGCGCCTCGAACAGGTAATCCTGCGGATCCGCCTGTGCCGAGAACCGTGCCCTCTGCAGCCGCCTCTCCAAAGCCTCAAAGGACGGCTTAACATACATGAAGCTAGTCTGCCTGAAATCCGCGGCCTGACCGAACGTCGCGTCCGCGAAGTAGGCGCCCTCAAAGCTCGCCCCGTTGAAGCTCACCTCCCGCGCGAACGTCGCCTTGTAGAAGCCGACATGCGCCGTGAACGTCGCCTGACTAAAGTCGGCATTCTGCGCGAAGGCCGCGTTACCGAAGTTCGCGTGCTGCGGGAAGTCCATCTCATAGCGCGTCCTTGGAAGCGCAATAAAAGACGCCCGGCTGAACGTGGCGTCGCCGTCGAACCGCGCCCCACCAAAATCCTCGTACTGCGTGAAGGACGCCCCGCTAAAGTCCGCCGCGCTCGCAAAGCGTACGCTGCTGAACATCGCGGACTGCTTGGTGGCTACACCGGCAAAGCGCGCGACCCCGCCGAACAGCGACTTGGAGAACACCGCCGGGCGGTTGAAGACCGACGCGGCGAAGTGCGCTTCATCGTGGAACGTGGAGGCGGTGAACACTGCCTTGCCCTCAAAGGTGACCGCCGCGAAGCTGGCTATGCCTGCGGTGTTCAAGCGTGAGAAGTCGGCATCGGACTTGAAAGTAGCTACTGCGAAGTCAGCGGCAGCCGAAAAGACCGCGTCTGAGAAGTCAGCCTCGCCGGTGAAGGCTACGGTTGCGAAGCTTGCCGCGTCCGCAAAATGTGCCCCGCTGAACTTTGCCGCGCCTGCGAAGTGTGCGGCGCTGAAGCCCACCCAGTCGGTGAAGTTCGCGCCGTGGAAGGATGCGTCAGTGGTGAACTGTGCTGCGGAGAAGCTGGTGTCACCGCGGAAGGTTGCGCCGGAGAAGTCCACCGGGCCGTAGAAGGTTGCGGAGGCGAAATCGGCGTTCTGAAAGTACAGCTGTCGCAACGGGTAGAAGATGGGTGCGCCGTCAAAGTCGAAGCGCAGGTCAGCCCATATCGGTGATATTGGCGGCACCGCGTGCTGGCTTTCCTCGTTGTTTTTCTCGTGGCTCTCGGTGCCGGCGGCGAGGCGGCGGCTGAACTCCATGAAGACTGTGCGGCGCACTAGCTGCTCTTCGCGTAGTGCCTCCTGATCGCGCGTAAAGTCGCCTTCGTACCCTTCGGGGGCTTCGTCTGATTCTAGGGCCTGGCGTTTCTGTGCGAGGGGGTAGGGCGTGCGGATGCACCCGGTCAGCGCGTCGATAATGGTCTGGGCTTCTTCGCGGCGCACCTGCTCGGGGAGGGATGCGTCGGTGAGCCATTCGTCTGCGAGGTTTGCGAGCGTGTACGCCCCGCTGAGGCGTACGGCGGGCTGCCCGTCGAGGAATTGTTCGAGGGCGTGCGTATAGCGTTCGTGCCGCCCGGCCTGTTGGTTGCGTGCCGGGGTGTTTTTGCGTTGCCGTAGCGCAGTTAAGAGTTTGTTGAGGTTCATGGCGGTGTGCCCTTCCTGCTCCGGTGCTGGCTTATATCCAGCATAGGGGAGGACCCTACCCTTGTGCGCTCGCGGTGGGCAAAGAAGAAGCCCCGCCTGCACGAGAGGTGCAGACGGGGTATCCACAGGTGAACTTTATTTATGAGTAGGGTTTTTCTTCTTTTGGCCCGCAGGATCGCTTAGCCCGCTGTAATTCCCATCCTTATTCTTTGGGGACATCGGGTCGAAAAGTACCGTTCCCACAGGGATGTGGTGTTTTACGCCGTTCAGCTCAGCTTCTCCCAGAGGAATGGGCTGACTACGTTTGCCGACCGTGAAGTTATGTGCTTCATGATCTTTGGATAGGGCAGCGAATCGCGCTCCATGTGTCTCATCTGAGTCTTCGTAAGTTTTCACAAACTCTGGTGAACTTGCGCTAAAAATTGATTCGTTAAAGTTTGCGGTTTGAGTGAAAGTTGCTTCGCTGAAGTCCACGACACTCATAAAAGTCGCTTCGTTGAAGTTTGCGGTTTGAACGAAAGTTGCTTTGCCGAAGTCCACAATATTTGTGAAGACCGCTTCATTGAAATTCGCAGTTTGGATGAATATTACCTCCCTAAAGTCCGCTTTACCGTAGAATTTGGCAGAAGAGAAATTACCTTTCTCGATCGTTAGGGCATTGAGAGGATAGAAAATGGTCGCTCGGCTGAAATCGAAATCAAATTTAGCCCATGCGTCGGAATCAGTAGAGTTTGCCACACCATGCTTTTCTTTGAAAAAGGTACTATTGCTATGCTTGCTCAATTCTGCAAAAATAGCTCGACGTACATCTTGCTCTTCACGAAGCTCTGCATAATTCGCGGTGATATCTTGAAAATTTTTAAAGGTGCCAGAGTTTTGATAACGTTCGTATAGAGCCTGGAGCTGTGGGGAATATTCTTCGAAAGAAGGTTCAGCTTCATATTCCTCAAGCTGGTTAAAATCATTACGAGCTTCATATGCTTCAATTTTTTCCGCGGTGAGGAAGGGTGAGCGAATGTAGGAGCAGAGATTGTTGATAATGGTCTGTCCCTCTTTAAGCTGTTCTTCGTTTGTAAGAGCCTCGTCCTCTAACCATTCATCGACAAGGCTCACTAAGGTATATATACCACCCAAGCGAACAGTTGCTTTCTCATGAGCTAGCTGTTCTACAGCCTTGGTGTAACGGCTACGACGTTCTTCATGAACCTGACGGGTATGCTCTCTCTTGTCCTTCTTTTCTTGCGAAGTAAGCTGAAGTTCAAGGTTTTTCTGCTGGGCTTTCAGCTGTGATTCAAGGCTATCTTTTTGAGTTTGTAGTTGTGATTCGAGGTTTTCTTTCTGCGCTTCCAGCTGCTTTCTGAATTGATCCTGCTGCTCGCTAAATTTAGATTTCTCCAAATCATTTTTGCGCCGCGTTTCACTAAGGGTAATGACACCGAGCAATCCGCCAGTGGTGTAAATAAGCATTTGACGTAACGCAGCACCTTCTCCATTGTTAGAGAAATTATCTGCTATCGCTAGAGGTAGCAAGAAAGCAATTGTGCCGCCAATAATTGTTACCCCAAAAATCCATGAGTTAAACTGTGAAATATTTTTGAGAAACCACATTTTTCTCCATAAGAATAATATGGTTACAAAAATAATGGTCAACATGAGGGAAATAGGAAGCCAATGAATATTTGGGCTATTCCACTCGCGTCCAGTTACAAAATAGGGAGTCCAAATGATTATTATCAGAATGGTCGACATAATCAACAGAACCCATTTATTGTTCAATATTTCTCTGATTTTGAGCCACGTATTGGAAACTTTAGAGTTGCTTTGCCGTCCTGGCTGAGTAGTCTGCTCTGAATCGGAAGCTGTCGGCATGGGAGGGTCCTATCTACTTTGAGAGGATATGGTTGTAACCAGCATACGGCAGGTGGGTAGTCTCAAGCCACAGGTGAGGGTTTAGGAATTACAGACCGGACAAGCGGAGATGCCTCCATAAAGTGAGCGATGGAGCTTGCGAACAGGCCCTCCATATATAAGAGGGGTGAATCTCTGAGATCTCCGGTGGGCGCCTGTAGCTGCGGTGCCTGCGCGAAGCACGCCTCTAGCAACGTTGCCAGAGGCCAAGTTTCCAGACCTAAAGATCGCCCCACGCACCCTATATAAGGTGCGCCCAGGTCACCTCCTCGGCACCCCGCGCACCCCAATTTTCGGGTTTTCCACCCCTTTCTAAAAAATTTTTAAAAAATTTTTGCACAAAGAGCTTGCAAACGTTTTCTCTCTGTGATATACTATTCGTGTTAAGGAAAACGTTTGTCTAAAACGTTTTCAACTAATAATCTTATTTTTATTCTTTAGGAGGAATAAATCATGAAACGCACAATTCTTCGAAGCGCTGCTGTACTTGGTACAGTTGGATTCGCATCACTTCTTTTGGTAGCTTGTGGAGGCAAAAAAGACGACACTTCTGCTTCTGAAAACGAGTTGACAGTCTACGTTGACAATGGTTACAAAGCTTACATGGAAGAAGCTGCGAAAGCTTTTGAAAAAGAAAGTGGAACAAAAGTAACGATCAAGACAGGTGACGCTCTTGGTGGATTGGACAAATTGTCTCTTGACAACCAATCTGGTAAAGCTCCAGACGTTATGATGGCACCAT
>ENA-OWLM01000994-OWLM01000994.1-metagenome-genome-assembly--contig:-NODE-994-length-10639-cov-3.802343_pt1 | contig 10639 bp, 10 predicted proteins | sample MGYA00245349_ERZ651102 | MGnify/ENA primary metagenome ERZ651102 (study PRJEB26857, sample SAMEA4031759) | metagenome | biome: human; feature: oral; material: saliva | place: Philippines | collected 2014... | reverse complement strand
TCGATGGTGTGCTCGTCCTGGCGAGTGAGGATCACATAGATGTTGTCGGTGGCGTAGGGAATGGAGGTGAGCAGCCCGTAGCGCTCGGCCACCTGCTGGGAGATGGCACCAATGAGATCTATGGTGCCTGACCGCAGGGCTTCTGCCAGCTGGCGCTCGGAGTCTGCGCTCACGAACTCGAAGGTGAGGCCGGTGCGTGTGCTCACCTTGGCCAGCATGTCGACCGTCATGCCGACCAGCTGGCCGTCGTGATCCAGGGCACCATAGGGGTAGAGATTGTCCATCAGCCACACCTTGACGGGGGGGGCCTGGCGCATCCAGGCCCGCTCGGCGGCGTCATAGATCTCGCCATTCCTGTCGTTCATGTCGCGAATGGGCCCGTTCCACTGGGTGAAGATGGCATTGCGGATCCCGATGTCGATCCCCTCCAGACTCTTGTCGACCAGGGCTGACAGCACAGGCTCGCCGGCCTGCATCGCGAAGCGAAAATCTGCCGGCGCGAGCTCGGGCGGGGCCTCCCCACGCTGGCGCAGGTAGTCGAAGCGCTCGCTGTTGAGGAAGTGCATGGCATGGGCGTCCCCCAGCAAGATGTCCTGACGGCCGAAGAAGACGGCGTCGAAGGCTTCCATGTTGGAGGGGTAGGTCTCCAGAGTGAGGGTGGGGTAGTAGCGCTTGAAGCGTGCCGTGTCGATCTGCCCCTGGACGGCCGCGACGCGCTGACCCGGCGCGAACAGGGGCCCCTGGCGGGCTTTGGGAGCCGAGAAGACGAGAGGCGAGCTGAAATAGGGGACGCTCAGCCGGATACTGGCAGCATCGGTGTCCGCCAGCGTGAGGTTGCCAACGCTGGCAAGGTGGATCTCCCCGCGGCGCAGGGCATCGAGCAGGCTTTCCTTGTCGGGGAAGGCGCGCAGCGCCAGGGGTTTTTGCAGGGTTCTGGCCAGCATGTCGAGATAGTCGGCGGTGAGCCCCTCCACACGCTGCCGGGCGAGGATCATGCTGAACGGGCGATAGTCGTGGCGCAGGATGCCGACCCGCAGTTGGGGGGTCTGTCGCAGCCACGCCTGCTCGGCCTGGGTCCAGCGGGGCGGGAGGATCTCGGGGGCGTGACGGCTATGGAGGGTCAGGGCCAGGGCCGGTTGCAGGCACAGCAGGCAGAGCAGGATCAGTGTTCGAAAGAGGTTCATCATGCCATCCGACGTGACAGCCATCCTTGCCAGGTCTTGTTCAAAGGCGGCCATTCTACCGGAAAACGACTATAACGAGTCCCTTATTTGGCGTGTATCCCCATAAAAAGAGGCCCGGAGGGCGGATTGACCACCGTCCGGGCGCCGTGGCCATGCCACCCGCTCAACCGAACCGGTAGGCCCCCATGTAGAGGCTGCCGTAGTCCCAGCTGTCGTGCAGTTTTTCCGGCCTGTCCTGCCCCGCCGCACCCAGCGCCACGAACAGCGGCCGCAGGTGATCGTCGTGGGGGTGGGATTCCACTGCCCCCGGGGCCCGGGCGCGGTAATCTTCCAGCACCTCCTTGTCCCCCTCGCTCATGGCCTGTTCCATCCAGCGGGCGAACTGGCTCGCCCACTGGGGAACCGGGGCGCCGTCCGGTCCGAGCGCGCGCAGGTTGTGGGTCATGGCGCCGGAGGCGAGGATGCCGATCCCCTGTTCGCGCAGGCCCCGCAGGGCTTCCCCCAGCCGCCACAGCTGATCCGGGCTGAAGCTGGCCGGCAGGGAGAGCTGCACCAGGGGGATCTCGCTGTGAGGATCCATCAGGGAGAGGGGGGACCAGACGCCGTGGTCCAGCTCACGGCGCACCGGGGTGGCGGGCATGCCGGTCAGCAGCAGCTGATCGCTCACCGCTTCCTGCAGCCACTGGGGGCTGCTGGCAGGCCAGCGGATATGGTAGAGCGGCTCGGGGAAGCCATAGAAGTCGTACATCAGGGCCGGGCTGGGTTCGACGTTGATCTGCAGCTCGCTGCGGCTGAACCAGTGGGCGGAGAACACCACCAGCCCCTTGATGCCCTCGAGGCGCAGGCGCTTGAGAAACTGGGTGGCTGGCTGGTCGCGCAAGACCAGATCCGGGGCGCCGTGAGAGATGAACCAGACGGGGGCGATAGCCATGACGAGACTCCCTATGCAGTGTGCAGGTACGTGCGGCGTACCAAAGACCGGGGTCAGGGCGAGGTGCCGCTGACGATGAGGTCATTATCTGCTCACGTCATGAGGTTAACAATCCATGCTGATGTGTAATCACTGTTCACTATAGGTAGATAGTGATGGGGGGAGGAGGGCGGTAACGAGAGGGCCGGCGCAGTGGCCGGCCCTGGGGAAAAGGAGAGGGCGGGGTCTTACTGAATGCCCAGCAGCTCCACGTCGAAAATCAGGACGGAGCCCGGCGGGATCTTGCCGGCGGCGCGATCGCCATAGGCCAGGTTGGCGGGGATGTAGAAGCGGGTCTTCTCTCCTTCCACCATCAGCTGTACCCCTTCGGTCCAGCCCGGGATCACCTGGTTGAGGCCAAACTCGATGGGCTCGCCACGGGCGACGGAGCTGTCGAACACGGTGCCGTCCAGCAGCTTGCCTTCATAGTGCACCTTCACCTTGCTGGTGGCGGTGGGGTGAACCGTGCCGTTGCCCTTGGTGAGCACCTCGTACTGCAGGCCGGAGGAGGTGGTGGTCACCAGCGGATTGTCTTTATTGCCGGCGAGGAACTGGGCGCCGATGCGCACGTTTTCCGCGGCCAGCTTCTTGTTGTTGCTGCTGGTGAAGAAGTAGTAGGCGACACCGGCGACCAGCAGTGCGATCAGAATGAATTTCATCGAATTTCCCTTGTGAGAGCGAGAACGGCATCTTATCCCAGCCGGGGCGTCAGGGCGAGCCGGGGCGGGCAGGATGTGACCGGACTGGCAAATGAACAGGGGGAGGATAGATCCTCCCCCTCATGGTGGCAGTGGGCGTTACTTGGCGGCCACCATCATCAGGGCGGGCAGGGCGAAGAAGAGCCCGGCCACGTACCCCAGGGCAAGCAGCTTGTTCTCGCTGCCGACCCGGGCCAGGGTCTCGGCGGCCTTGATGGGCAGCTCGCGCAGGAAGGGCAGGCCATAGATGAGCGTCACGGCGAACAGGTTGAACAGCACGTGGACGAAGGCGATGGTCAGCGCCAGCTGGGCACCAGCGCCGCTGATGGCAGTGGCGGCCAGCAGAGCGGTGATGGTGGTGCCGATGTTGGCCCCCAGGGTGAAGGGGTAGAGCTGACGGGTGCTGAACAGGCCGCTCCCCGCCAGCGGGATCATCAGGCTGGTGGTGGTGGAGGAGGACTGCACCATGACGGTGACCAGAGTGCCGGAGGCGATGCCGGTCAGGGGGCCGTGGCCCAGAGCCTTGTGCAGCAGCTCCTTGGCGCGGCCTACCATGACCCGCTGCAGCACCTTGCCGAGGGTGGTGACACAGCCGAGGATCAGCAGGATGCCGATGACGATGGTGGCAATGGCGGGCCCCTTGCCCGGCAGGAAGGCGACGGCGCTGTCGATGACGTTCATGGCCGGCTCGATGAGGGGTTTCATGAAGTCCATCCCCTTCATCGACATGTCGGCGGAGCCCAGCAGCAAGCCGGACAGCCACTCGGCGCTCTTTTGCAGCAGGCCGAACATCAGCTCCAGAGGGAGGAAGATGAAGACCGCCAGCAGGTTGAAGAAGTCGTGTACCGTGGCCGCGGCGAAGGCGCGGCGAAACTCGCCCCGATCCCGGATATGGCCGAGGGAGACGATGGTGTTGGTGATGGTGGTGCCGAGGTTGGCACCCATCACCATGGGGATGGCCATGCCCATGGGCAGGCCGCCAGCCACCAGGCCGACGATCACCGAGGTGACGGTGCTGGAGGATTGCACCAGGGCGGTGGCGAGGATCCCGAGCAGCAAGGCCACGAAGGGGTTGTTTGCGAAGGCGAAGATCTGGGCCGCACCCTCGGCGCCGCCGGAGAAGCCCTTGAAGCCGTGGGAGACGGCGCCAACGGCGACCAGGATCAGGTAGATCAGCGTGATCACCGCCAGCCAGTTGAACAGTGGGCCGGTACGGCGGGGCTGCAGTGGTGCGGAAGATGCGGTGCTGTGCATGTGGCCTCTTGGGACGTGCTGCGTTGAATTGGACGGGCGCATTACAGCAGCGCTCTATGACAGAAATATGACAAAGTGACACTTTTATGATGGTTTGATGACGAGAGGGGGATGGGCGGATCGATCGCCACCGCCTCCTTGCTGCCACCAAATGGGTCAGGAACTGTCGGACTCGCCCCCTGTGTGGAGGGTACAAGGGCGTCGTTCGAAATCGTGCTTGTACTTGGCCGTCAGGGTTATATGCTGACGATTGTCCTTTCAACCAAAGAGAGTGGTGCTGTCATGCGAGCATGGATACTGTGTCTTTCCCTCGGATTGTTGTCTGCCGGCGTCCAGGCCGAGTGCAATCTCGAGAAGGCGGCCAAGAACGAGGCCCTCAATGCGACCCTGGGGGTCAAGGGACGCTGTGATACCGACAAGCTGGTGGATCAGAAGACCAAGGATGCCAAGAAAGAAGTGAAAGAGGTGAAGAAGAACACCACCAAGGCGATCGATGACAAGACCGATGGCCTCAAGGAGGCCGGCAAGGATGTGAAGAAGGTGGTGAAGGATCCGGTCAAGTCGGCGGCCACCGCCGTGGTCACCAAGGGCTGAGCCGGGTGTCGGCCATTCCGGGCCGAGGCGGCACGCCGTGCGACGCAAGAAAGGGAGCCAATGGCTCCCTTTCTGTTGGGCAGCCGGCGGCTGGGCCAGAGGTCGCGCTAGAAATTGACGGAGCAAACGGAAAAAGAGGAGCCAAAAGGACATAAAGGTGCTATCTGGTGCCAGCGTTCGACCCGGGAGAGTAGACTGCGGCGCCATGTCATTAGCAATGGTGAGTCTGTCATGAAGCATGTCGTCATGAAACCCTGGTCCCTTCTCCTTCTTCCACTGGCCTTCTGCGCCCTCCCGGTACAGGCCAACCTCCTCTCTTCTGGTTGCAGCGCCAAGGACGTGGCGATTGGCTCGGCCGTCAACAGCGCGACCGGGGTCAACAGCCGCTGCTCGGCGGCCAGCACCAAGCAGCGGGTCGAGCACGCCGTCGACAACCCGGGGGACTACGCCAAGCGCAAGGCGGCCCAGGCCACCGGGGTGGACGATGCCTATCGCAAGGCGAAGAACACCAGGCAGCGGGTGGAAAACGTCGTGGACGATCCGGCCCAGGCGGCGGGCAGAGCCGTGCTGCGCCACAGCGGCGCATACTGAGCCGCCGGACCGACGAATGCGCCGCAAGAGGGCGTGGATGTAAAAAGGGGAGCCCATGGGCTCCCCTTTTGCTTGGCGTGACGTTCTGCTTTGCGTGTCGCCGGCCGCTTACTGGCCGTCGGTCGCTTCCTCGTACTGACGGAAGGGAATGCGCAGCACCGCGATGCGCAGGAAGAGGTAGGCCACCCCGATCCCCGCCCAGATGAGGCCGAGCTCCAGGGAGCTTTGCTCCAGGTTGATCCACAAGGCGCCTATGGTGGCGGCGCCCAGCAGCGGCAGCACCAGATAGAGCAGGTGATCTTTCAGGCTCTTGTTGCGCTTCTCGCGGACCCAGAACTGGCCGATGACCGACAGGTTGACGAAGGTGAAGGCCACCAGGGCGCCGAAGTTCACCAGAGCCAGGGCCATGTCCAGGTCGAACGACACCGCGGAGAGCGCCAGGGCGCCCACCAGCAGCACGTTGATGGCCGGGGTGCGCCAGGTGGGGTGGATGTAGCCGAACACCCGCTCGGGGATCATGCGATCGCGCCCCATCACGTAGAGGATGCGGGAAACGCCGGCGTGGGCGGCCATGCCGGAGGCGAGCACCGCGACCGTGGTGCACACCAGCACGATGCTCTGGAACAGGGTACCGCCCACGTAGAGGGCGATCTCCGGCAGCACGGCGTCAGGCTCCTTGAAGCGGGCCAGATCCGGGAAGTAGAGCTGCAGGCTGTAGGAGACGGTCACGAAGATGATGCCGCCGATGAGGGCAGTCAGCACGATCGCCTTGGGGATCACCTTGCCGGCGTTGGGGGTCTCTTCCGAGAGGGAGCTCAGCCCGTCGAAGCCCAGGAAGGAGAAGCAGAGGATGGTGGCGCCGGTAAACAGCGGCAGCATGCTGGCGGACTCCACGTGGAACGGACGGCTGCTCATCAGGGTGCCGGCACCCTCACCCTGGCTCAGACCCCAGGCGATGAGGCCGAGGAAGGTGATGATGATGGCGATCTGGATGAAAACGATGGCGCCGTTGAAGTTCGCCACCAGCTTGATGCCGCGCAGGTTCAGGAAGGTCATCACGGTGACCAGGCCGAAGATGAAGATCCAGGGATCGACGTTCGGGAACATGGCGGTCAGGTAGATCTTGGCCAGCAGGATGTTGATCATCGGCATGAACATGTAGTCGAGCAGGGAAGACCAGCCGACCATGAAACCGACGTAGGGGTTGAACACCTTCTGGGCGTAGGTATAGGCAGAACCCGCGGAGGGGAAGCGGCGCACCAGGTGGCCGTAGCTGAAGGCGGTCAGCAGGATGCCGCCCAGCGCCAGCAGATAGGCAGTGGCCACGCGACCGTCAGTGATGTCGCCGACGATGGCGAAGGTATCGAACACCGCCATGGGGGTGAGGTACGCCAGACCCATCACCACCACCTGGAACAGGGTGAGCGTCTTGAGCAGCTTGGCACCGGCCATCACGCTTTCTCCTCTGCACAGGCCACGGGGGCGAGATCGGACGGGATCAGGGAAGCGCGCAGGCCTCGCTGGACACAGGGGGCGCCGGTCTGGGTGACAGACGGATGGCGCACGCCGGCGGGGACCGGCAGGAAAGCAGTGAAATGCCCCATGTTTTTCCTCACAACGTCGGGAGATTGTTTGGCAATCTCGGTATCAATTCCGGCACAAGGTCCGGCCTCTTGGTGGATGGTGGTGTGCCCCTTAAAAAGCAAAGAACCGATGTCGCAACAACATCGGCTCTCAAAGGGCGCCGTATTGTGCCCTCAGGGGGGGGAGGAGACAAGCGAAAAAGGCCGTCAGGAGGGATTTTGTTTCCAGTGCAAGCAGTCACTTCGCAGCCAGATCCTGGGAAAAATGACAAGATACTCAGCAGAAAGGCGGATGGACTGGCGGGAGGAAAAAGGCTGGAGCCCGCATGGGGCGGGCTCCAGGGGAGGGATCAGGAGGCGTCGCTCTCGGGGCGGCCGAGCCGGACCCGGAAGACGGTCAGGCGCAGCAGCAGGTAGAGGGCACCGAGCGCCGCCCAGACCAGCCCCAGCTCGAAGGAGGCGGGTTCCAGATTGAGCCAGAGCACGCCGATGCAGGCGGCACCGCACAGGGGCAGCAGCAGGTACAACAGGTGATCCTTGAGGGTCTTGTTGTGGCCGAGCTTCACGTAGAAGTGGGCAATCACCGCCAGGTTGACGAAGGTGAAGGCCACCAGAGCGCCGAAGTTGATCAAGGCCAGGGCGATCTCCAGGTCAAACGACACGGCGGAGAGGGCCAGGGTACCCACCAGCAGCACGTTGAGCGCCGGAGTCTGCCACTTGGGATGGACGTAGGAGAAGAAGCGCGCAGGCAGGGCGCGATCCCGCCCCATCACGTAGAGCAGACGCGACACGCCGGCGTGGGAGGCCAGGCCGGAAGCCAGCACCGCCACCGTGGTGCACACCAGTACCACCGCCTGGAACAGGGTGCCACCCACATAGAGGGCGATTTCGGGCAGGACCGCATCCGGCTGCTGGAAGCGGGAGATGTCCGGGAAGAACAGCTGCAGGAAGTAGGAGGTGGTGACGAACAGCACGCCGCCGATCAGCGCGGTCAGCACGATGGCGCGGGGGATCACGCGATCCGCGTCCGGGGTCTCTTCCGACAGGGTGCTGATGGCATCAAAACCCAGGAACGACAGGCACAGGATGGAGGCGCCGGTCAGCAGGGGGTTGATGTGCATCTGCTCGGAGAAGAAGGGACGGCTGCTGGCCACGGTTCCCATGCCCTCACCGTTGTAGACGCCCCAGGCGATAAGCCCGATGAAGACGGCGATGATGCTGAACTGCATCATGACGATCAGGCTGTTGAAGTTCGCCACCAGCTTGATGCCGCGCAGGTTCAGGGCCGTCATCACGGCGGCCAGGGCGAAGATGTAGGTCCAGGGCTCCACGTTCGGGAACAGGGCCTCCATGTAGATCTTGGCCAGCAGCATGTTGATCATCGGCATGAACATGTAGTCGAGCAGGGAGACCCAGCCCACCATGAAGCCGACATAGGGGTGGAACACCTTCTGGGCATAGGTGTAGGCGGAACCCGCCGAGGGGAACTTGCGCACCAGATGGCCGTAGCTCATGGCGGTGAACAGCATGCCGATGAGGGCGAACAGGTAGGCGGTGGGCACATGGCCTTCGGTGATCTCGGTGACGATGCCGAAGGTGTCGAACACCGCCATGGGGGTGAGGTAGGCCAGCCCCATGATGACCACGTGCCAGAGTTTCAGGCTTTTCTTCAGAGCGGTGGGTTGCGCAGTCATTATGGGTTCCCCTCGAAACGGACCGACGGGATCAGGCTGACGGAGATGTCATGCTGTGCAGAGGGGGCGCCATGCCCTTGTTCGGCTGGATGGCGCTGACCGGCGAGGGCCGGCAGTAAAGCGGTGATATGCCCCATGGTGTTCCTCACTAAGAAGCGGGTGTCGTGAGATGGCTGTCCATCTCGCTATCATTTCCGGTCGGTTCCGGCCTCGTTATGGATTTGTTTGGCGCAAAAAAAGAACCGGGCTCCGATGAGCGGGCGGTCCTTGAATACGGCGGCGCATTGTGCATTCGTGTTGCCCCCTTGACAAGCATATCAAGGGAGCAAAAACGCATTTTTTTGCACAAATAAGCGAACGCTTTCTTCCGTATCAGGCCAGGGATGCCAACAGGGATTGCTCGAGCAGATCGAGCCCCTCGTCGACGATGGCCGCCGGTGCGGTCAGGGGGGCGAGGAAACGGATGACGTTCCCGCGCACACCGCAGGCCAGCAGCACCAGGCCCCGCTTGCCCGCCTCGGCTACCAGCCGCTTGGTGAGGTCCGGATCCGGCCTGGCGGCATCCCGCTCCTTGACCAGCTCCATCGCCACCATGGCACCCGGGCCGCGGATGTTGCCGATGCAGTCAAAGCGCTCGGCCAGCTGGAGCAGGCGGGTCTTGATCTGCTCGCCCTGGGCCTGGGCTTTCTGGTTGAGACGCTCCTCCTCGATCACCTCCAGCACTGCCAGGGCGGCGGCGCAGGCGATGGGGGAACCGGCATAGGTGCCGCCGAGGCCACCCGGCTTGGCCGAGTTCATGATGTCGGCCTTGCCGACCACGGCGGAGAGGGGGAAGCCGCCGGCCAGGCTCTTGGCGAGGGTCATGATGTCCGGTTCGACGCCGCTGTATTCGGTGGCGAAGGTCTTGCCGGTGCGACAGAAACCGGTCTGGATCTCGTCACAGATGAGCAGGATGCCGTGCTGATCGCAGATCTGGCGCAGGCGCTGCAGGAAGCTCGGGGAAGCGGCATAGAAGCCACCCTCGCCCTGCACCGGCTCGATGATGATGGCGGCGACCCGGGCGGGCTCGATGTCGGCGCTGAAGCAGAGATCCAGCGCGGCCAGGGCGTCCGCCTCGCTCACTCCCAGGTAATCGGCGGGGAAGGGGAGGTGATAGACCTCGCCCGGGAAGGGGCCGAAGCCGGTCTTGTAGGGAACCACCTTGCCGGTGAGCGCCATGCCCATCATGGTACGGCCGTGGAAGCCTCCCTTGAAGGCGATGGTGCCGCTACGGCCGGTGTGGGCACGGGCGATCTTGATGGCATTTTCCACCGCCTCGGCGCCGGTGGAGAGGAACAGGGTACGCTTCGGCGTGGGGCCGGGCACCAGGTCGTTCAGTTTCTCCGCCAGCTCGATGTAGCCGGAGTAGGGGGTGACCTGGAAGCAGGTGTGGCTGAATTTCTCCAGCTGGGCGCGCACCGCCGCCACCACTTTCGGATGGTTGTGGCCGGTGTTGAGCACGGCGATGCCGGAAGCGAAATCGATGTAGCGGTTGCCCTCCACGTCCCACAGCTCGGCGTTCTGCGCCCGATCGATGAAGACCGGCAGCAGGGTGCCGACGCCCTGGACTACGGCCGCTTCACGGCGGGCCTGCCAGCTCTGGTTGTTGCTTGAATGACTCATTTTTCCTCCCTGAAGGGCATGTGCCCCGATATTCCTGTGCCATCTGGCTATCAATTTCATCCGCTGCCTGCCATGGGCAGGGCGGCATGTCCGGTGGGGGGCGCACTCGGCGTGCTGTCGGGTCTGATGACCTCTGACGGTGGCCGGTGCGCCCCCTTGCTGTCGATAAAACGAAGGGGTGGTCAGGTGCTCCTGACTGCCCCGCGTGCCTTAGCGAATGCCGCCAAAGCAGAGGTATTTGGTCTCCAGGTACTCCTCCAGCCCTTCAGCCGCCCCTTCGCGGCCCAGGCCCGACTCCTTGATGCCGCCAAAGGGCGCCAGCTCGGTTGAGATGATCCCCTCGTTGATACCCACCATGCCGTACTCGAGCTGCTCCGCCACGCGCCATACCCGGGCCACGTCGCGGCCA
>ENA-OWLM01000991-OWLM01000991.1-metagenome-genome-assembly--contig:-NODE-991-length-10654-cov-3.074818_pt1 | contig 10654 bp, 6 predicted proteins | sample MGYA00245349_ERZ651102 | MGnify/ENA primary metagenome ERZ651102 (study PRJEB26857, sample SAMEA4031759) | metagenome | biome: human; feature: oral; material: saliva | place: Philippines | collected 2014 | study... | reverse complement strand
AGAATCCAGCCGTTGAGCCGCGCCAGCAGCTCGTTCAGGACGCGCGTCTCGGCGGCGGTCAATGGCGCGAGCAGCAAGGCCTCAAGCGCGTCCGAAAGCCGGTCTGCTCGCTTGCGCATGATCGCGCCGGCGTCCGTGGCGAACAGCTGAAACCGGCGTGCGTCTCCGGCATCGTTTTCGCGGCGGATCAGGTTCTGCTTGATCAGCTTCTGGATGATGCGGGATGTCCTGCTGCGCTCCAGATTGGCCAGGCGCGTGAGCGTGACAAACGTGATTCCCGGTCTGTCGTCAATGATGCGAAGCACCCGGACGTCGCGAATGGCCAAGCCCAGGAACAGATTGAATGTCTCGTCGTTGACTTCGATCGCTTCGCTGGCGAGAAGATTGAGGCGGAAAGTCAGCCTTTCCTTATTGAAGAGCTTTTCCACCCGATGCCCTTTATGTCGCGGCCGCCAATTCGGCGGTCGAAATTTTTTATTGAAGCATTGAGCGTCATTGCTTGGCATTGCTGGATATCAGATCAGCGCTCATTACAAACTCTGTAACCAGGCGGAACCGCGCGGGCGAGACTGTTGGAAACAGTTGCTGCATGCAACTGTTGTTGTCAGGTATTTGTTGTCAGACGGCCCGAAGAATCTTGACGGCAATCCAGGGCCGTCTTCGTTGCTTGCTTTGCATAGGCGCATCTGCGCCGGATATAAGGAACGCAGAAATGACTGACACACCCGCAACACACTACCAGGGAAGCGACAAGCTGCTCTATGGCATCATCCTGGGCGTCCTGGCCTTCTGGCTCTTCGCCCAGACCACACTCAACACGTCTCCCATCATGGCGGCCGATCTCGGCCTGGACCAGAGCTTCATGAACATCGCGGTGTCGATCACCGCGCTGTTTTCGGGAATTTTCATCGTCATCATGGGCGGCCTTGCCGATCGCGTCGGACGGGTAAGGGTCGTCATGTGGGGCTTTGTCCTGAGCATCATCGGGGGATTGCTGATCGGCCTTGCGCCCACCGGATCCATGGGCGCCCCTTTTCTCATGGCCGGGCGCATTGCGCAGGGGATATCCGCCGCTTTCATCATGCCGGCCTCCCTGGCGCTGGTGAAAGCCTATTGGGATGGCGCCGGCCGCCAGCGCGCCGTATCGCTGTGGTCGATGGGATCCTGGGGCGGATCGGGCTTTGCGGCGCTGTTCGGCGGGTTCATGGCCTCGAATGTCGGCTGGCGCTGGATCTTCATCATCTCCGCCGTGGTCTCGTTGATCGGCATGCTGATGGTGCGCGGCACGCCTGAAAGCAAGGCCGAGGCCAAGGGCGATTACAAGTTCGACGGCAAGGGCATTGCCTACTTCATGATCGCCATGATCGCCCTGCAGATCGTTGCCACGCAGGGTTCGAAAATCGGATGGGGCAGTTCCGTCACGCTCGGACTGGCTGCGGTCGGTGTCGTCTTCGGCTGGCTGTTCATTCGCACCGAGACGCGGGTCCGCAGCCCCTTCGTGAACTTCAAGCTGTTCCGGAACACCACCTACACCGGGGCGACCATTTCCAACTTCCTGCTGAACGGCACGGCCGGCATCCTGATCGTTTCCATGCTGCTGCTGCAGCTGGGCGGGGGCATGACGGCCCAGGAAGCCGGGCTCATGACGCTAGGCTATGCAATCACGATCCTGCTTTTCATCCGGGTTGGCGAAAAGCTCCTGCAGCGGTTCGGCCCGCGCAGGCCGATGATCTGGGGCTGTCTGATCGTTGCATTCTCCATTCTTCTGCTGCTGCCGACCAATCTCATGCTGTCGAGCTACAAGGTATTGGTCATCACCTCGTTCGCCTTCTTCGGCTTGGGGCTGGGCTTTTACGCCACCCCCTCGACGGACGCCGCATTGTCCAATCTGCCGTCGGATCAGGCAGGCGCGGGCGCCGGTATCTACAAGATGGCGTCTTCGCTCGGCGCGTCCTTCGGTGTCGCCATCTCGGCCGCGATATTCACGGCCCTGAGCGCCGGCGAGAACGTGCAGTGGATCGAAGATGTCATCACGTTCGTCGGCAGGCAGGACAACGTCGTGGTCCGCGAGGCCGCGCTTGTCGCGCTGATTTTCAATCTGCTGCTTATCGCCGCGGCCATCGTGTCGATCGCATTGACCGTGCCGCGCGCCAAAGCCGCGCCGCAACCGGCCTGACCTTTGTGCCGGGCCTGCGCTGGCCCGGCCTTTCCTGCTGATACGTAAAGTAGAGGAATCACATCATGAACAGCATCATCACTGAACTCGAACGCAGCAAGGCCACGATGACCGAGTGGTTCGAGCACCTGCATCGCTCGCCGGAATTGTCCATGCGGGAAGAAAAGACGGCCGCGTACATTGAGCAGGTGTTGCGTGATATCGGGGGCTATCAGATCGAAACCGGTGTCGGCAAACACGGGATCGTCGCCTCGCTCAAGGTTGGCGACGGGGGCAAGACGATCGGATTGCGCGCTGATTTCGACGCGCTGCCCATCGACGAGGCCGAGGGTCTTTCCTGCAGGTCCGAAACGCCGGGGGTGGCGCATCTGTGCGGCCACGACGGCCATGCCACCATGCTCCTGGCGGCTGCCCGGCACCTGGCCGCCACGCGCAACTTCAACGGCACGGTGCGGTTGATCTTCCAGCCGGGCGAGGAAACCATGGAGGGCGGGCCGGCCATGATCGCGGACGGGCTTTTCGAGCGGTTCCCGGTCGATGCCGTATTCGGGCTGCACAACATTCCCGGCCTTGAGAAAGGCAAGTTCTACTTTCGCGAAGGCAATGCGATGGCCGCGGTCGATAACTGGGAGATCGAGATCACAGGCAAGGGCGGACATGGCGCGTTTCCTAACCTTGCGATCGACCCGGTCGTGGCGGGCTCGTCCCTGGTCATGGCGCTGCAGACGGTTGTCTCACGGAATATCGCGCCCGCCAACAGTGCGGTGGTGACCGTCGGCGCCTTTCAGGCCGGGCAGGCCGGCAATGTCATTGCGCAGAACGCCGTTCTGCGCTTGTCCATACGCACCACCACGCCGCAAGACCGGGAGATGGTGCTGGGCAATGTGCGGCGTCTGGTCAGGCAACAGGCAGAGTCGTTCGGTTGCGTCTGCCTCATTCGCGAGGGAATTCCCGGAGCCGTGCTGACCAATGACCCCGAAGAAACCCGCAAGGCTGCCGACATCGCGATTGCGGCCTTCGGCGAGGACCGGGTGTGCGTGCAGGGGCCGGCCTATCTGGCGTCCGAGGACTTTGCGTTCATGTTGCAGGAAAGGAAAGGCACCTACTGCTTCATCGGCAACGGCAACAGCCAGTTCGTGCATCACCCCGGATACGTCTTCGACACCGATATCCTGCCGGTCGGCGCCGCATACTGGGTGGCGCTGACCGAAGGCTATCTGCGCTGATCACGATCCGTGCCGCCGCCGGCTCGGGGGCTGGGGCGCAGCCCCGGCCTTACCGGCTGCCGTCGATGTATGGCCGCGCCTGCAGGATCAGGATGTTGTCTCCCTGCACGGCCCATTCGATATCCTGATCCACGTTCCCCAGGCGCTTCTTGACCTGCCGGCCGACCGCGGCCAGGCGCGCGACCAGCGCGTCGTCGAGCACCTGGCGCGCGCCGCCGATCGGCACTTCGCGCACGCCGCCGCCTGCGGCGGCCACAAGCTGCGTGTCTTCGGCCGAGCGGCTCAGCACCTGCACGGCCTTGGACCAGCTTGAATACATAAGCTGTTCGGCCTGGCGCCGTCCTTCCACGACCTTGATGCCCAGCCCGCGCTTGGCCGACAGGTAGGTCACGTGGCGGCGCGACGCGTCGAAGGGATCGCGCGTGATCATCACGCCCGAGCTGTCCGAGGCGGCCGCCTGCTGCACCAGCACCGCCATCACCACGCCGTCCTGCGCGATGCCCGCCGCGCGGCGCGCTTCGTAGGCCTCGAAGTTGTAGACCGAGGCCCACACGGTCCGCACCGCCCGCGCCAGCGCGTCGGCCTGTGTGACGTTCGGCACGGTGGTGTACAGGCCCGCGCCGCTGAAGCCGGGCAGGTCTTCGGAATTGGACGAGCTGCGCACGAAGACGCCGCGGCCCTGGAGCTGCTTTTGCCAGCGGTCGCGCCACGAGGCGGCCAGGGCCGGATCGGGCTGGCCGTCGACGATGGTCTGGCGCAGGGCGGCCAGCTCGGCGCGGCGCACGTTGGCGTCGCCGGCGAAGTCGGGGCGGCGTTCCAGCGCCGCCACGCGCGCGGGCACGCCCAACTGCTTCATGTACGCCGCGTATTGCGCAAAGGGGATGCAGAACCCGTCCGGCACGCTGGCCGAGGGCGGCAGGACGGCCTTCAGCGCGCCCAGGTTGGCCGCCTTCACGCCGCAGTGGCGGCTGTCCCGCGTCGTCATGCCCGTCAGCGGCTTGATGGCGCGCACCGACAGGTCCGGCTTGGGCAGCGGCGCGCTGCTGGCCGTATTGGGCGCGGGCGCGGCGGGCTGGGCGATGCGCTGCACCTGATAGCCGTTGCTGGAGACCGTCAACTCCACCCATTGGCCGTCGTGCTCGCGCAAGGCGGCCACGGCGTCGCGCACATAGGCGTTGGGGATGCGCCAGCCCTTGGCCAGCAGGTTCACGTGCGACAGCAGGGTGGACGGCCGCTGTGTGACCAGGCCGGCGACGGGCGTCAGCGCAACGGGCACCTCGTCCAGCACGGCGATGTCGGTGGGCGACAGGTCGGGCGTGTCGTCCAGGGACTTTACGATGCGCAGCCGGCCCTGCGCGCGTCCGGTGTTCAGCGGCAGGAAGGTCTGCTCGCGCAGCAGCGCCTCCTGGGTCACGAAGTCGATGCCGGCGTTGCGCGCCGTCTGTTCCTGCACCGTGGAATTGCTTTTGAACCGCAGCGGCTCGTAGAAGGTGGCGGCCAGCCTGTCGCGGGTCAGCGCCAGCAGTTCCGGCGTCAGCAGGTCGCCTTCCCAGAATTCATAGGTGTAGCCCGGCAGGCCGTTCTGCCAGCTGAGCGTGCCGAACAGCAGACGCCGGTCGGCGGCCTTGTACTGGGCGATCAACGCCGCCTTGTCCCCGGACAGCAGGCGCCGCTCGCGCGCAAAGGTTTCGTGCAGCGCGTAGCGGGGCGTATGGATGTAATAGATGCGGTTGGCGCGCTTGCGGTCGATCACGAACAGCACATGCGGGATCTCCAGCGGCGTGCCGGCGTTGTAGACGCGGGCCAGTTGCTGGAACTCGGCCTGGGTCTGGATCCGGCCCAGGAAGGCAGGGCCGCCCCAGCGCGCGTCCTCAGCCTTGCGCGCCTCGCGCTCGTCGGCGGTCAGCGGGCGGCCGTTTTCGTAGAGCGAGGGCTTGCGGGCGGTTTGGGCCTGGACCACGGGCGCGGCGATGCTGGCCAGCAGGCAGGATGCGGCCAGGACAGCCAGGGAGCCGCGAGCTTGAGCGGAGAACTTGAGCGGCGCGCGCAGTGTGGGCATGAGTGGGGAAGGGGTTTGGGAAGCCGCAATCATATCGGACGTTAATGGGGACGCGCTCGTGGAGGAGACCTGGCTGGCGCGGCGAACGTCCTGAGACCTCGCGCTGGTCCTATTCCACCGAGAATTCGAAAGTCGGGAGTGAGGAGCGGAGTATCCTTGTCGCCGCTGGAACCTGTGTCTTGAAAACGCAGTCAAGAAGCAACTGGGCTTGAAGTGAGGCTGTCATGCTGACTTATCCCTACACCCTGACCCCCGATACCAACGGCACCTTGCTGGTGCTCTTTCCCGACATTCCCGAAGCAACCAGCGTCGGCGACGATGAGCACGACGCGCAGGTAAACGCCTTGGAAGCGCTGGAGGCGGCGCTGGAAATCTACTTCGACGAACGCCGTCCGATTCCCTTGCCGCGGGTTGCCAACGGTTCGCGTTATTCCGTGACACTGCCGGCTGTCGTTACCAGCAAGGTGTATCTGTCGAACGAAATGATCCGCCAAGGCGTGCGCAAAGCTGAAATGGCGCGCAGGCTCGGCGTTCATACCCCTCAGGTCGATCGCCTGCTGAATTTGCGGCACGGATCCCGAATCGAACAGGTTGAGGCGGCGCTGGGAAAGCTGGGCCGCCGTCTGGACGTTTCGATCGTTTAGTAGAAATAGCGGACGTCGGCCCGAACGGTTCCTCCGTATGGTCGCGCGTTCGACTCCAAAAACAACAAGGCCCCCGAAAGGGGGCCTTGCATCGGCGTAGCGAGCCGGATCGGAATCAGCCTTCGGCCGTTTCCGCCAGGACGCGGCGGGCTTCTTCGGCCACGCGTTCGGGGGCGGTGCCGCCCACGTGCTTGCGCGCGGCGACCGAGCCTTCCAGGGTCAGCACCTGGTGGACGTCTTCGGTGATGCTGGCATGGTAGGCCGTCAGTTCGGCGGTGGACAGGTCGGCCAGGTCGCAGCCGCGCTGTTCGCAGTCGCGCACGGCGTGGGCCACGACTTCGTGCGCGTCGCGGAAGGGCACGCCGCGCTTGACCAGGTAGTCGGCCAGGTCGGTGGCGGTGGCGAAGCCCTGCAGGGCGGCCGCGCGCATGTTGTCAGCCTTGACCTTGATGCCGCCAGCCATGTCCGCGAAGATCGTGAGCGTGTCGCGCAGCGTGTCCGCCGTGTCGAACAGGCCTTCCTTGTCTTCCTGGTTGTCCTTGTTGTAGGCCAGGGGCTGGCCCTTCATCAGGGTCAGCAGGGCGACCAGGTTGCCGTTGACGCGGCCGGTCTTGCCGCGCGCCAGTTCGGGCACGTCGGGGTTCTTCTTTTGCGGCATGATCGAGCTGCCGGTGCAGAAGCGGTCGGCCAGGTCGATGAAGCCCACGCGCGGGCTCATCCAGAGCACGAGCTCTTCGGACAGGCGCGAAACGTGCGTCATGATCAGCGCGCCGGCGGCGCAGAATTCGATGGCGAAGTCGCGGTCGGACACGGCGTCCAGCGAGTTGCGGCACACGCCTTCGAAGCCCAGCGTCTTGGCGACGCGTTCGCGGTCGATCGGGAAGGACGTGCCGGCCAGGGCGGCGGCGCCCAGCGGCAGGCGGTTCACGCGGCGGCGGCAATCGGCCAGGCGCTCGGCGTCGCGGCCGAACATTTCGGCGTAGGCCAGCAGATGGTGGCCGAACGTGACGGGCTGGGCGACCTGCAGGTGCGTGAAGCCCGGCATGATGGTGCCGGCGTTTTCCAGCGCGACCGTGGCCAGCGCGTGGCGCAGCTGGCGCAGCAGGACCTGCAGGGTGTCGATTTCATCGCGCAGCCACAGGCGGATGTCGGTGGCGACCTGGTCATTGCGCGAACGGCCGGTGTGCAGGCGCTTGCCCGCGTCGCCCACCAGTTCCACCAGGCGCTTTTCGATGTTCAGGTGAACGTCTTCCAGATCCAGCAGCCACTGGAAGCTGCCGGCGTCGATTTCGGACAGGATCTGCGTCATGCCGCGCTGGATATCGGCCAGGTCCTGGGCGCCGATGATGCCCTGGGCGGCCAGCATGTCCGCGTGCGCCAGCGAGCCCTGGATGTCGTGGCGCGCCAGGCGCTTGTCGAAATCCACGGACGCCGTGTAGCGTTTGACGAGTTCGGAAACCGGCTCGGAGAACCGGGCGGACCAGGCCTGCGCCTTGTTGGCGAACTGGTTTTGATCGGGGGAGGGAGTGTTTGCCATGATGGGCGGAATTATAGGGCCTCGCGCCGCGCCGGGCGATGCGGGCCCCGGTTATGCGGGGCCGGATCCTCGCGCGGGCGCGACTTGTCGGATAATCCACGCTTGGATTTCAAGACCTTAGAGCGACCACGGACCCTACTATGCCCCTGGAATGGGAAGAGCTAGTCACCCAACTTGATACCCACCTGCCGCACGAGGCCTGGGCCCAGACGCTGATCGGCATCGGAGTGCTGATCCTGACCGCGCTGTTCGTGCAGTGGGTCGTCGCGCGGATCGTCCTGCTGCTGGCGCACCGGCTGCTGGTCGTCAGCGGGCGAGGGGACTGGGACAAGGCGCTGCAGCGCCGCCGCGCGTACCAGAATCTCTGGTACGCGGTGCCGTTTGCGGTGGTGTCGATCGGCATTGACCTGGTGCCGCACGCGGAACGGGCAGTCGCCGTTGTCGGCCGCCTGGCGCATGCTGGCGCGTGGATCTGCGTGTTCGTGGCGTTTTCAGGGGTGCTCAGCGCCTGGCAGGACACGTATTCGGCCACCACCCGGGCGCAGACCCGTTCCATCAAGGGCTATATCCAGATCGGCAAGCTGATCCTGATGGCGGTTTGCACCGTTCTGGTGCTATCCATTCTGATCGACCGTTCGCCGCTGTGGATGATCTCGGGCCTGGGCGCGCTGTCGGCGGTGCTGTTGCTGGTGTTCAAGGACACGCTGCTGTCGCTGGTGGCAAGCACCCAGCTCACCAGCAACGACATGCTGCGCATCGGCGACTGGATCGAAATGCCCCAGTGCAACGCCGACGGCTTCGTCAAGGACATCGCCCTGCATACCGTGAAGGTGCAGAACTGGGACAACACGGTCACCACGGTGCCCACGTACAAGCTGTTCTCGGAAAGCTACCGCAACTACCGCCACATGTTCGAATCGGGCGGCCGGCGCATCAAGCGCACGGTCCGCATCGACGCGGCCAGCGTGCGTTTCCTGACCGACGAGGAAGCGCAGCGGTTGATGCGTTTCCGCCTGCTGCACGATTACCTCCAGAGCAAGACCCAGGACATCGCCCAGGCCAACCAGACCATGGGCGAACTGGCCAGCGTGCCGGCCAACCGGCGGCGCCTCACCAACATCGGCACCCTGCGCGCCTACGCGCTGGCTTTCCTGAAGCAGAACCCGGAGATCCGCCAGGACATGGCGATGATGGTGCGCATGATGGAGCCCACCTCCGAAGGCATCCCGATCGAGGTCTACTGCTTTACCGCCGTGACCGCCTGGGTCGAATACGAACGCATCCAGGGCGACGTCTTCGACCATCTGCTGGCGATCCTGCCCGAACTGGGCCTGAGGCTCTACCAGCAGCCGTCCGGGGCGGATATCGGGGCAATGGGCAGCTACCTGCGCGATGGCGCCGTCCAGGCGGCGATGGCCGCCGAGCGCGACCGCCAGGGACCCGCCCTGGAGGCCGCGCCGGCCGTGCCGTTCGAGCGCGGCCTGACCGACGCCAAGATGCCGCGCTGAACCGGCGCCGGCCGGCGTTCGCTGCGCTCGCAGTTGCGGGCGCAGCAGCGGGCGCCGCCGGCCGGGGGGCGTGAGATAATCGCCGGGTTGATTCCTAGGCGATAGACCCGATGTCGAACCCGTTTTTCAACCTGTATTCCCACGGCTTCGCCCGGGTCGCGGTCGGCGTGCCCGAGTGCCGCGTGGCCGATCCCGCGTTCAACGCCGCGCAGACGATTACGCTGGCCCAGCAGGCGGCCCAGGGCGGGGCGGTGCTGGCGGCGTTTCCGGAACTGGGCCTGTCGGCCTACACCTGCGATGACCTCTTTCACCAGAAGGCCCTGCTGGACGCCTGCGAGGCGGCCCTGGCCCAGGTGGTCGAGGCCACTGCCGAACTGGATATCGCCATCATCGTGGGCGCGCCGCTGCGCGTGGATCACCAGCTATTTAATTGCGCCGTGGTGGCGGCAGGCGGGCGCGTGCTGGGGGTGGTGCCCAAGAGCTTCCTGCCCAATTACGGCGAGTTCTACGAAGCCCGCCAGTTTAGCGCCGCCGATTGCGCCACCGCGCCGGAAATCAGCCTGCTCGGCCAGACCGTGCCATTCGGGCCTGAGCTGCTGTTCCAGATGGAAAAGCTGCCGCTGTTCCAGTTTCACGTCGAAATCTGCGAAGACGTCTGGGTGCCCATCCCCCCATCGTCCTTCGCCGCGCTGGCCGGCGCCACGGTGCTGGTCAACCTGTCCGCCTCCAATATCGTCGTCGGCAAGGCCGAATACCGCCATCAGCTGGTTTCACAGCAGTCGGCGCGCTGCCTGTCTGCCTATATGTACACGTCGGCCGGCCGGGGCGAATCGTCCACGGACCTGGCCTGGGACGGCCAGGCGCTGATCTACGAAAACGGCGAACTCCTGGCCGAGTCGGAACGCTTCCTGAACCACTCGCACCTGCTGTTCTCGGACGTGGACCTGGAGCGCTTGTCGCGCGAACGCATGCGCCAGAGCACCTTCGGCCAGTCCGTGCGCCGCCACCAGGACGAAGTCCGCAAGTTCCGCCGCGTGGACGTGCCCGTGAATCCGCCGCTGGAAGACGCCGAACTGGCGCTTGAGCGGCGCGTGGCGCGCTTCCCCTATGTGCCCGCCGATCCCCAGCGCCGCGACGCGCGCTGCAAAGAGGTCTACAGCATCCAGGTGCAGGCGCTGGCGCAGCGCCTGTCGGCCAGCGGCATGAAGAAGGTGGTCATCGGGATCTCGGGCGGGCTGGATTCCACCCACGCGCTGCTGGTCTGCGCCAAGGCCATGGATTCCCTGGACCTGCCGCGCTCCAATATCCTGGCCGTCACGATGCCGGGCTTCGCCACCAGCACCCGCACGCTGCAGCAGGCGCGCCGGCTGATGGCGGTGGTGGGCTGCACGGCGTCTGAAATCGACATCCGTCCCAGCTGCCTGCAAATGCTCAAGGACCTGGGCCATCCCTACGCGGACGGCCAGCCGGTCTACGACATCACCTTCGAAAACGTGCAGGCGGG
>ENA-OWLM01000989-OWLM01000989.1-metagenome-genome-assembly--contig:-NODE-989-length-10656-cov-2.330346_pt1 | contig 10656 bp, 4 predicted proteins | sample MGYA00245349_ERZ651102 | MGnify/ENA primary metagenome ERZ651102 (study PRJEB26857, sample SAMEA4031759) | metagenome | biome: human; feature: oral; material: saliva | place: Philippines | collected 2014 | study... | reverse complement strand
TCACGCCTCGCCGCCGCACTCAGGCCGCTCACGCCGACTGCGGCATGGAGCACCTGGGCCACCACCGAGGCCTGCGCGCCAGCAGGCACGCGTGCGGAAGACGTCAACGCCGCCGACCAGGCGATACGGCGGCGGGTGGTGGATGGGCTGCTGAGGCAGTCCAGTCCACAGCCTGCCGCCGGCAGCAACGCGGTGATCGCCTGCGCGCCGCAGTCGCGTCTGCTGTCGGGTCTGCAGGCGCAGCAGGTCGAGCAGGTTCTCGGCTTCATGCGTCGCCAGCGCCCCGACGCCACCACCCCCGCCGAGGCACTGCGGGCGTTTTCTTCGCTGGTCGGAACTGCTACGGCGGTGGCTGCGGAAACGGAAGCGCCGGCGGATTCCTGCAGCGCCCTGCACTGGCCGGTTCCGCGGGCACGGGCCGGTGCACTGACCGATGAAGGCCGCATGCCGGCCACCGTCCCGGCAGCTTCCGCGCTGCTGCCCGGCGCGGGCGCGCAGATGTTCGGCGAGATGTCCGGGCAGATTCCCCTGCTGTTGATCCAAGGGGTGATCGACAACATCCGTGCCGATTCCTGGTGGAGCGCCCTGCCCGGCTACACCCAGCATTCTGCAGTGGGCCTGCTGCATTCCCTCCATGACCTGTTCGCGCAGGCGGGTGAACCGTTGCACGCGCGCCCGCCCACCCCTGAGGCGCTGGAGCGCTTCTTCGGCACCGCCCAAGGGACGGCGTTGTTCAATGCGATCGAGCAGATGCCGGAGTTGTCCACATGGCAGCAGTCGGAAGTGGAACGCGGCGGCGTGGAAGCGAAGATCTATGTGTTCATGCGCATGCTGCGCCAGCTGATGAGCACCCTGCATGCGCATGCGGCCCCGAATGCCGAGCCGGCGCGCCAGCAGGCGCACGACGGGGCGCTGTACGCGCTGGCCCGGATCGGCCTCGCCGCTGGCGAGCTGCTGGCGCAGTACGACGAACACGCGCCCGATGCAGGACGCAGCTACTTCCGGCGCACCCGCGACAGAACCCGTCCGGCCGCCGCGCACTCGCCCACTTCGACCAGCACCGAGGTGATCGAACGACACGCGCGACGCGTACGCCCCACGCCGGGGGGATTCTGCCCGCCGATTGATCGACGCGAGCTGCGGCAGTGGTGGGCGGGCGACAGCCAACCGCTGCTGAGCGAGGACACATTCGAGAATCTGACCGATGCGGACCGCTGCCTGGCGCAGATTGCGGTGGTGAACAGCCGGGGGCTGCTCGGCCAGCCACCTTCGCAGTGGCGCGAGGTGATGCCCACGATGGGCGACTGGCGGGCACGCTGCGACCGGCTTGCTGCGGATCCCAGCTCTCCTACGGAAACGTGGGAAGAAGCGGCCGGGGTCTACTTCCACGGCGTGGCCAGGATGTTGAAGGAATGGCTGCGGCTCCAGCAGAACGCACCGTTCAGCCAGGACGTGCTGGACCTGGGCGTCCACCTGCGGCGCATGATCGAACCGCTGCAGCACCTGTACAGCGCGGTGGATCTGCCGTTGCAGGAGGCCGATCCGTGGTACGCCGACAGCTACGCCCTCTATCACCGGTTCTATCAACGCGTGGGTCAGCAGGTGTCGGATCCTGCCCTGCCTGCGGAAGCGCGTAGCGCCGAAGCGCCGCCACTGTCGCTGTCGGCGTGGCTGGAGGCCGTGCCGGGCCGGGCGCTGGCCCGCGCGATCTGCCCGACCGACGCGGTCAGCGTGCGCGATGGGCTGGTGGAGGTGGTCACGCGTGCACTGTCCGCCGCGCCTGCTGAGGACACCGGCCTGCCGCCCATCTGGAACCTGATCATGCAAGGACCGCATGCATTGCAGCAGTGGCTGGAGAGCGCCGAAGGCCACACCGCCACTGCGCGCTGGATGGCGGCGGTGGACAGCAGCCACGTGCACCAGGGCGCGGTTGATCCCGCCGCCCCGATGAACTGGCAGACGCGTGCGGCGCTGCTGCGCAAGGCGGTGCTGTCGCAGCTGCCGCATGCGGCACAGGTGCACATGCCGGCACTGGACGACGTGCCTGCGTTGTTCGCCAACGGCACTGCACCCGTGCTGAGCCTGGCACAGACGCTGGCCACGCTGGATCCGATGCTGCTGCGCGATCCCCAGCAGGCGCTGGCCCTGGCGGTAGCGCTGTTGCCGAACGCCGAGGCACCCAACGCCGCGCGCATGCCGCTGGCATTCCCGTTGTGGCCCGGCACCACGCCGCAGGCTGCTACGCCGGTCACCGCTGCCGACACCGATCCTTTGCCGACGCACTGGCTGCCCCCGCTCACAGCGGAACCGAACACTCACGCACTCGACACCCGCGCCCTGCCCGATCTGCACACGCTGCTGCAGGGCTGGGGGCTGGATGTGCTGCATGCGTCCACGCCGGAATCCACCCTGCACCCGGCCGACCTGTGGGAACTGGTCTCGCGCACCGAGCGCTTTGCCGGGCTGGGCCAGCAGTTGCTGCAGCACACCGACTGGGCCGGCGCGAAACGCGACGACGTGGCGTCACCGCAGAACCTGCAACGGGTGGTGGCGCAAGCGATGCTGGAGCGTTATGTCGGCCGCACGCAGGTCGACGCCCTGCGCACGCAATTGAACGCACCGGACAGCGTGCACCGCACCTTCGTGCAGCAGCAGGCGCTGGTGCGCGATGCTGTGGTCGCACGCCAGCCCCATGCTTCAGCAGCCGCCATCCGCCTGCTTGAATGGCTGGTGCTGCGTGAGCTGGACCAGCCGGTGCTGCTGGTAAACGATATTCCCGACGGTCTGCACCCCGGCCTGCTTGCCGGCGCGGTATTCGCCCACAGCGTGCAGCTGCTGGAAGCCCTGCAGCCGGGGGCGAGCGGACGGGTAAGCTATGCGCAGGTGACGGGGCTGGCCGCCGAACTGGCCACGCCGCCGGCCAGCGCTGGCGACAAGCAGGCGCTGCACGACGCCTGGGCACGGGCGATGCTGCGCCCCGCTCTCGGCTATGCCGCCGCGCACGGGCAGCTGACCGGATTGACCCAACTGGACCGGGCCACGCCCGAACAGGCGCAACAGGCCCTGGAGTTCCTGCAGCAGGCGCAGGAACAGCACGCCGGACACATGGCCCGCATCGCCACCGCGCCCCCGACACGACGCGGCATTGCCGCACGCACGCTGGGCCAGGCCCATGTCGCGGCCAAACTGTGGTCGCTGCCGATCGATCAGCTGCCCAGCGGGTACTTGGCCGAGCACGGCATCGTGGCCGCCCCCCGACTGGACGCAGCAACCCAATGGGTGGAAGTGCTGCTGCCGATGAGCGGTGTGAATGGCGACCAACCTTTGAAGGGTGTGCTGACCGCCAATGATTCGCTGCAGAACCTGATCGCTGCTGACGCGTACATCTGCACACAACGGCCGACGACGAAGGTGCTGTTCAACGCCGCCTTCGACACCTACCGGCGTACGGTGGAACAAGGCCTGGCCGGGCTGATCGAAGAATTGCTGCTGTCGTTGCCGCCCGAAGACCAGGCGCTGCTGCAGACCAGCACCTGCACGCCACTGCGGGTGAAGGCATTCGACCAGGACGCGCGCCAGGGCCTGCTGCTGCGCTGCCAGCCGCCGGGCAATGCCGAACCAGTGTACTTCGAGCTGCTGCCGGGCTCCGGGATCGCCCGTCGCGCTTACTTCGACCCGCAGCTGGGGCCGTGCGTGGACGCCCAGGGACTGATTGATGGCAGCTTCCCCGTACATCGCACCGAGCGCATTGCGCCTGTGCGCGATCTGGTCCTCACGCCCCTGGCCAACGCCACCACCATGAGCGCGCCAGGCGCGATCCACACACTGGCGAGCAGTGCAGCCAAACCGTTGTGGGATGGGACACTGGACAAGGTGAAGCAGCAGGAGCTGGATCGGGCCACGCCACTGGAACAGGTGCTGCACAAGGAGGAAGCCTTCCTGGAGCAGACGGCGGAGTTCGCTATCCCGTTCTTTGCCTGCATCAAGCAGACAGTGGAAGAAAAGTTCACCGAAGCGGCGGTGTCCTGCGCCGGTGATGCACTCGGCACGATCGTGCCCGGCTTCAAGGCCGCACGCAGCATGGTGCATCTGGTCCAGGAGGCTGGCGAGCACACCATCCTGTCGCTGGCCGCCCACACCGGGGATGCATTGACCACCTTGGCGCGCGAAATTGCCCAGAACAGCGGGCTGGTGTTCCTGCATCAGGTCGGCAAGGGCGCGGTGTGGGTCGGCGGCAAGGCCTGGACCCAGGCTTTGCATGGCGCGGAATGGCTGCGCAGCGTGGTGCGCGGCGAGCGTGCCTTCGGTGCGGCCGCGCACGGATTGGACAACGTGATTGCGCACGGCCACGCGACACCCGAGCTGCTGGCCTCATTCGATGTGGGCGATGCCACCCTGGCGGTGGGCCACAGCGGGGACGGCACTCCGGTACTGATGGTCGGCAGCAAGGACGGCTGGTATCGCTTCGACCCCATCGCCCAGGCCGGTTACGGCCCGCGCATGGAGCAGGTGCACCTGTTGGCACCGCTGCCGGCGGAACTGCCGAGCGAGATTATCGAAGGCGGCGTGCGTGTGCACCTGGGTGACGCCACCGGGGTCCGTTTCGTCGAACGCGCCAACAATGTGTGGGAGGTATGGCTGGGCGAGACGCCCTATCTGCTGGACCCGAGCGATGGCTCACTGCGTCTGCGCGAGGTGCATGGTGGCGAACCCGGCGAACTGCAGGAAGTGGACGCCACTGGGTGCCGGGTGCGTCGCGGTGTGGAAAGTGCGGGCGACAGCAGTTGCAATCGCCCTACCCAGCTGCGCTTCGTGCCGGACCAGCTGGTCGCTTTGCCGGAAACGCCGTCACCGGAGCAACTGGTGCCACACGCGTTCGGCTACCGGGGTTACACGTTGGCCGAGCTTTCGCCGACGCGCGAGCTGGCCTCGGCAGACGACGATGTGCTGGAAAGCCTGGCCACGTTGTGGCCCGACCGTAAGCGCCCGGTTATGCCGGTCGCCGAGCAGAGCCAGCAGGTCATGATCCACGAGGGCAAGGTGCAGAAGTGGCACGTGCCGCGCACCAAGCAGGGGCGCCCGCTGCCTGCCAAACTGGCACCGCTGACCCCCGAGGAAGCTGAAACGCTGGGCATTCCGCTCCAGGCCGAGTACCTGCCTGTGATCGAAGGACACGTGGTGTCCGATGCGACGCTGGGTCTTGCCGATACCGTCGGCGCGGACGAGCGCATGCTGGTGAATCTGAAGCTTCCGGCGATCACGCTCGGGCCAATTGCCGCCGGGGTGCAGGACGCGCGGTCGCTGCGCGGAGTAAGGATGCCGATCAATGACATCCCCTCGATCTGCATCGAGCCTGATCGCGGCGTCTATTACGCAGCCCCGGTGCCGACGCATTCTGGCCAGACCCTGCGCTTCACCCGGGTGCATGACCGGAAGGACATCGCCAACTATCTGCGCTATTCCGAACTGCAGCGCCTGTATCGCGAGAATCCGGAGTCGGAACAACTTCGCCGCAACATCGAGGAGATGACGTTCAACTACCTGCGATCAGGGTTTGACGGGGAAGAGCGCGCCCGATACGCCACGTATCCGGAGTTCATGGCGTATTGCAGGCAGCACGGACGACAGAACCAACTGACGGATTTCGCCCATGCCGTGCTCTCCGGCGAGCCTCAACAACGTGCGTTCATTGACCTGTCACGCCAGTGGATCCCGGACTGGAAGGCCCTGCAGACCTGTCCACTGGAAGAACGCGAGCAGGTCGCGACCATGCTCAACACCCTGCTGCCGCTGGAGGGCAAGGAGGCCGACTGGGTTCCGCTGACCGGCGAAAGTCTGGCGCATCCAGAAACCGCCGGACAACTGCTCAAGCACGTGGGTGGTGCGAACTTTGCCTTTGTTGAAGTGGAGACCACCCAGGGAACGCAGGTGTATGCCTCACTGTCGTCAGGCGAACGGGCACGCAAGCTGAAACTGAAACTGCCTGCAGACACGGATCAGGTCCGCTACGTGAATGCCCGCGACTCCGGCATTCCACCGAATGAAGCGTTCACTACCCTGCCGGTCCTGCGAAGCCCGGACCAGGCGCGCACCATCCTGTTCCCACGCGGCGGCGATTCGGAGAACTGGATCTTCCGCATGATCCTGTCGCTGCTGGAGTCCAAGGATCCCGCCACCCGGCTGGTCCCCGGCGAGATCCGCAGGATCAAGCTGGTCAGCCTGCTCGACACCTGTTCCACCTGCGGTGGCGTGGTGGTGCCGACGGTGAAGCAGAAGCTGGACGCCCTGGGAGCCAAGGTGGAGTACTCGGTGCGCTACCTGTTCCAGTACGTAAAGTGAGGAAGGTCATGGCGAATCCGCCAACCCGTGCATAGTCTGGCGCGCCCAAATCGTGCGACGCTTGGAATCGTTTTCATGGAATGGAGGGATTCCTATGCAGTGGTTTCGAAAGCGCCACGCCCTGTGGCTTGCGTTTGCCCTGGCTCTGCCACTGGGCGCGGCTCACGCCGCCGCCCCCACACCTGCGAATGAGCCGTTGCGGGTGATGTCCTTCAACGTGCGCACCCCGGTGGATACCGAGCCGAGGCGGCGCTGGGACGACCGTCGCGATGCGATGGTCGCCCTGCTGCGCGAACAGAAGCCGGCGGTGATCGGCACCCAGGAACTGGTGAGCAAGCAAGCCGAGTACCTGACCGCCCACCTGCCCGGCTACCGATGGTTCGGCCAGGATCGGCGCGGCGGCAGCGGCGACGAACACATGGGCGTGTTCTACGACAGCGCGCGGCTGAAGGTCGTGGAATCAGGTGACTTCTGGTTGTCTGATACCCCGGAAGTGGCCGGCAGCATCACCTGGGGCAATCTGTTCCCGCGCATGGTCACCTGGGCGCTGTTTGAGCGCGTGGGCGATGGGCAGCGTTTCTATCTGCTCAACACCCACCTGCCCTATCGCGACGAGGACGAGCCGCGCCGCGTGCTGGGAGCCAAGGCCATCGTCGCCCGGCTGCAGCAGCTGCACGCGGGCGTGCCGGTCATCGTGACCGGGGATTTCAACAGCGAACCGGGCAGTGAGACCTATGCGACGTTCACTGCGGCACTGGAGGATGCGCGCAAGGTGGCGGCGAAGGTGGAAGGGCCGCGGCTGACGTTCCACAACTTCAGTGGCACGCCGACCACGGAGCTGGACTGGATTCTGGTGCGTGGGGTGAAGGTGCTGCGCTTTGCCACGCTGGATGAGAAGCCCGGTGGCGTGTTGCCGTCGGATCATTTCCCGGTGATGGCGGAGGTGGTGTTGCCGGCCGGGCGTTGAGCGGAGAATTGCGTAGAGCCGGGCTTGCCCGGCTGCTTTTGCATCGGCCGCGGCCAGCCGGGCAAGCCCGGCTCTACGGATACGGGCGGCTCAACCGCTCCAGCGCACGGCACAGCGCCAGGTGTTGCTCGCGGGCCTGGTAGATGCGTGCACTCACCGCCAGGAACAGGCCGATGGCCACCACACCCAGTTCCAGCAGGGCGTCGGGCAAGCGGGCGAAGCCGAGGGTGACGGCGATGACGGCGAGGATCAACAGCAGCAGCACGCCGGCCGAGAGGCTGGCACCGCTGATGCGTTTTTCTTCCTGGCCCCATTCCGGGGGAGCCCGGTAGTGATGATGCATCGGCACACTTCCTGTGGTGAGGGGTGCCCATTTAGCCTTGTGATGGCGCGGCGCGTCAGAGGCAATGCCGTCAACGCGGAGTATTCCTGCACGCGGTCGCGGCTAAGGCTTACATAGAGGGGAAGGACGGCACGGCCGCCCTTCCCCGCTGCGTCAGCGCATCGTGCCGGCGATGGCCGGCGGCGTGGCATCACGCTGCTGGCCCCAGCCGCCGAGCGCCTTGTACACGCCGACCACGCTGACATTCACCGTCGACTCGGCGGCGGCCAGTGCATCGTCGGCAGCCAGCTGGGTGCGCTGTGCATCGAGCAGGGTCAGGAAATCTTCCGACCCTTCGCGATAGCGGATCTGCGCCAGCTGCTCGGCCCGTCGTGCAGCCTGCGCCTGTTCCACCACGATGCCCAGGCGCGCCTGCTGCTTGGCATAGCGCGTCAGTGCGTTCTCGGTGTCTTCCAGCGCCAGCAGCACCGCCTTTTCGTACTCGGCGGCGGCACCGTCGGCCTGGGCCTTGCTGGCACGCAGGCGTGCCTTCACGGTGCCGAAGTCGAACGCGGCCCAGCTGATCGATGGGGTCACCGACCACGCCTTGTTGTTGCCGTTGACCAGGCCGCTGGCGTCGCCGGACAGGAAGCCGACGAAACCACTCAGGCTGATCCGCGGGAACAGGTCGGCGGTGGCCACGCCCACACGGGCGGTGGCCGATGCCAGCCGGCGCTCTGCACTGCGTACGTCCGCACGCTGACGCAGCAGGTCGGTGGTGTCACCGAGCGGCAGCGCCTTGGCGTACGCCGGCACTTCCTGCGGCTGCAGGCGCGCATCCAGCGCGTCCGGACGCTGGCCGAGCAACACGGCCAGGCGATGCCGCGACTGCACCTCGGCCACTTCCAGCAGCGGAATGTCCGCTTCAATCGCCTTCAGGCGCGCGCGGCTGCTCTGCACATCGAGCTCGCTGCCCGCACCCAGTTCCCAGCGCGCTTCGGTCAGGCGCTGGGTTTCGCGCAGGTTGACCAGGGTGCGCTGGGCGACGTCGATGCGCTTCTGGCTGCCGCGCAGCTCGAAGTAGTTGCGGGCCACTTCGGCGGCTACGGTGACCTGGGCGTCGGCGAGGTTGTCCTGCTCGGCACCGAGGTCGGCGCGTGCCGCTTCAGCCGCACGACGCTGGCGACCAAACAGATCCAGCTCCCAGCCGGCATCGAAGCCGAGCTGGTAGGTTTCACTGAAGATGCGGTCGCCGCCCACGGTGGCATCGGGCTGCTTGCGCCGGTCGTAGCTGCCACCGGCGGTGACGTGCGGCAGCTGGTCCAGACGCTGCTCGACGAATACCGCGCGCGCTTCGCGCACGCGGGCCATGGCGATGCGCAGGTCCAGGTTGGCCCCCAGCGCGTCGTGCACCAGCTGTTCCAGCACCGGGTCGTCGAACTGGGCCCACCAGCTGGCCACCGGCGATTCGCTGGTGAACACCGGTGCGGCGGCTCCCTGCAGGACCACCGGCTGCGCCGGCGGTGCCTGGTAGTTCGGGCCGACGCTGACGCAGCCGGCCAGCAGGGCGCTGGTCACGGCCGCGGTCAACACACGGATCACCATGGCAGCACCTCACCCAGGTAGGTGAAGCTGCCGTTCGGGCCGTCGGCACCGATCAGCGCCATGCCGACGCTGGAGCGTGCGCCTTCGCTGATTTCGATTTCGCCTTCGCCACCGTTCATGTCGGTTTTCACGTAACCAGGGTGCACGGTGTTGACCTTGGTGGTGCTGTCGCGCAGCTCATAGGCCAGCTGCACGGTCCAGGCATTCACCGCGCTCTTGGAGGCGTTGTAGGCCGGCACCGCGAAACCGTAGATCGGCGAGCCCGGCTGGCTGTGCAGGGTGAGCGAGCCGAGGATGCTGGACACATTGACGATGCGACCGGCGGGCGATGCCTTGACCAGCGGCAGGAACGCATTGGTGACTGCGACCACGGCGAACACGTTGGTTTCAAACGTAGTGCGCCAGGTGTCCAGGCTCTGCTGCGACGGGGCCAGCGACGTGTCGTCGACCAGGATGCCGGCGTTGTTGACCAGGATATCGAGGTGGCCGTGGCGCTCGGCCACGGTCTTCACTGCTGCTTCGATGCTGGCGCTGTCGTTGACGTCGAGCTGGATGGCTTCCACCGGCAGGCCCTCGGACTGCAGCTTGAGCGCAGCAGCGACGGCGGTGTCGCGGTTGCGGCCGGCCAGCAGCGTGTGCACGCCGGCCTGGGCCAGCTGGCGCACGGTTTCCAGGCCGATGCCACGGGTGGCACCGGTGACGAGGGCGATCTTCTGGGTTTCAGTCGTCATTTCTATAACCTCGTGGGGAATGGAATCAGTGGTGGTGAACGGTGGGTGCGCCGTGGCTGACCAGCTGGCCGCCGCCCTTGCGGGTGACCAGCTTGCGCAGTGCCACGTAGAACACCGGGGTCAGGAACAGACCGAACAGGGTGACGCCCAGCATGCCGGCGAACACCGTGATACCCGTGACCGAGCGCACCTCGGCACCGGCACCGTGCGAAAGCACCAGCGGAACGGTACCGGCGATGAAGGCGATCGAGGTCATCACGATCGGACGCAGACGCAGACGGCAGGCTTCCAGCGCGGCTTCGACAATGCCCTTGCCGCCCATTTCCAGTTCGCGGGCGAACTCGACGATCAGGATCGCGTTCTTGCACGCCAGGCCCATCAGCACCACCAGGCCAACCTGCACGAACACATTGTTGTCACCGCCGGTCAACCATACGCCGAACAGGGCGGAAAGCAGCGTCATCGGCACGATCAGGATCACCGCCAACGGCAGCGACCAGCTTTCATACAGCGCGGCCAGCACCAGGAAGGCGAGCAGGATGGCGACCGGGAACACGATGAACGCGGCATTGCCCTGGGTGGCCTGCTGGTAGCTCAGGTCGGTCCACTCGGTGGTCATGCCGGCCGGCAGCACCTGCCCGGCAATTTCGGTCAGCTTGTTCATGGCTTCGGCCGAGGACAGCAGGCGCGGG
>ENA-OWLM01000987-OWLM01000987.1-metagenome-genome-assembly--contig:-NODE-987-length-10662-cov-3.432639_pt1 | contig 10662 bp, 14 predicted proteins | sample MGYA00245349_ERZ651102 | MGnify/ENA primary metagenome ERZ651102 (study PRJEB26857, sample SAMEA4031759) | metagenome | biome: human; feature: oral; material: saliva | place: Philippines | collected 2014... | reverse complement strand
GAGCCCGGCGAGCGCCAGGCCACAGGCTACGAGGGAAAAACGAATTACGCCATGCTTCAACATGCGTCTCCTTAGAGAACCAGATGCTCGAACTTGACCCGCAACATCATGCCGGTCTGCAATTGAACCTGTACGTCATCCTTGGTCACTTCCTTGATGGTCGCGGGCACCGGGGACTTGCCCAGCACGACGCGCACGCCCTGATCCACTTTCAGGGTAGCGGCATCCACCTTGACCAACGGGGCTTCATCAGCCACCGGGGCGGCCTTGGGCGCGGACTTCGGCTTGTCGGCACGCGGAGCGTCAGCCTTGCGCGGCGCGTTGCGGCGCGGCTGCTTGGGCTTGTCTTCCTTCTCCTTGGTGTTGGTGCGACGGCTGGCGAAGACGCGCTCCTTGCTCTCCTTGAGCGCCTGCTTGGCGTGTTCGATGTGCTCTTCGGTCAGCAGTTCACCCGGGTTGCCGTCCAGATCGACACGGGCCTGGCCAGCCTTGAGGCCATGCAGGTAACGCCAGCTGGAGGTGTATTGACGCAGAGCAGAGCGCAGCATGGTCTTGGAGACTCTCTCGTCGTCGGCAAGACGCGCAGCCAGATCCTGGAAGATGCCAATCTTGAGTGGCTTGGCCTCTCCTTCAGCGATGAAGCAGGCCGGGAATTTCTCGACCAGGTAGGCGACGATCTCTTTACTGTTCTTCAGCTTTTCAGTGTTTTCCATGTATAACCTTGGCTTTCATATAGACGCACGGGCATGCCCGAACACAACAAAGGCCCCATTATAGAGAGCTTGGGACCTTTTGCGAACCATCTAGCAATGACTTAGAGCATGCTTTCCAAAATTTGCACCGTTTCTTCAAGGCCGATCCGGTCTTGTTCATCGAAGCGGCTAAAAATCGGGCTATCGATATCCAGTACCCCGATGATCTGGCCGGCACGGCGCAGCGGGATCACGATTTCCGAGTTGCTGGCACCGTCACAGGCGATGTGCCCCGCAAACTGGTGCACATCGTCCACCAGCTGGGTCTTGCCCTCGGCGACCGCCGTGCCGCACACCCCGCGCCCGACCGGGATCCGCACGCAGGCGGGCTTGCCCTGGAAGGGCCCCAGCACCAGGGTCTCTCCCTGCAACAGGTAAAAGCCGACCCAGTTGATGTCGGTCAGCTCCTGATTGAGCAGCGCAGAGAGGTTCGCCAGGGTGGCGATCATGTCGGGCTCGCCCTCGAGCAATGCCTGGGCCTGCTGGTTGAGGGTGCGATAAAATGCTTGTTTTTCAATCATGATTAAATGAACTTCACTCCTTGATAATGGATGCAAGGTACCGTCCTGCCTGAAAAATTCAAATCAATTTTCACTTTCCCCCCCTTCCCGGGTCATGACTGGCCGCCCGTTCAGCGGGAAACGCTTAGCGCCAACTGCTGGCGCTGGCCACTGTTCCACTCCAGATTGAGCAGCCAGGTCATGGTCGCCGAGGTGCAGGCGCCCACCTGTGCCCTGGCCTGCCAGCCGCCGCTGCCTGCCTCAAACTGCACGGGGATCCGGCCCATGAACATCTCCTTTCCCTCCAGCCAGGCCGCCTTCGGCGCGATGGCCTGCGCGCTACTCCCCTGAAGACGCAAGACAAAGTCATGTTCAGGGCGGATCGGCAGGTCATCGATGCTGGCCGTCAGGGCCGCATCGCCCACTCGCAGCGGACAGGGGCTGTGGGACAGATCACAAATCTGATCATTTGTGTCCCCCGAATTCTCGCTTTGGGGGCCCGAAAACCAGGTCCGATAGGCCATCAGGGAGAGCAAAATGGCAAGCACCATGGTCAAGTGCGCGATTTTGCGTGAAGTGAGTCTCTCTTTCATGAAAAAACAACCCTGTAAGGTACTTTAAAAATGTGATTTTCGTGATCTGGCGCATGGCAAAAACTGGCAGGCACGAGACCCGCCGGAGCCAAATATATCACTGTTTGTACTGTTATTTTACCGACCAGTTCAGTATCATTCTCAATGAATTTTCATTTATCCACCTTTTGCTTTTCCTTTTATTAACAGATGTTAACGAGAGGATTTTGCAAAAACGGGGTGAAAATGGCCCTGAACATCTGGGCAAAAACAAACAACAGCATCGGAAGCGGAATACAACGATGAGCCATACAACAAACCACCCTGAGTACAACTACACCGTTGTGCGCCAGTTCACCGTCATGACGATTGTCTGGGGAATTGTCGGTATGTCGGTTGGTGTACTGATCGCAGCCCAGTTGATCTGGCCTGCCCTCAACTTCGATACCCCCTGGCTGACCTACAGCCGTCTGCGTCCCCTGCACACCAATGCGGTCATCTTCGCATTTGGTTGCAGCGCCCTGATGGCCACCTCCTTCTACGTGGTGCAACGCACCTGTCAGACCCGACTGTTTGGTGGCCCCCTCGCCTCCTTCGTGTTCTGGGGCTGGCAGGCGATCATCCTCTCTGCCGCCATCTCGCTGCCCCTGGGATACACCACCTCCAAGGAGTACGCCGAGCTGGAGTGGCCGATTGACATCGCCATCGCCGTGGTCTGGGTCAGCTATGCCATCGTCTTCTTCGGCACCCTGGTCAAGCGCACCACCTCCCACATCTATGTGGCGAACTGGTTCTTCGGTGCCTTCATCATCACGGTCGCCGTGCTGCACATCGTCAACAACATGGAAGTGCCGCTCTCCGGCATGAAGTCCTACTCCATGTACTCCGGTGCCATGGATGCCATGGTGCAGTGGTGGTATGGCCACAACGCGGTGGGCTTCCTGCTGACGGCGGGCTTCCTTGGCATGATGTACTACTTCGTGCCCAAGCAGGCCGGGCGTCCGGTCTACTCCTACCGTCTCTCCATCGTGCACTTCTGGGCGCTGATCTCCCTCTATATCTGGGCCGGTCCGCACCACCTGCACTACACCGCCCTGCCTGACTGGGCACAGTCCCTCGGGATGGTGATGTCCCTCATCCTGTTCGTCCCCTCCTGGGGCGGCATGATCAACGGCATCATGACCTTGCAGGGCGCCTGGCACAAGCTGCGCACCGATCCCATCCTGAAATTCATGGTCACGGCGCTGTCGTTCTACGGCATGTCCACCTTCGAAGGCTCGATGATGTCGATCCGCACGGTCAACGCGCTGTCGCACTACACGGACTGGACCATCGGCCACGTGCACTCCGGCGCGCTGGGCTGGGTCGCCATGATCTCCTTCGGCTCGCTCTACTACCTGATCCCGCGCCTCTACGGCCGCGAAAAGATGTACAGCGTCAAGGCCATCGAACTGCACTTCTGGATCGCGACCATCGGCGTGGTGCTGTACATCGCCGCCATGTGGATCGCCGGCGTGCAGCAGGGCCTGATGTGGCGCGACACCGCACCCGACGGCACCCTGGTCTACAGCTTCGTCGAAGAACTGAAGACGCGCGTCCCGTACTACCTGATCCGTTTGCTGGGTGGAACCTTGTTCTTGTGCGGCGTGTTCGTCATGGCCTGGAACGTGTGGAAGACGGTGAGCGGCGCGCAGCCGGTCAACCCCGCCATTCCGCTGGACGATCCCCATGCCGCCCGTCCGTCGGTCCCCGCGACCGCCGTGCCGGCTACCGTTTGACGAGGACATCATGGCCAACAAGAATCACGGCTTCTTTTCCCACCAGACCCTTGAGAAGAACATCGGCTGGATGATCATCGCCAGCATCCTGGTGGTGTCCTTCGCCGGCCTGGTCCAGATCATCCCGCTGTTCTTCCAGCACAGCACCACCCAGCCCGCGGCGGGCGTCGAACCCTACAGCCCGCTGCGGCTGATGGGCCGCGACGTCTACATCCGCGAAGGCTGCGTGGGCTGCCACTCGCAGCAGGTGCGGGTGCTGGCCGCCGAAGTCCAGCGCTACGGTTCGTACTCGGTCGCGTCGGAATCGGTCTTCGACCATCCCTTCCTGTGGGGTTCCAAGCGCACGGGTCCCGACCTGGCGCGCGTGGGCGAGCGCTACTCCGACGACTGGCACCGCATCCACCTGCGCGATCCGCGCAAGGTGGTGCCAGAGTCCAACATGCCTGCCTACCCGTGGCTGGAAAAAACCGTCATCACGGGCCAGAACGTAGAGCAGCGCATGCGCGCCCTGCGGATGCTGGGCGTGCCGTACACCGACGACGAAATCGCCGCCGCGCCCAAGGCCATCGAGGGCAAGACGGAAGAAGACGCGCTGGTGGCTTACCTGCAGGGCCTGGGCGTCGGCGTACGCAAGGCGCAGCAGGCCGAAGCGGCCAAGAAGGCCGAGGCCGCCAAGAAGGCGCAGCAGCCCGCCGCCCAGTCCGCCGTCCAGCCCGCGCAAGCGGCATCGGGGGGCTGACCATGCTGGGCTACCTGAGCGCGATCGTCACCGCCATCTCGATGGCAACCTTTTTCGGCATCGTCTGGTGGGCCTGCTCGCGCGGCCGCCAGGGCGCCAACCGCGAATCGGCCATGCTGCCGTTCGCACTGCCCGATGAATTCGGTCAGGCACAACAAGATGGAGCGAATCGGTCATGAGCGATTTCGTCAATGGCTTCTGGGGGTATTTCATCGCGATCGTCGCCGTAGGCGGGGTGGTCTGGTGCATCTGGCTCCTGTACACGCAGCGCCGCTGGCTCAGCGCCACGCCGGCCAGCGGCAAGGTCGAAGACACCGGTCACGTCTGGGACGGCGACCTGACCGAACTGAACAACCCGGTCCCCACCTGGTGGACGTGGATGTACCTGCTGGCCTGCGCGTTCGCGCTGGGCTACCTGTTCCTGATGCCGGGACTGGGCCAGTACAAGGGCAAGCTGGGCTATAGCAGCACCGAGGAAGTCGCGCAGCAGCAAGCCAAGATGGCCGAGGCCGTCCGTCCCATCTATGCGCGCTTCGAGACCATGTCGGTGCCGCAGATTGCGCAGGACCCGGGCGCCCGGGAAATCGGCCAGCGCCTGTTCCTGAACACCTGCGCGCAGTGCCACGGCTCGGACGCCAAGGGCGGACCCAGCTTCCCCAACCTGGCGGACGGCGACTGGCTGCACGGCGGTTCTCCGGAAACCATCATGCAAACCATCAAGGAAGGCCGCCACGGCGTGATGCCGCCCTGGAAGGACGCCATTGATCCCAAGATGGCCGGCGACATCGCGCAGTACGTGCGTTCGCTGTCGGGCCTGACGGCCGATCCGGTGCGCGTGTTCCGGGGCAAGCGCGACTTCGCCAATTTCTGCGTCGCCTGTCACGGTGTCGACGGCAAGGGCAACCAGCTCATGGGCGCGCCGAACCTGACGGACGACGTGTGGCTGTACGGCAGCTCCGAAGCGACGATCGTCAAGACGATTCTTGAAGGGCGCGACAACCGCATGCCGGCGCACGAGCACATCCTGAGCCCCGAGCAGATCAAGATCCTGACCGCCTGGGTCTGGGGTCTGTCGAACAAACCGGACGCGCAGAAGCAGGCAGCCGTGACCCCCGCCGAATCGGACGCAGCCAAGTAACGGCGTCGCGGCATGTACATGGAGGGCCGCGGCGCGGCCCTCCATATCACTGGAAATTACAGTACGGAGCAATAAATGGAAGATGGGTCAACCGCAAGCGTCGGCAATTCGCCTGGCGGTGACCCGCCGCCCTGGCGGCCGCACACGCGGCCGCCGCGTCCCGGCCAGGAGACCCTGGAACAGACGCTGGCGGGGGTGCGAAGCAAGATCTATCCGCGATCCGTCAGCGGCATCTTCGCCCGCTGGCGCATCGCGTTCGTCTTTATCACCCAGATCATTTTCTACGGCCTGCCCTGGCTGCAATGGAATGGGCGCCAGGCGGTGCTGTTCGACCTGGGCGCGCGCAAGTTCTACCTGTTCGGGCTGGTGCTGTGGCCGCAGGACGTCGTCTACCTGGCTGTCCTGCTGGTCATTTCGGCGCTGGCGCTGTTCCTGTTCACCGCGGTGGCGGGGCGCCTGTTCTGCGGCTACGCCTGTCCCCAGACCGTCTACACCGAAATCTTCATGTGGATCGAGCGCAAGGTCGAAGGCGACCGGATCGCGCGCATCCGCCTGGACGAGGCGCCCTGGAGCCTGCGCAAGGCCCGCCTGAAACTCACCAAGCATTTCCTGTGGATCGCACTGGCGTGGTGGACGGGCTCTACGTTCATCGGCTATTTCGCGCCCATCCGCGAACTCGGCCACGAACTGTTCGCGCTGCAGCTGGGGCCCTGGCAGTGGTTCTGGATGCTGTTCTACGGCTTCGCCACCTGGGGCAACGCCGGCTTCATGCGCGAGTCGGTGTGCAAGTACATGTGCCCTTATGCCCGCTTCCAGAGCGTGATGGTGGATCCGGACACCTTCGTGGTCACCTACGACAAGCGTCGCGGCGACCCGCGCGGCAGCCGGTCGCGCAAGGTCGACCACAAGGCGGCGGGCCTGGGCGACTGCGTCGATTGCAGCCTGTGCGTGCAGGTCTGCCCAACCGGCATCGACATCCGCGATGGCCTGCAGTACATGTGCATCGGCTGCGGCGCCTGCATCGACGCCTGTGAGCAGGTGATGGACAAGATGCAGTACGAACCCGGTCTCATCCGCTACACGTCCGAGCGCGCCATGCTGGACGGCCTGTCCACCAAGAGCGCGCGGTCGCATCTGCTGCGTCCGCGCGTGCTGATCTACGGCACGCTGATTCTGCTGTTGGCGGCGGCCTTCGTGACGTCGCTGGCGATGCGCAATCCCTTGCGCGTGGACATCATCCGCGACCGAGGTTCGCTGGGCCGCGAGGTCGCCGGCGGCATGATCGAAAACGTCTACCGCCTGCAGATCATCAACACGTCCGACCAGCCGATGCGCCTGCGCATGTCGGCGGACGGCATGCCCGACTTGGCGGTGCTTTGCGGCCAGCAGGCGTCCGACGTGGTTGAGGTCGAGCCCGCCGCCAACAAGCTGGTGCCCATGGTCATCCGCGCCCCGGCAGGCGCGGCGCCCGGCGCCCATCCCATCACGCTGCATGCGCGGGGAGTCGACGGCGAGAACCGCCAGGTCGAGACCGACGAAGCTGCAAGTTTTTACGTGCCCGATTAGGGCGCCGGCCAGGGGCGTTCAACGCCCCTGGCGCAACAAGGACACCGACATGAACGCCGCGCAAATCGCAGCCACTCCCGCCATCGAAGCCAAGCCCTGGTACCGCGAACCCTGGCCCTGGATTCTGATGGCCGGCCCCTTCGCAGCCATGGTGGGTTGCTTCATCACGATTTACTTCGCAGTGACGCAGTTCGGCAACCAGCCCATCCAGGAAGGCATCGTCAAGCGCGGCCTGGTTATCGAGCAGGCCGCTTCCAAAGCCGGCGAGGCCCCGGGGGCGTTGAACGCCGTCGCCGCGCCCGCCAAACCTTGACCGGGGGAGTGCACGCATGGGAATGCGATCGTTGATGTGGATCCTGTGGCCGTCGTTTCTGGCTGCCGCCGCGGGTAGCGCACTGATCTTCGCCTTGATCGACCCGCTGGACGTCGCCATTTTCGGGCACGTCCCGTCGGGTCGGGTGGGCTTCTATACCGTGTCTTTCTTCGTGCTGTGGGTGATGGCGGGCCTGTCCAGCGCCCTCACGGCTTACCTGATGCCGAAGGTGGAAGAGGACGAGGACTTCTGAGGCTCAGGCCTTTTTGACGAATTCGGACTTCAGGCTCATGGGGCCGAAGCCGTCGATCGGCAACAAGTCGCGCCCAGGCCGTTAATTCCCGAAATCCAAACACACCGTTCCGCCAGACTGAACAAGCGGTAACGGTGCGGCGGGTAAAATCCTCGGCTATCAGTTTAGTTGGGGGCTCGCGTGCAGCCGGTCATTTCAGTTCAAGGCTTATCCAAACAATACGCCTCGGGGTTCCAGGCGCTCAAGAACGTGAGCCTGGACATCCAGCGCGGCGAGATCTTCGCGTTGCTCGGGCCGAACGGCGCGGGCAAGACCACGCTGATCAGCATCATTTGCGGCATCGTGAATCCCACGCACGGCAAGGTGCTGGCTGACGGCCACGACATCGTGTCGGATTTCCGCGCGGCGCGGTCCAAGATCGGGCTGGTGCCCCAGGAAATCTCCACCGACGCCTTCGAAAGCGTCTGGAACACGGTCACGTTCAGCCGCGGCCTGTTCGGCAAGCCGGCCGACCCGGCCTACATCGAAAAGGTCCTGCGCGACCTGTCGCTGTGGGACAAGAAAGACAGCCGCATCATGGCCTTGTCCGGCGGCATGAAGCGCCGTGTCATGATCGCCAAGGCGCTGTCGCACGAGCCCGCCATCCTGTTCCTGGACGAACCCACCGCGGGCGTCGACGTCGAACTGCGCCGCGGCATGTGGGAAATGGTGCGGCGCCTGCGGGAAAGTGGCGTCACCATCATCCTGACCACGCACTACATCGAGGAAGCCCAGGAAATGGCCGACCGCATCGGCGTGATCCGCAAGGGCGAGATCATCCTGGTCGAGGAAAAGGATGCGCTGATGGCCAAGCTGGGCAAGCGCCAGCTCGCCCTGACGCTGAAAGCGCCGCTGCCGGGCATCCCGACCGCGCTGGACGCCTATCAGCTGGATCTGTCCGCCGACGGCTACAAGCTGGTCTACTCCTACGACAACCAGGGCGGCGGCGATATCTCGCGGCTGCTGCACGACCTTAGCAGGCTGCAGATCGAATTCACCGATCTGAATACATCCGAAAGCTCGCTCGAGGACATCTTTGTCAGCCTGGTACACGGTCAATCATGAACTTCTACGCCATACGCGCCATCTATCTGTTCGAAATGGCCCGGGCCTGGCGCACGCTCATGCAGAGCGTGCTGTCGCCGGTGATTTCCACCTCGCTCTATTTTGTGGTGTTCGGGTCGGCCATCGGCTCGCACATGGTCGAGATCGACGGCGTGAGCTACGGCGCCTTCATCGTGCCCGGCATGATCATGCTGTCGCTGCTGACGCAAAGCGTCGCCAACGCCTCGTTCGGCATCTACATGCCGCGCTTTTCGGGGACCATCTACGAAATCCATTCAGCGCCCATCTCCTACGTCGAGATCGTCATGGGCTACGTGGGGGCCGCCGCCAGCAAGTCCATCATCCTGGGCCTCATCATGCTGGCCACGGCGCGCCTGTTCGTGGCGTTCGAGGTGGCGCATCCGTTCTGGATGCTGGGTTTCCTGGTGCTGACTGCCGTCACGTTCAGCCTGTTCGGCTTCATCATCGGGATCTGGGCCGACGGGTTCGAAAAGCTGCAGATCATTCCGCTGATGATCATCACGCCGCTGACCTTCCTGGGCGGCACGTTCTATTCCATCAACATGCTGCCGCCGTTCTGGCACACCGTCACGCTCTTCAACCCGGTGGTGTACCTGGTCAGCGGCTTTCGCTGGGCCTTTTTCGGCGTGGCCGACGTCAGCGTCGAAATCAGCGTGGGCATGACCGTGGCGTTCCTGATCGCCTGCCTCATCGGCGTGCGCTGGATCTTCAAGACGGGCTATCGCCTGAAGACGTAGACCGGCCCGCGCAAGGCGGCCATCGTAAAAAAAAAGCCACGCTCCCGTGAAGGGGCGTGGCGTTTTGCCGCGGCCAGACTGCCGCCGCGACAGCGGGGGAAGCGGATCAGCGCGGGGCCGGGGCGCCCTGGCTCATGTTGATCACGCGCTGCTTGAGCTGGGGATCCTGCTGAACGGCCTGGCCGATGCCGTTGAATTCCTCGACCGTCAGGCCGTCGGCGCGCACCAACTGAACCATCTTGGCGTCGGCTTCCTGCACGACCTTCTGCTTGGCTTCGTTGGTCTTGGCGGCGTCGACCTTGGGACGGTATTCGTCCACGACGCCCGAAATCTTTTGCGATGCCGAGGCAAAGCGCTGCAATTGCTGGTCAGACGGCTTCACGGCGGCGGGCGCCATGCCGGGCTGCGCCTGGGACTGTCCTTGGGGCTGGGCGGCCTGTTGCGCCAGGGCAGGTGCACCGGACAGCGCCGTCGTCAGGATGGCGGCGGATAGGAATGCGTAAGTGGAACGCTGCATGAAACCTCCATGTTCCGGTTGAATGTGCGTCCATGATGACGACGCGACCCGCCCCGGGACAAGTTTCGCGATGTGTTTTCCTGTGTCGGCAGGCCACGATATGCGCCGGCGCGCCGGGAGGACGGCCCCAGGGAGCGTCACGGAAACGTTTTGCGCGGTTTCGTAGTCGCTGCTGGCCGCGATGTGACCTTAGGTTTGCGGGCGGCGGCGCTATCCACTTCCGCTACACGATCAGCATGGCGAGCATCACGGCGGCCAGCAGCAGCACGTACACGCGGGCGTGCAGCCGGTCGGGAATGCGGGGGATCAGCGGGGCGGCCAGGCGGATGCCGGCCAGCGAACCCAGCGCGAGGACGGCGAAGGCCAGCAGGTCCACATAGCCCACGATCCATGGCGCCAGCGCGGCCGGCAGCCCACTGGCTGCGGCGATGTAGGCGATCGTGCCTGCGATGGCCACCGGCAAAGTCAGCGGGTTGGCCATCGCGGCGGCCTTGGCCATGGGCAGGCCGCGCCGGCGCAGCAGCGGCAAAAAAAACCGCCGCTGGATAGCCGGCGACGTGGTGAAATACATCAAATCATGCAGACAGCAATAAACAAGCGGCCAATCGGCCGCTTTCCTTATTCCAGCTTATCCGCCAAATCTTCCACCGTAGGCGCGTAGTAGGTATTGAG
>ENA-OWLM01000985-OWLM01000985.1-metagenome-genome-assembly--contig:-NODE-985-length-10674-cov-3.294566_pt1 | contig 10674 bp, 9 predicted proteins | sample MGYA00245349_ERZ651102 | MGnify/ENA primary metagenome ERZ651102 (study PRJEB26857, sample SAMEA4031759) | metagenome | biome: human; feature: oral; material: saliva | place: Philippines | collected 2014 | study... | reverse complement strand
CCGCCAGTCCCGCCAGGCGCGCTTGTCTTCCTCGGTCTGCGCGCCGGACAGGAAAAGCACGTACCAGCGCGAGGCCTCTTGCGCCACGCGCGGCGCCAGGGGCAAGCCGCCCGCGTACATCGTACCGGGGGCCTGGCGGCTCATGCGGAATGTTCCTGGGCAAAAAAGCACGCCTGCACGGCGCGCACCATGTAATTGCCCACGGTGCGCGTCGTCACGCCCAGGCGCAAGGCAATGTCTTCGTACTTCATTCCTTCCAGCTGCGCCAGCAGGAATGCCTCGCGCGCCTTGGCCGGCAAGGCGTCCAGGGCCCTGTCGATCGCGCACAGCGTCTCCAGCACCTGCCGGCGTTCCTCGGGGCTGGGCGCGAGCGTCTCGGGCAGGCTGGCAAGGGTATCCAGATAAGCGCGCTCGATCGCTTCCCGCCGGTAGTGGTTTGCCAGCAGGCGACGCGCGATTGTCGCCAAAAACGCCTTGGGCTCCAGCAAGGCCGGCGTCTCCCTGGCCGTCAGAATGCGGACGAACGTATCCTGCGCCAGATCGGCGGCCGCCTCCTCCCCGCCCATGCGTCGACGCAACCATCCCGCCAGCCAGGAGTGATGTTCGGCATAGAGCGTCTCCGCCTGGCGGTGCAAACTCGCATCGCTGCTGGACATGGCATGGATCCCCAAGTTTTTGCTGCCTGGCGCGGATGCCAGAAAATGGCAATGATAACCATTATCCATTGACTGCGGCAGCCTCTCCCCTTGCCGGCGGGGACCCCGGCGCTTTGCTCGCCAGGCGGCGCATGGCGCAGGCGCGACATCGGCTAGGATGGAGGCGGTCTATCAGAAGGAGTTCACCATGCCCTCATTGAGACACGCCGCATGGACGGCAGCGATCGCCGTCCTCCTGCCCTTGGCCGCGCATGCCGAGTCGGTCGTGCTGCAGGTCGAGCAGGCCACCCCCGGCGCCGATCCGCACACCAACGCCCGGGTGGTCGACATCAAGCTCAAGCCCGACAGCACGAAGGCGCTGGCCGACTTCACCCGAGACCGCGTGGGCAAGCGCATCCAGTTCCGCTCGAACGGCATCCTGTTGTCCTCGGCCACCTTGATGAGTCCGCTCGATGGAGACAGCCTGCGCATCACGGCCGGCCAGCACGGCTTTGGAGGCAAGTCGGCGGAGGAAATCGCCCAGGGCGTCATGAAGGAAGGCGGACTAACCCTGGACGACGAGAACCGCTAGCCGCACCTGGAATCCTTGCCGCCAAGGCTGGCGCCGCGAAAACGGCGTCAGCCTTTTGTTTTTGACATGCAGTTGGAACCACGCGGAATTTCAGTCATCTGTCATTAACCTTTCACTTCGGACTTCTAGTATTGCTCGTCCCCATCGGGCACAGACCCAACGCCAGGAGTTCAAATGAGCAAGTCCATCTCCGACAAGACCGTCCGCAACCCCAGCCAGAGCAGCCCCTTCAGCGAGATTCTGGAAAAGAACATGTCCCGCCGCATGGTCATGCGCGGCGGCATCGCCGCCGCCTTCGCGACGATGACCAGCCTGGGCCTTGCCGGCTGTAATAGCAGCGATGACGATGACGACGCCGTGGATGGCGGCAACCCGAACCCCACGCCGGAAGTGCCCGGCGAACAGCCCGCGGCCCCGGTCAAGCTGGGCTTCGAGTCCCTGCCCACGTCGATGACCGACGCCTGCGTCGTCCCCGCCGGCTACATCGCCCACGTGTTCGCCCCGTGGGGCACGCCGTTCAACGACAACGCCAATCCCTGGGACCGCAACGGCAACAACACCTCGGCGGACCTGCTCAATTCCACCGGCATGCACCATGACGGCATGCATTATTTCCCGATCAACGGCAGCTCCACCGAAGGCCTGCTGGCGGTCAACCACGAATACATTGATCAGAAGACGCTGCACCCCACCGGCGCGACCCTCGTGGCCGGCAAGCGTCCCATCGAGGAAATCCGCAAGGAAATCAATGCGCATGGCGTGGCAATCCTGCACGTGCGCCGCGAGAACGGCCGCTGGAACATCGTCCACAACTCCCGCTACAACCGCCGCTTCACGTCGGCAACGCCCATGAAGCTGGCCGGTCCGGTGGGCGGCACGGACTGGGTCAAGACCCCGTACTCGCCCAACGGCACGATGGTGCGCGGCACCAACAACAACTGCGGCAACGGCTACACGCCCTGGGGCACCTACATCACCGCTGAAGAAAACTGGGCCGCCTGCTTCGTGAACACCGGCACCCAACCGCGCGAGCAGTTGCGCGTAGGCGTGTCCGACGACGTAGGCCGCTACCTTTGGGAAACGGGCGCCGCCGATCCGCTGGAAGTCCAGGGCGAATTCGCGCGCTTCAACGTCACCGAAAGCGGCGCCGACTTCACGCAGGACTGGCGCAACGAAGTCAACGGCTTCGGCTATCTGGTTGAGATTGATCCGTTCGACGAAAACAGCATCGCCACCAAGCGCACCGCGATGGGCCGCTTCGCCCATGAGGGCTGCGCCTACGGCAAGCCGGAAGCCGGCAAGCCCCTGGCCTTCTACAGCGGCGACGATTCGCGCTTCGAATACATCTACCGCTTCGTCTCGGAGGCCGTGTGGGATCCGAAGGACGCCGAACGCACCGACCGCCTCGCTGTCGGCGCCAAGTATCTCGACAAGGGCACGCTGTACGTTGCGCGCTTCGACGCCGATGGCACGGGCGAATGGATCGCCCTGACCGGCGCCACCGTGGGCGCGGGCGGCCGCACGCTGGCCGATGAATTCGGCAGCCTCGAGAACATCATCATCAACACGCGCGGCGCGGCCGACTTCGTCGGCGCCACGCCGATGGACCGCCCCGAATGGACGGCCACGCACCCGACCAACGGCGACATCTACCTGACGCTGACGAACAACAGCAGCCGCAACGCCGGCAAGGGAACCAACCCGCCCAACCCGCGCCTGAACAACGTCAACGGCCACATCGTGCGCTGGCACGACGAACCCGGCTCGACCAAGTTCAAGTGGGACATCTTCGTGTTCGGCTCCGATGCCGGCGCCGACGCCGACACCAACCGTTCCGGCCTGACCACGCTGAACCAGCTGGCCAGCCCCGACGGCCTGGGCTTCGATCCGCGCGGCATCCTGTGGATCCAGACCGACAACGGCATCGACGGCGGCCGCAACAACAACGTGGCCAAGGCGACCAACGACCAGATGCTGGCCGTGATCCCGGGCGCGCTGGCCGACAGCACGGGCACCGGCCCCGCGATCAACGCGTCCAACCAGGCCGACCTGCGCCGCTTCTTCGTCGGCCCGAACGAGGCCGAAGTCACCGGCTTTGCCTTCACGCCGGACTACACCACCATCTTCCTGAACATCCAGCACCCGGTGAACTGGCCGGCCTACGATACGGACGATGCGACGACCGCCACCACGGGCACCGTGCGCGCGCGTTCGTCGACGGTGGTGATCCAGCGCGCCGACGGCGGACCGCTAGGCGTCTGATGACGCGCCCGGGCGGGGTAGCGGGTTCACCCCGCCCGCAAGCGTGAGAACAGCCACCTTCGGGTGGCTGTTCTACATGTAGAAAAGGTGGTGGCAATGCCCTGATCACCAGATGCTGACCGCGTCGGCGCTCGCGTAATCGGATAGCAGCGGCTCCTCGAGCACGGCCAGGCAGGCCTGGAAAACGCGATCCGCAGGGATTGAATTGATGCCGGCCGATACGTCTTGCGGCACGACTTCCCGGGTGTATTCACGGGCCCAGAACCACTCCGGATTGGAATCATTGAACACGCCTACGTAAGGCACGCAGACGCCCTGTGCGATGTGGGATGGGCCACAGTCGTTTGAAACGATCAAGCGTGCGTGCTGCATCAGCGCCGCCAACTCGGCCACCGGCCGGCAGAACACCAGACGAAAATCCCGCCGCTGCATCCGCGCCAGGCGTTCATGCTCGGCGGCTTCCGCGGGTCCAAGAACAAACGTGAACTCCGCGCACCCTCCGAACTGCGCCTGGAGCATGTCTGCCAGGGCCAGGTAGCGATCCAGCGACCACCGCTTGAATTCGCCCGATCCGCCTCCTGGAATCAACACGATTTCCGCCGGCTTCACCTTGCCTTCGCACGGCGCTGCGATCTGGGAAAAGCACTCGCGGGCGGTGGACTGTGCATCGTGCCCGCGGAGGGTTTCCAGCAACCGCAGGTTGGCCAGGCCAATGTACTCGCGGATGTCCTTTGTGTAGGAATGCGTCCACACGCAATCGCCCAGCCTTCGGTTCTTGAAACCCATGCGCAGCGCGGGCCGGCGCAACAGGTTGATCAGCGCGAAACGCTCGCTGCTATGGTGCAGCGACAGGGACGCACACGCACCGCTGGGAAGCGCCTTGAGCTGATCGCCGAACGCATCGGCGCAAACGAATTCGTCAACCCAAGGCAAGCTGGTGTAGTAATGCCCCACTTCATACCGGGATACCACCCGAATCCGCCTGTCAGGCCACCATTTCTTCAGTAGATAAAGCGCGGGAAACGCGACAACCTGATCGCCATATCGCGACTGGCTTCGGACAAAAACGACAATATCGGACATGACCCCTGACTCATAGGAATTGAGCGCGGACTCGGACAACGCGCGGTTGGCGCCACCGCGTAGTCCGTTCCTGCCTGGAATCCGCACCTGCAGATGCGGATAGCAAGCTTCATTCCTTTGCTGCCAGAGAACAATCAGACGTGTCTGAAAATGATGGGTCTCACACGCTGCCGTGCATCATTTTTCGCAACCCGCGCCCGTCCGAGACTCGGGCAGCGGGGTATCCCCGGAGGTATTGCCCGCGAACTTCCGGATTTTCTCGGCCAACTCCTTGGTCGGTTTCTCGTAGCCGTAGCAGTAAGGCGGGATCGGCGCCGCCTCCGGGCGGTAATCCTGCAGCACCGGCTTCGCATCGCCAAGGTAAAGGTTGTCCTTCAACCGCAGGAAGGCCTTGTAATCGCGGGTGTAGCCGTGCTGGGCCTTGCGCTTTTCATAGGCGCCGCGATCCGACTCGCCGTTCTCCAGCGCGCTGCGCTTGGGCGCCACGGGGATATAGCGGCAGTAGTTCACATTGATGCCTTCCACCGTCGGAAAGAACTCGGGCTCCACGCACTGGCGCTGCGCGTCGTTATTGAAAATGTTGCCTTCGACCAGGGCCTTGGCTTCCAGGCTGAAGCTCATGCCGTAGAAATCCCAGTTTTCCACCAGGTTGTTGAACAGATGGAACGTGCCGAACTGCGCCCGGGGATTGCGCTGCACGGTGTTGAAGAAATAGTTGTGATGCAGCGTTACGCGCGCGATCGAATCGCGGTCGTAGTTATGAAAGAGGTCCTTCGAGGTAATGTTGTTGAGCAGCATGACCTTGTTCGAGTTGTGGAACTTCGTCCACGAGATCGTTACGTCGGTCGAACCGTTCTTCACGTTGAGCAGACGGTCTGACATCCGCGACAGGTCCATGTGGTCGACCCATACGTCGCGGCTGTTGTTGGCCACGTTCACGGCCTGTGTAAGCCGGTTCAGGCGTCCGTCTATGGTCAGGTGCGTCAGGATGACATTCTGGACGCCATAGACGCCCAGGCCGTCGTCGATCAACGCCACCCGTTTGCCGCGCCCGTCTATGGTGGTGTTGGACGGCACGCGCAACTGGGAATCCAGGACGATGGTCATATCGGACGCGAAGCGTATCCACGTCGGTCCCTTGCGGGCCTGCTTCAGGGCGGCGCGCAGCGTCCCGGGCCCCGAGTCCCTGTCAGAGGTAACCTCGACGAACTTGCCGCCCAGCCCGCCGGTGGCCTTGGCGCCATAGCCTTCGCGCTGCTGCAGCAATTCGGCAACGAAGGGGCACTGTTCATCCGGCGTGGCGCACTGCCCGCTGGCCGCCGCCGCGCCGCCATACAGGCCGGCCAGCGCCATCAGCCAGGCCGAGATCTTCTTTCCTGCACGCATCCAGACTGCTCCTATTCTTGAGCGGAGCGATCCGCGGACGTGACGTGGCGCCAGATGCCGCCGCTCAGGCGCAGGTTCTCCGGCGCGCTCGCCAGGTGTTCACGAAGCCGTTCGAAGTACGCCTTCTGCCAGCGCTGCGCATAGGCTTCGGCATCCTCGCCCGGATTGGCCGCCGGCAGCATCTCCAGCGTGTAGGCGACCTGGCCATTCTCCCAGCGCGGCGCGTAGAACACCGACGGCACGCCCAGGCGATGCGCCAGGTGGGACGCGAAGCTGGAATAGGTGACGTCCTGCCCTTCGAAGGTCGTGCGCGGCGCGGCGGGATTGGCGGCGCCGTCGATGGCCAGGCACAGCACATAGCCGCCGTTGATCGCGCGCATGCACGCCTTGGCGACCTGCGCCTCGGTCTGGTCGGCGGTGGAAATCAATGCGGCGGAATAGCTGCTCTGGGCGATGCTGGGCGCCGTCGCCAGCCAGCGCGACGGAATGCCCACCAGTTCCAGGGCCATCAACCCGGCATACATGGGGCCGACGTGCGCCGTGGCGACAACGACGCCGCGTCCGGCCGCCAGCAGCGGCGCAAAGAAGCGTTCGCCGGTGTCGAGTTCGCCCAGCAGATGCATCGCCTCTTCGACGTCGTCCTCGCGGCATTCCAGCCAGTCGAACAGCAGATGGTCGATCATGTGGCCCCAGCGCGCCCGGCGCTCCCAGGCCGCCCGATCAATGGTCTTGTCGCCGCGCATCGACCACGCCCAGTCCAGGCGCGCCTGCGGGATGGGCGCGGTATCCAGCCTTTCTTCCATGCGGGCCAGGGCTTCCTGGAACGTGCCCGGAAGCAGCGCGCCGCGCCGGGCGACATATTGCTCGAACAACGCCTCCGCCTCGGCCTTGCGGCCCGCCTGCGACAGCGCGCCGATGGCCGAACGCTGCCACAGCAGCTTTTCCGGGGATTTCTCCACCAGCTTCAACAACTGATCCGCCGCGTCGTCGTACTGCATGGTGTAGCGCAGCGCCCGTGCATACAGACCGCGCGTCTGCTCCAGTTCCGGCGCCAGTTCGATGGCCCGCGCCAGCGGCGCCACCGATTCCTTGTAGCGCCCGGCGCGCAACAGGGTTTCGCCAAACAGCGTCAACAGCCTCACGTCCGCCGGCGCCGCCTTCAGGCCCGCTTCGAAATGCCCCACCGCATGCTCCTTGCGATCAGCTTCCGTGCCGCGGCGCAGGTGCGCAAGCCCCAGCGATGAACGCAGCGCCGCGCAGTCGTGGCCAGCGCGCAGCGCAGCGTCGCCCAGCCCGATCGCCGCCACGTTGCGGCCGTCTTCCATCAGGGCGCGCACGGCCATCGTGGCAACGCGCTCGTTTGGCAGTTTGTCGGGATCCAGCGCGGCGGCGATGCCCGCCGCCTCGGCCGCGTCGCCGTTGCGCACGAACGCCATCATCCAGGAATGCGCTTCGCCCGGCTCGCTCCGGGCCAGCGCAAGAGTCGTCCGGGCGACGTCAGCCGCCTCGGCCACGCGGTCGGCCTGCACACGCAGTTGGATCCGCGCGGCATGCAGCGCCACATTGCCGGGCTCAATGCCGGCAGCGGCGTCCGCCTCGGCGATCGCCCGATCCCACTGGCCCATGCGGCCGAGCACGCTGGCGAGCAGGCGGCGATCGTCGGCACGCTCGGGATAAACGGCGATCAGCACGCCCAGCGCGGCGACCGCGGGCGCGAACCGCGTTTCTCGCATGTAAGGCGCTACCAGCAGCCGGCGGACATCGCGCCAGCCGTCTCGGGTCTGCCGCAGCGCAGGCTCCAGATCGGCCATATCGCGCTCGGGGTCGTCCGAGGCCAGAATCCGAGCAATGACTTCACGCAGGCGCGCGGTGGCTTCCCGCGCTTCGGCGCCGGCCGCCGGCCGGCTGCTTTCGATAACCGTGTCAACCATGACGCAGCCCCCTCAACAAAGCCATCGCCACGCGAGCGATGAACATGAGCACAAAGCCCAGCGCCAACGCCTGCAACAGCAGGATGCCCGTGCGCGGGCTGCTGGGCCGGTCCGTGGGAACCGGCTGCGCGATGATGGACAGATACCGCTGCAGGCGCAGCGCGTCCGTCATCGCCTGCTGGTACGACTGCTGCGCCAGCGTCAGGTTCGAATCCGCGAACACCTGGGCGTTGCGCAGCGCCTCGTAAGACTTGAGCTGCTTGGCTTCCGTATTGCCGTCTCCGCTCAACCGGTAGCGCACGGATGCGAGCCGCTTCTTCAATGCCGCGACCTGCGTCTGGGCGGGCTTGAGCATGAAGTGGTCCTTGTTGCCCAGCGCCCGGATCTTGTCCAGATTGATCTGCGCGCTGCTGAGTTCACTTTCAAGCTGGCTCGACAGATTCAGAAGCATCGACACCGTGGCGGTGGGGTCAATGTTTCCATGCGTCGTGCGCCATGCCGTCAGCGCGTCCCGAGCCGCCAGCGCCTTCTCCTCGGCCAGCTTCATCGACTCTTCGCTCACCTTCAGCTTGTCGGCGACGCCCTTCATGTTCATCGAGCTCACGAATTCCTCGGCCAGGCCGATCAACGCCTTGGACAGCGTGGCAGCGTCCTCCGACGAGAACGCGCTGACGCGCAGCACGTCGATCTGTTCCAACGCATTGAACGAAACTTGCACCGACGCCTGATAGGCGCGATACAGGTCATCCTCGCTGGAATCTTCCGAAAGGCGATTCAGCGGGTCCAGGCCGGTATTCGCCAGATAGCGGCGCAGGCCGACCTTCTTGTCGAGCTGCTGCATGCTGTCGCGCGACTTCAGGAAGTCGGCCACCGCCCAACCGTCCACGAATCCGCCGAGCATGCCGCCCGAATTTCCGGTGGTAAGCAGGCTGGCCGCCGCGCCCGCGCCGCCTTGCTGGCCGGATGCCGACTGCACGAAAAACCGCGATTCCGCCTCATAGCGCGGCGTGGCGACGAAGCTGACATAGAACAGCGCCAGCGCCACCGGCGCCAAGACAATCAGCGCGTTGATCCAGCGATGGCGGCGGCGCTCGCGCAGGGCCGACTGGCGTTCGCTGCGCCGGCGCTCGATCTCGGAGCCGCCCTCAGAACCCGATCTGGCCATCGTCGAAGCCGCCTCCGAGGACGTCGTCGCCTGTGCCGGAGTCGCTCCGAGATCGTCGCGGGGGGTACTTGCGGAGGCACTGGTCGAGGTCGTCTTCGATGCTGAGCGCACTTCGTTCATAGATCAAGCCTTTGAAGCAGTAGTCCGCCAACTGATTCTGGCGGTAACTGGAGAAAATGAGTGTCCGGCCCACCAGCCGCTCTTCGAACAGAGCAAGCCAGAGGCGGGTGAAGCGGCAGGGTTCGAAAGGAATGGTCCCTTCGATCACGTAGACGTCGAACGCCGGCGCAAGCGCCAGTGCGAACGAAAATTCCTGCCGTGCGTAGAGCGGCCAATGCTCCATGGGCTTAGCCAGGCATTTGGGGTCGCTGATCAGGTCCGCGACCAGTTCGTAGGTCGCGTCGGGGTCGATCTCGTACATTTCGCTGACGAAGTCGATCATGGAGAGGCCATTCGCCTTGCCGCGGATAAAGCCTTGCCGGCCGATCGCCCAGGAGACGTTGCCATCGTGCTTGACGAAGCCCTGGCGCGGCGGACGCAGGCAGCACAGCACGTCCACCAGCTGGCGATGCATTTCCGGCGCGGGCGACAGCAAGGCGTAGCGCCCGGCCGGAATGTCGAGATTGGCGTTGGTCAGCAGCGGCTGCCTGCTGCCGAAGGCATAGGGTTCGTCGGTGACGCCATTGAGATGGATCATCTTCCTACCTCACATCGGCTGGACATTGGGGCGCGCCAGTCGCTCGGCGATCAGCGCGATCACCATCAGGAACACCAGCGAGGTCAGGAAGTAACCCAGACTGGCGTCGTGCGACTCGTACGCCTGGAAGTACACCGAGCGCAGCAGCTGCATGCCATGCGCGAACGGCGACCAGAGCATCCACGGACGCAATTGCTCAGGAAATTGCTCCGACACGAAAAATACGGCGGCGAAGATCTGCAGGAAGCGCTCAATGATCGGCGCAAGCCGAAGGAAGAAGTGCCAGTAGGTCGCAATCGACCCGAACAGCACCCCCATCGCGGCGCCACAACATCCCATCAGCACAACAAACAGAATGAATCCCGCCCAGCTTTGCGGCAGCGTGATCAGACCGATCGCGTGGCCGGCACTGATCAGGACCCCGAACACCACCAGATACACCGACACATAGATAAGCGACTGCACCAGCGCGCACATCAGTGGCGTCACGCCCTGGAAGTTCAGAAGGCCGCGGGCAGACACGTAGGCCGTGCTGCTCCGGAAGGCGATCTGCCGGAACATGATCCAGGTCGTCGCGCCCAACAGCGAGAACGTCTGCACATCCATGCCCAGGATGTAGTGCGTGCCCATCAGGATGTACAGCGACGAAATCAGCGTCAGCAGCACCACGGGGCCGACCAGCGCCCACACCAGCGCGATGCGGCTCTCGCCGTGCATCACGCGCAGCTGGTAGATGAACATCGCCATCAGCGTGCGCCCCACAGGGCGGGCCTTGCCGGCCATCTCCGCCGGGTGCGACCCGTGCAGAAAACGCAGCCGGTCCCGCAGGATCGCCAGATCGCCCGTCTCGTCGCGCCCCACCTCGATTTCCAGCGCGATATCGTTGCGCTACGCGTGGCGCCGCGCCTCGCGCGCCTCGTCCT
>ENA-OWLM01000982-OWLM01000982.1-metagenome-genome-assembly--contig:-NODE-982-length-10713-cov-3.843685_pt1 | contig 10713 bp, 9 predicted proteins | sample MGYA00245349_ERZ651102 | MGnify/ENA primary metagenome ERZ651102 (study PRJEB26857, sample SAMEA4031759) | metagenome | biome: human; feature: oral; material: saliva | place: Philippines | collected 2014 | study... | reverse complement strand
GCTGGTCAGGCGCAAGTCGAAACACGTGAAGTTGGCGAAGTTATTGACTTAGCCAAATGGAAAACAACTCGTGGTATTTCAAACCTAGACGCTGATATAGCGCAGAAATTCTACGTTGTAAACCTTAAGGACAACCAAGGATATGCATTTGTTTCAAAAGATAAGCGCACTTTTCCAGTTTATGCATTATTAGACAAGGGTTCTTTTGATGCTTCCTCTCTTGAAAATGAAGAGCTTCAGTGGCGTATGAAATTGATGCTAAATGGCTTTAACGCCGAAGTTGCCGATTTCAATGACCTTTGTGACAAGATAGCCAAAGAGAAGGTATCTGACAAAGCAACCAGAGCCAATAAAGATGATGCTACTGCCAATACAGAAAAGGTAACTCCAGAGATGTTATCTAGAGCAGGTTGGGATTTGACAGCTGTTGCACCTCCTAAAATGACTACAACTTGGCAACAGTACATTAAAAACGACATGGTTCTAAACAGAGATGCTGTTAAAAAAGAAAATCTTAACTTTGCTACAACTGAAAATCCAAGCGCAAAGAGAAAAGCTTTCGGTTGTACCTCTGTTGCTTTTGGTCAAGTTATGTATGCACTGAGAGAATATCCTGGCTTTCGTGATTTACGCTACACCAACGGAGAAAAAGTTGAATGGGAAAATATGAGCCAATCCTTAAGCCTTAAAGCAGAGAATCAGCGTTTTTTAGGTTGGATTACCGCCAACTGCGACCCTACATATTGGAAAAATGGTGAAACCATGATATACAATATCAAGGCAACAGAGTTTCTAAGAAAGAAACTAGGCTCTTACATCGAAAGCCGTTACGACAATTGCATAGCTCCAGAGGGCGATTTCGATGGTTATGGTTGGTCTGAAGACGAAAGAGTGGCAAAAGAGTTCTTTGCTCACCCTAAGACTTGCTACATGATTATGACGGCTGCAGCTTCTAACTCCATAGATTTGGTCAATCAATTCAACTTCCACTACCATACGTACGTAGTAGATGGAATGACAGAACACAAGAAGACCCAAAGATATTACTTTCTCTTCATTAAATGGAGAAAAACCACGACTCGACATACCTATCACGTTAATGCAGGTTGGGGTGGTAAATGCAACGGCTACTATCTATTTGTAGATAGTTCTGACGGCTTCAAATACAATGGTTCTAACAACCGCATGGACTACCGCTCAAAAGCAGCATATCTTATACTTCGCCCAAAACAAGATCAACCATGATAGTAAAAAAGATTATTGGCTTACTTGCAGTGATATTATCTGCAGGGGCTTTGTTCTCAGCGTGTGACGACATCAGCAAAGACCCAGATGCTTATCCAAGCATTCTGTCATTTCCAGCTCAAGGTGGAGAACAAAAAGTGATAGTACGTTCAGTGGATGGAAGCGAATTAGTGACTAAGTGGGAAATTTATCGCATTGTTAGGTCTGAACATTCAGAGAAAGGAATTAAAGAGACTGATACAAAATGTGTGTTTGATACGCTTTCTGATGGACGAATACGCGTGAAAGCAGAATCTATCACACTAACTTGCGCAGCTGATCAAAAATCAATAGTTGTTGAGATGGCTCCAAATACAAGCTCAAAAGAACTTGGTTACATCATTAAAGCAGCTGGAGGAAAGGAAGGTTTCGGTATGATTTGTAATCAATCCCCAAAAGATACGCTGACAACTACTCCCAAAAAGTGACGCGCTGTGATGAAGATGTAGCTTAAATTGATGAGCAACATCTCATTAAATCAAATAAAAGGCAATCTGTAGACCTAGATGTTTACAGATTGCCTTTGCTATTGTGCAAGTTCGGAATTCTACCTTCAGAAACAAAAGGAGTAGCTACTTCCGAAAGTGCAAGTTCAAAGAAAACTATCGCTGAGCATACATTTGTTCGTAGTACTTTTCGTATTCGCCCGAGGTGATGTTGTCCATCCATTCCTCATTGTCGAGATACCAACGCACGGTTTTTTCGATACCTTCTTCAAACTGGAGCGAAGGTTCCCAACCGAGTTCTTCCTTCAACTTCGTTGAGTCGATGGCATAGCGCAAATCGTGTCCTGCACGGTCGGTGACAAAGGTGATGAGATCGAGGTCTTCGCCTTCTGCACGTCCCAACAAACGATCCGCCGTGCGCACCACAAGGCGAACGATGTCGATGTTTTTCCACTCGTTGAAACCACCGATGTTGTACGTTTCATTGATTTCTCCTTTGTGGAAAATCACATCTATGGCGCGTGCGTGGTCGATGACATAGAGCCAATCGCGCACATTTTCGCCCTTTCCATAGACGGGCAAGGGACGACGATGGCGGATGTTGTTGATCATCAAGGGAATCAACTTCTCGGGAAACTGATTGGGACCGTAGTTGTTGGAACAATTCGTCACCAAAGTCGGCATACCATAGGTGTCGTGGAAGGCGCGGACGAAATGATCGCTCGATGCCTTCGATGCTGAATAAGGGGAGTGTGGGTTGTAAGGAGTTGTTTCCACAAAGAAATCTGCGCCATAAGGTGCTGCACCATCGGGCTTTGTGATGTCGAGCGCGCCATACACTTCATCCGTGGAGATGTGGTAGAAACGCTTCCCTTCGTAGCCTTCGGGCAAACTTTCCCAATAGTCGCGCGCAGCTTGGAGCAAAGAGAGCGTGCCCATCACGTTGGTGCGTGCAAAACCGAGGGGATCTTTGATGGAACGATCCACGTGACTCTCTGCTGCCAAGTGGATGATACCGGTGATGTGGTGACGCTCCAAGAGCGCGCGCACGGTGGGGAAATCGCAAATGTCGGCTTTCTCAAAAACATAATTAGGAGCTTCCTCCACATCTTTGAGGTTGGCCAAATTACCGGCATAGGTGAGGAGGTCAAGGCATACAATTTTTGCCTCGGGATATTTGTTGACAAAAAGACGAACTACGTGGTTGCCGATGAAACCAGCACCACCGGTGATGAGGATATTGGGCATAATATGATGTGCTTTATGCGAGGGTGACGAAAAGAAAAGAGAGCGTTAGGCAAAAACTTGGTGCAGACTGTCGAGCCAGTGAGGGATTTCGAGCCCAAAAGTGGCTTTGATTTTCGATTTATCCAGCACGCTATAAGCCGGACGTTGCACCGGCGAGGGAAATTCGTTGGAATGACAAGGCAACACCTTGCAAGCACTCTCGGGACGAAGTCGGCGCAGTGCCATCGCAAAATCGTACCACGAACAAGCACCTTCGTTGGAATAGTGATAAACTCCTGCATTTTCAGGTTGAAGTCCGCCTTTGTCGATGATGTGCATCAGCGCAGCCGCCAAATCTTTTGCTGCCGTGGGAGTGCCCACTTGGTCGAACACCACCTTAATCTCTGGACGCGTGTCGAGCAAACTAAAAATGGTTTTGGGGAAATTCTTGCCGTGAATGCTATACAACCAAGCGGTGCGCACAATGATGTGCTGACAGCCCGACGCCACAATGGCTTGTTCGCCTTGAAGTTTTGTGCGCCCATAGATGCCAGTTGGCGTGCCCGTTTGGTCTTCTCGGCACGGAGAGTTGTAGGGTTCAGCACCAAACACATAGTCCGTGGAAATGTGAAGCAACCACGCCCCAGATTGTTGAGCGATTTGTGCCATATTGTCCACAGCCTTGTGGTTGAGCAAGTCCGCCAGTTCCTCTTGTGTTTCGGCGGCATCTACGTTGGTGAAGGCAGCACAGTTGATGATTACTTCGATGTTGTGCTGCGACACCATCTGCGCCAAGGCTGCTTTGTCGGTGATGTCTAGCGCATAGATGGTGGAGGATGTTTCGTTAGTGCCTTGTATATCGGTAAAAACGAAATGATGTTGCGGATATTGTGCTGCCAGGACTTGAAGTTCATACCCCAATTGTCCCATGGCTCCCGTGATGAGTAGATTCATTGCAAATATAAATAGTCTTGAGAAGTTGACCTTCACGAGCAAAGTTAGCGATTTTGCAGGAGATGAGCAAGAACAGAAACTGTATTTCCCCACAACAACAGCGCACCAAGGCCGAGGGTCGACCGCAGTGCGCTGTATGACATTGAACATTCTCCGAAGAGAAGTAGCTATGGATGTTCTGCCGTTAGGCGAGGAGGGTTATTGGTTTTCCGAACGATGGAGGAGCAACTGGTTGCGCATTTGACGCAACAATACTTTACCGTGATTGCGGAAGGCAAAGAGCGGAATGGTCACACCAATAACCATTGCCATAATGGTGAGGGTGCAGGTGATCCAGTTGAAGTTGAAAAGCGCAAAATACTTATCGAACAAAGGATCGTCGTGCTTGTGGGAGAGCAACTCTACGAGCGACTGGATGCTACCATAGGCAAATTTACCGGGCACCATAGGGAGCAACGCAGGAAACGAGAGTGTTTCGGCTGGAGATTTAATTTTGGTGGAGAGGGGAATCGACACACAACCGATAACGAGTCCTGCCACTCCGGCTGCCATGGCGATGTGCCAGTCGGCAAAGTCCATGAGGAGAAAGCGAGTGATGTGTCCCAGTGCTGCCAAAAGTGCACAGCCCCAAAAGGTGGAACGCGTGGGATTGCTGATGCTTGCAAAACCGATGCAAGCTATTGCGGCAAAAATACCGTCGTTGATGATATCGTAGGTGAGTTCAAAGAAATTGACCATAAGAGGATAGGATATTTTCGTGAATGAATGTGCTAAGCGGAGGGGATAACTCCTTGATGAGATGGAATAGCGGAAGGATTCAATAGCAGATGAGTCGATGCTCTCCAACCGCTTGCCACGCTCCACGAGCAGAGGTTAAATCATTCTGATGTCGAAAAGGAGCAACGCGATGACCAATCCCAAAGAAAGGCTCACGGTGATCATCATGGCGTGCACAAAACGGCTCCACGCTGAGAGGTAGTGACCATAGATGAGGTCATTGACGAAGTTGCAGAAGGGCACGCCAGGCACAAGATAGAGCACACTGGTGCTGAGCGCAATGACAGGTGTTTCGGTGAGGGTGAAATTCTCAAAACCATAGTGAGAGAAGTCTACGAGTCCGATGCAAGACACCACTGCAGCAACTACGCCCGACACCACAGTGACGGCGCGATAGTCAATCTTCCACGCTTGCAAACGCTGTTTGACGAAAAATCCGCAGAGAGTAGCCACAAACACGATGCCGATGGCAGGCCAGTCGCCCTTAAACAAACGGCAGAAGGCGGCATTGGCAGCAGCAGCCAAGAGGAGCACAATCCAGTTGCTCATACGAGGTATTTTTTTAATCTCTTGCAATTGAGCATTAGCCTCATCGAGCGACACATCTTCGGTGAAAACTTGGTCGGAAAGTCGGCTCAAGCGCGTGATGGTGTCGAAGTTGATGCCCGCGTGCGCCAACGGAGAGATACAAGTGTAGGAATGTTCGCGATTTTTGTCCCACAATGTGAACAACACATTGGCAGGCATAATGGTGAAAATCACTTCAATGTCCCAGGCTTCAGCCATTTGTTTGACTTTTCTCTGGATGCGCATAGTGGTAGCTCCGCTAGAAAGCAGTGTGCTAGCGTAGTCGCAAAAGAATTTAGCGATGTTTTTGAGCTGATTGTGGACTTCATGCACTGATTGCTCAGCAGTGTCTACAGTAACATTCGAATTCATTGATGATGAAATTGGATTAGCAAAACAAAATCTCGCCGCGAGATCTCACGATGTCGTGGTGGTGGCTGTCCTGTGATGGGACAATGCTGTGATGGCGAGAGGGAGCAAAGTTGCTTCGGTCAGGGTGGGATTACGTTTTTGGCGTTTGTTCACCTAAGAAAGCACGATCGTGCTCTTCCATACATGTCTCTTTGGGAGTTCCAGGCTTTATTGTCGTGTGGTTCTTCTTAGATTTCAAGAAGCGATAAATCAAAGGAAGGCAATAAAGCAAGAAAGTGAAGAGGATGATACCCAAGAAGATGTAGGGTGCCACCTCGTGATTGTTGATTCTTAATCCTTCTAGTAGAAGCATAAACAGGGTTATTGTGTGAATTTGTGTGGGAAATGCAGCATTCCGTGCCTTCTCCCCCAAGAGCGCGGCCAAACGTTTCCAACAAATGGCCGATTTTCACTGCAAAGGTACATATTTTTCACGAAACAACGGACTGGTGGTTGCTATTTTGTGAAGGATGAAATCCAACGTTCTGCTCTGGAAAAGTGCTTTTCTATGAATATCCTCCGCTGCGAACGTGCCACGCTGTAAACGTGTTGCTCTGGGAAAACTCTTCTTTGCGAATACCCTTTCTGGATGAATCCTCCCAAAGGGTCAATAAAAAAACAGAAAAGGAGAAATTCTTGAAGAACTTCTCCTTTATAATTGAATAAACAATCTTAAGTGTGATCCGCTTGGGACTCGAACCCAAGACCCATACATTAAAAGTGTATTGCTCTACCAGCTGAGCTAGCGGATCCCGGCAAACTTTGCGAGAAAATCTTTACATTGTTTCGGCTTCTTGCGAGGCTTCTCAACACTTCCTTGCTGTTTGCGAGTGCAAAGATAAGCACTTATTCTGATTTGACCAAACATTTCGCAGAAAAACTGCATTTCTACTCTGTTTCTTTGTGCGAAACGAGGGATTTAGGCCTTGTTTTCTACCACATCAATTGACGAAGATAGCGAACTGGCACACCGTAGTTGAATCCTTGCGTACCGCTGAACCCTGCATAATTGATGGCTACTAATTCTCCCTTGGCATTGAACACCGGAGAACCACTTGAACCGGGCAATGTGGGGATGCTATAGAGTATTTTCTCGGAGGAAGTTTGACTCACATAGCCTTTATTGAATTGCGCTTTCACACCTTCTTTCGTCATTGAGATGTTGGGACCTAGATTGTAGCTCAACATGAAGAGTTCTTTGTTCTTGTCGCTTCCAAACTTTTGAGCCATGCTTTCTGCGAAGGTGTAGGTAACGAGCGGATCTTCCTGAGGAATATCGAAGAAGACGCAGTTTTCAGGCGTCTTTTTCGTATTTAATTGCAGCAAAGCAAGGTCATGTTCCTTGTCTGTACGGAGGATTTCGCAGGGAGCGAAGGCTGCTTTATCTACTCCACTGGCATGATTTTTCACGATACCTACTTCATTGTGGTAAATCAAACGCAAATGATCGACATCTATACTCAAGAGACCCTGCGCTTCATCCTCTAGTTCTTTGATTTTATCCGTGATGTTGCGATGGGTGTTTTCTAGTTCTGCATACTCATAGGTGCCTTCCTCTGTGAATTGCATATAGGTTTCGCAATTTTCAAGGGAAGATTTCAATTCTTGGTAGCGATTGATGTATTGCAAGAGTATGGCAGCAATGCGTTTCTTCAGCACATCGGTCACCTCTTCTTTCTTCTCTTCTCCACTCACCACGTGATGGTTGGTCACGATTTTTCCATCTTCGCCCACAAAGAAGCCGGTGCCGTATCCTTCTGTGGGTTCAATCTTATTGACATTGGTCGTGAAATTAGACAAACCTTCTTCTGGATCAAGATGCGAAAAATAGAAAGAGGGGCAATTCGGAATGCGAATTTCGTAGTAAGCACGATTTTTCACCATCACCACTGCTGTGGAATACTGTTCTTGTAATTCGCGTTCGTCCATATTTCCACAAGCGGAGAAGGTGAAGACGCAACACAACAAGGCGAAGCACAGCGACAAGAAGCGAGTCGAACGACTAAAAAGCGAGGAATACATGATGATAAAAGGTAAAAAGTTTAGAGATGAATAGGAAATCTGCGACATACAAGGCACGTATTCCTATATTATAATACCATTTAAATGCTTTTTGGGGGTAAAAATCATCTTAGGTCGTTTCCTTAGAAATCCACATAATTTTTCGCCAAAACAGGGCTGAGCCAGTGGCGATAGGTGCGACCGAAATGCTCTTCTTCTTGCGCGGTGAAGACGTGTGGCATCGTGGGAGCAGGCACGCCCTCGCCAATGCGCTGTGGAGAAATCTCTTCCCAAGCCTCATCCCACAGGTCGCGCTCTATGAAACTCTGGAGGGTGGCTTGTCCCCCTTCCACAAAGAGCGATTGTATGCCGTCGCGACGCAGTCCTTCGAGCAAGGCGTCGATATCCGCATAGGCCTGAAAACCAGCAGAAAGTGCACGTTCGTCTACACTACCCAAGACACAACGGAGGGGGGACTCACCCGGCCAGCAGCGAACATTGAGTTTTGGGGTATCGAGTTGAAAGGTTTTACGCCCCACTAGGATGGCTTGGTGGGTGGCGCGAAAGTGATGCACGCGCAATAGGGACGAGGGAGAAGAAAGTCGGAGCGGTGCTGCAGACACTTCGCCATTTTCGTCCAAACTTCGCGAACGGTCGATAAACCCATCGGAGGTGGCAGCCCATTTCAAGGTGATAAAGGGACGACGCAACACATTTTGGCAAAAGAATTTGCGATTGAGATAAATGCACTCCTCGCGCAACACGCCCACTGTGACTTCTATGCCGGCTTCTTGCAGCATAGCTATGCCACGGCCACAGACTTTGCGGAAAGGATCTTCCGAGCCGATGACGCAACGTTTCACCTTGTTTTTGATGATCAAGGCGGAACAAGGCGGAGTGCGTCCGTAGTGAGAACAAGGTTCTAAGGTGACGTAGATGGTGCTTTCGGCAAGGAGGGGACGATCTTCGGGACGAACTGCACGAAACGCCAATACTTCTGCATGCCCTTCACCAGGACGAAGATGATAACCTTCGCCAAGAATGCGTGCATCTGCACCAGTGCCATACACAATCACTGCGCCCACCATCGGATTGGGAGCCGTGGTGAGTTCGCCTTGTCGGGCAAGTTGGAGGCAACGTCGCATCCATCGTTCGTCTTCTGCCTGAGTGGCAAGAGCAGTGTCCGAAGGAGCTGTGGAAAATGGAAGAGAAGACATGGGATAAAGGGATAACTGAAAATGAAAACTGAGGGAAAACGTAACGGTGATGTTGCGTCTGCGCGTGGTCTTCCTTCGCAAGTCCACTCTTAATGCAGAGCAGACTGTGCGAAAGTTACCTCTTACTTATCGAGTTTCCAAGTGGCACCGTCTTTGGTGTCTTTCACGGCAAAGCCGAGAGCCGCCAGTTGGTCGCGAATTTGGTCGCTCGTTGCCCAGTCTTTGTTGGCTTTTGCCTTAGCGCGCACTTCCAACAAGAGGTCGATGGCTGAAGAGAATGCGGCTTCGCGGGCTGCATTTCCTCCTTCTTCTGCGGTGAGACCGAGGATGTCGAAGCAGAACGTGTGGAACACGTCGCGGAGTGCAGCCAGTGTTTCGGCAGCAATCGACATTTTGCCATCCGCCAATGAGTTGATGGTGCGGCAAGCCTCGAAGAGATAGGAGATGACGATGGGACTGTTCAAATCATCGTCCATCGCATCATAGCAGCGTTGGCGCAAATCGGCCACCCACTCTGCGCTTACCACTTCGCCTTGAGCACTCTCGCCTTCAGCCAAGGGGGTGATGCGATCGAAAGCGCGGAGGGCATCCATCAAACGTTCGAGTCCCTTTTGCGAAGCTAGGAGCGCATCGTTGCTGAAATCGAGCGTAGAACGATAGTGCGCTTGAAGGATGAAGAAACGAATCGTCATCGGTGAGAAGGGTTGGGAGAGCAATTCGTGGTTGCCTGAGAAGAACTCATCGAGGGTGATGAAGTTGTTGTAGCTCTTACCCATCTTCTTACCGGCAATGGTAATCATGTTATTGTGCATCCAGTAGTGCACCATAGCGTGTCCTTGAGAAGCTTGCGACTGTGCGATTTCACACTCGTGGTGTGGGAACATCAAATCCATACCACCGCCGTGGATGTCGAATTCTTCCCCGAGATATTTGCGTCCCATGGCTGTGCACTCGCAGTGCCACCCTGGGAAACCATCGCCCCACGGAGAGGGCCAACGCATGATGTGCGCAGGACTGGCTTTTTTCCAAAGAGCAAAGTCCACTTGATGACGCTTTTCGCCCACGCCATCGAGTTCTCGACTCGCATCGCGGACTTCTTCGAGGTTACGACCGGAGAGGATACCATATTTATGGTCTTCATTGTATTTCACCACGTCGAAATACACCGAACCATTGCTTTCATAAGCATAGCCTGCTGCGAGAATTTGTTTCACAAGTTCGATTTGTTCGATAATATGTCCCGTAGCATGAGGTTCAATCGAAGGAGGAAGCACATTGAGTTGTGCCATTGCCGCATTGAAACGGTTGGTATAATACTGCGCCACTTCCATGGGTTCGAGTTGATCCAATCGAGCTTTTTTCGCAATTTTGTCCTCCCCCTCGTCGGCATCGTGTTCCAAATGCCCCACATCGGTGATGTTGCGCACATAGCGTACGGCATATCCCAAGTGTTTGAGGTAACGGAAGAGGAGGTCGAAGGTGATGGCTGGACGCGCATGTCCGAGGTGTGCATCACCATACACAGTGGGTCCACACACATACATGCCAACACGGCCTTCGTGAATGGGTTTGAAGAGTTCTTTGGTGCGAGAGAGGGTGTTGTAAATTTGAAGAGCCATAAAGTCGATGGTTGTCTTATTTGTCGAAGCAAAGACACAAGAACATTGCGCTTTGCTGATTGAACTTATTTTCGTTTATTTGTTCCCTTGTTGGAAATGGGCGCGAACTTTCCACCTGTGATTTGTTCGAGCGTGAGCGGACGATACATATTGGTGTAGCACAAGCCCTTGCCGTAGGTTTCTTCTTCATAGAAGAAAGCGATGCGTCCG
>ENA-OWLM01000975-OWLM01000975.1-metagenome-genome-assembly--contig:-NODE-975-length-10790-cov-3.078156_pt1 | contig 10790 bp, 4 predicted proteins | sample MGYA00245349_ERZ651102 | MGnify/ENA primary metagenome ERZ651102 (study PRJEB26857, sample SAMEA4031759) | metagenome | biome: human; feature: oral; material: saliva | place: Philippines | collected 2014 | study... | reverse complement strand
ATCCATCAGCACCCGAAACAGGATGACCCCTTATTGGTAGTGCTGGTTTAACACTGACAAAAAAAGTTCGTGCAGTTGCAAGTTGTCCTTCAACATCTTCCGATACAAACGCATTTGTAACGACTAATCAGGCTGCTAAGCAAGATAATTTAGAGTATGAAATCACCTATAAAAATAACAGTACCAAGAAATTACAGAACGTAAAAGTGAAAGATAGTTTACCAATTGGTACTAATTTTGGCAGTATGAGTTGTAGACTTACACCAAGTGGAAATACTTGTAATACAAACCGTTCTGGTGATTATCTTGAATGGAGCTTGACTGGGTTATTAAATCCATCAGCTTCAGGTACTCTGAGATTTTGTGTGTCCCAATAGTAAATAATAGATACAGCATGCCGAAAATATTATTGATTTGGCATGCTTTGTACAAGAAGTTGGTATGGAAGTTACTTTTATTTGAATTACTAGGTGAATTTTACAAAAAAATGTGATTTTCAGCAACAAAAATACATAAATTGTTGTATTTTACACCGAATAGAAGTAATTTGCTTGCTAGATTAAACTGAATTTAAGTCTATGTAACACGGTTTGGAATAGATCAAATGCATATAAAAGATAATTGGAAAAAAGGTTTACTTGGTGCAGCTAGTTTGATTTTGGCGGTTAGTGTATCTGCTGAAACTAAAGTTGCAAAAGATCCTGTATCTGTGGAATTAAAAACTTACCTCATTAGTGTAAGCACAGATGGGAAGCCAGTAGCTAAGTTAGTCAATAAAGTGAAGCCAAATGATGTAATTGAGTATCGTGCAACGTATACAAATAATACATCAGGAAAAATTAAAAACTTAGCTGCGACGTTACCAATACCCGTAGAAACTTTATTTTTAGCGAAATCTGAGCCAGAAAACGCGCAAGCAAGTACGGACGGTACAAATTTTGCTCCGATGCCTTTAAAACGCAAAGAGGGTAATCAAATGGTGAATGTTCCACTGAAAGATTATCGTGCATTACGTTGGACGATCGCAGAACTTCCTGCTGGGAAATCTGTAACGGTATCAGCCCAAACGCGTATTAACAGTGACAAAACCAAAAATTAAACAAACTGACATTGAATATTCAACAGGGGTAAGTTCCGAATGTCAAATCAAACTCAACGTTTAAAGCTAACGCAATTAGCAGCTTCGATTGCATTTGTTGCAGGTGGTGCAGCTTTCCTTCCTTCAGCACACGCAGCAGCTCCTAGTGCGGGCACAAACATTAGTAACATTGCATCTGCAAGCTATACTGATAGCAATGGTTCTAATAAAACTGTGACATCAAACGTAGTTAGTACGACTGTATTGCAAGTAGCAAGTTTCACGTTGCTCGCTGATCAAACTCAAACTGCTAACGCGAATGGTCAAGTATCTTTATCTCACACATTAACAAATACTGGTAATGGCACCGATACTTTTACCGTAGCTGTTGTCAATAATGATACACGTAATAACACAACTGATAAGTTCGATTTCAGCGGTTTAAACGTTTATCTTGATGCCAACAAAGATGGTGTTCCAGATAGCCAAACTCCTATAACAAGCGTAACTTTAACAGCAGGCCAATCTGTTAACTTAATCGTACAAGCAACAACAGCAAACAATGCTGCTGTGGATGATTTAGGTAAATTAACGGTTTCAGCAATCAGTGGTTTTGATACAAGTGTAACTGCTAAAAACGTAGATACAGTTAAGATTACCAATGGCGCTATAATTAGTTTATTAAAATCTGCAAGCGTTAGTAATGTAGATGCTACTTCATCAAGCCCTGCAGCACGTGAAGTTGAATATACTTTAGCTTATCAAAATACGGGTAACACGACCGCAACTAACGTTACGATCACCGACGAACTTCCATCTGGTTTAACTTATGTTGCTGGTTCTGCTACAGTAAATGGTACAGCTGTAAGTGATGCAGCTGATGCTGATGGATATAACTTCACTTCAGGAACAGCGACATTAGTTATTCCTACAGTTGTTGCAAACAGTAGTGGTGTATTGAAATTCAAAGTTCGAGTAAACCAAAATACTCCAGCTGGTATCATTAGAAACATCGCTGAAGTGGATCCAGATGGTCCAGGTGCAGAAGTTAAAACACCATCTAACCCGAATGATGTAACAGTTTTAGGTGTTAAAAAAGGTACAATTAACGACAGTACAATAGATGCCTTTGCTGATGGACAAGCTTCTACGGCTCCAGCTGATGACGTAATTACTAAGTCAACAACTCAAGGTACTCCAGTTACCTTTGGTGTTACTGCGGGTGGTGGTGAGCCAATCGTTGTACATAACACTGGTAATGTTATTGAAGCATTCAACATTAGTGTAAACAAAAACTCTTTACCAACTGGTAGCATTGTTGAATTATTCAAAGCTGATGGTGTAACGCCATTAACTGATACGAATGGTGATGGTGTTGCAGACACGGGTCCAATCGCAAGCGGTGCTACATACCAAGTTGTTGCTAAGGTAACTCTACCTTCTAGCTATTCTTCTACAACGCCAATCAGCACGATCTTAACTTCAACACCTGTTACTAATTCTACTGGTACAGATACAATCAATTTAGTTATTGATAAAGTCGTTGCATCTACAGTTGACTTACACAATGGTGATGCAACAAATAGTACTGGTACTGTTGTTGGTGCGTCAGGTAAAGATACTGGTCAATATATTGACACCAAGTCAACTAAACCTGGTCAAGCAACCAACTTCCCATTAACAATTGATAATAAAGGTGCAACTGGAGATAACTATAATTTATCTACATCACCTACATTACCAGCAGGTTGGACGGTTCAATATTACTTAGCTGATGGTGCAGGTAATCCAACAGGTGCACCAATCACGAATACAGGTAATATACCAAGTGGTGGTACTGTTAAACTTGTTGCAGTTGTAACGCCTCCAGCAAATGCTCCAGCAGGTGATCAAGAAGTTATCTTTAAAGTTTCTTCTCCTGCTACTGGCTTAACAGATGTAATGTCTGATCGTGTAACAGTTGAAACTAATCGTATCCTTAGCTTGCAAAGTGACCGTACTGGACAAGTTGCACCAGGTGGTACGGTTGTTTACAAGCATACCTTAACCAACAACGGTAACATCGTTGAAGGTGCGACAGCGAATACATTACCGTTTACATTAACGAATGACCAAACTGCAAATGGTTGGGTAACAACCTTATATGTAGATTCGAATAACGATGGTGTAGCTGATGCTGGTGAATTAGTCACAGGTAGTGATCTTGCAGTGAAAACTGGAAGTATCGCTCGTGGTGCATCTGTGAACTTACTCATCAAAGTTCAAGCTCCAACAAATGCAACTGCTGGAACACCAAGTGCAGTTGTATTAACGATCAAACCAACAGTTGTTGGTGGTCAGTCTGTTGCCGATCTAGTGAACACTGACTTAACGACTGTAACAAGTGGTCAAGTGCGTTTAGTGAAAGAGCAATCTTTAGCTAACTGTGTAACGGGTGCAGCTGGTACTTATACTCAAAATACAGTTTCTGCTAAACCAGGCGAATGTGTGAAGTATAGAATTACTGCAACGAATGAAGGTAATGCTGACGTAACTAATGTTGTGATTAGCGATGCTACACCTGCATATACAACGTTGAAAGTGATTGCAAGTGCATCTCCAGTAGCTACAAATGCGACATTGAGTACTTCAACTGCTGCATTAATTGATGGTTCGACAGGTACTATCGCTGCTGAGAAAACACCTCTTGTACCTAATACAAGTGCGGTATTAGAGTTTGTAATCAAAGTAAATAATTAATATTCATTAAGCAATTTCGATTGCTCAAAATGAATTGATTAAAGATGTGGGCATTTGCGCAAAGCAGGTGTCCACAACAATAATTCTTAAAGTTTTTTATTTAGATTATTTAGTTGAAGGGTAGAGCGCTGTGCTACAACAGAAGCAAATTCGTGCAAGTCGAAACATGTCTTTCATGTTATCAACGTTGACAGTATCGATACTGTCTGCGCAGTATGGTCACGCCGCGAATATTCCTGAAGTTGGTAGTACAATCCAAAACGTTGCCTACGCAACTTTTACAGCAGCAAATGGTAAAGAACAACAATCAGTTTCTAACACAGTCGATGTTAATGTTTCAGCTTTGTATGCTATTACTTTAACTACACCACCAGTACTCGATGTTGAACCTAGTGTGCGAGTAATATGGGCCAATACTTTATCTAATAATAGTAATGCTCCTGTTAATGTTCAGCTAGAAGCATTAACAATTAATGAATTAAACAATATTAAAATCTACATAGATACCAACAAAGATGGTCAATTTGATACGAATGATCAACAATTAACGACTAATGTAGCTTTACAGATTGGTCAAAGTGTCAATTTATGGGTTGTTGCTACCACAAGTTCAAATTTAACAGAAGGTCAGCAATTTAATTTACCAATTAAAGCAACAGTTGTTGAAGATACAACAGTAATTGCAATCGCTACAGATAGTGCAATTAGCTATGGTGCAAAATTAGTTGCAACTAAAGAAGTACAACAAAAAACTTTTGAGCCTTCTGCAAGTGCAAATTATGACTTAAATTACACGCTCAATATTAGCAACGAAGGTAAGCAGCCAGCTAGACCAACCGATGTCATGGTGGATGGTCAAACACAAAAAATGGTTTTGTTGGTTGATGATTTACCACCTAATACAACATTTAAATCTGCTTTAGTAAAAAATACTCAAGCAAAAATTTTATACAAGCTTGCCAATAATAGTTATAGCACTATTGCTCCAAGTGACATTACACAGATCAACCAGCTTGTTGTCGGTTTTCCACAAATTGCTGCAAATACATCTGAGCAAGTTGATCTTGTTGTTAGTATGAACCGCAATATTGCAAAAACCACAGTAAAAAATACTTATAAAGTTTCGTATGCTGTCACTGATAGTCAGAAAGATGTGTTATCAAACGTTGCATCTACTTTAGTTAGCGGCTCAGCAGATATTACAAATAATTCGAGTGATTTTAAGAATATTTTGGCAACTGGTAGTGTAAATAAGCCACTGAATATAGAAGCTAAAAATGCAAGTTGTAATGCTGATCGTTATATTCCAGATCGTGTGAAAATTCGAATTAAATCTACAAAAACAGATGATTTAGAAGAAGTTATTGGTATTGAAACTGGACCAAATACAGGTGTATTCCACTATACATTACCAACAACTCTTTCAGATAAAGGCATTCGATATGATGCAGTTTTACAGACACTTAAACGTGATAAAGTTGATATTAGTTTAACGGATTGTTTGGATGCGCAAGGCCAATCTACAGGAACAATTACCGACATTAATACAAGTGTGTTAATCGATCCGTATGGTACAGTATTTGATGCTAAAACGGGTTTACCTGTAGCCGGTGCTACAGTTACTTTATTGGATCAAAATGGTCAACCAATTGGTGATAATGTAGCATTTGAAATTGATCCTCAAACAGGTGATAAGATTTCTATTCCTGCAAAACAAGTGACTAATAGTGCTGGTGAATTTATCTATCCACTGGTGAAAGCAGGTACATATAGTTTTATTGTAGACACAAACACTATCCCAGGTGACAAACGTTATACTTTTATTAGTGATCGCAAGGTATATTCAAGTTTCCCAGCAGATAAAGCGGTTGATTTAAAGTGGTCTTATGCAGGGCAATTCACATTAAATAATGGTGACCCTGCACTCAATATCGATATTCCAATTGACCCTGAAGTGGATAATACGAATTCATCTTTATTTGTAAAAAAAGTTGCTTCAAATAAAACTGCTGAAATTGGTGAATTCGAAGAATATACGGTGAATGTTGCAAATCGTGGAACGGCAGATTCAACAAATGTTTCGATTACAGATACACTTCCTCGAGGCTTTATTTATGTTCAAGGCTCAATGCGTGTTGATGGTAAAAAGGTAGAAGATCCATTAGGTGGTAAGGGACCTTATTTAACACTTGGACTAGGTACACTCACTCCAAATAAAGAAGTTAAAGTACAGTATCGCGTTTATATTGGACCAAATGCTCTCAATGGTGATGGTATCAACCGTGTTCGTGCCAAAGATGCGAAAGGTGTTGAGTCTAATGAAGCATCAGCGAAAGTAGAAGTTACGCCTGGTATGATGATTTCTGACGGTTTTATTGTTGGTAAAATCTTCACTGACTGTAATCGGAATGGCATCCAAGATGCTGGTGAAATAGGTGTTCCTGGTGTTCGTATTTATCTTGAAGATGGTAGTTATGTTATTACTGATAGCGAAGGTAAGTATGATTTTTATGGAATTAGTGCAAAAACGCATGTTTTAAAAGTCGATCGTACAACTCTACCGATTGGTTCTGAATTAGTATTAATAAATAATCGCCAAGCAGGTGATCCAAATAGCCGTTTTGTCGATTTAAAACGTGGTGAATTGCATCGTGCCGATTTTGCTATAGCTGAAGGTGTTGGTCAATGTTCAGAATCTTTAATTGAACGGGTGCTAGAGCGTAAAAAACGCATTGAACAAGAGAATACAAATTTAGAGCAAATATTACGTTCTGATTTAACGATTGATCCAATTTTTTCTAAAGTTACGGATGTTCGTGGACAGCCATCGAGTGGCTGTATTTCAGCCGTTGGAGTTCAGGCGAATTGTAATCTTGATTTTTCAAAAGAACAAATTAAAGAAATCAAGCAAATACAATTTGAACCCGAAAAGTCTGGTGTTCAAGCATCTAGTGCTTTACCAAGTTCTTCAACTCTTGCTCTGCCAAATGAAGAGTCTGTAGATACTGTTAATTCTGCCAAAATGATTAATCTTGAAGCAGCTTTAGAAACAGCTGTGAATAATCAACTAGAAATTTTAAATCTTAAAGATGGGCAAGTATTGCCTTATCCTCAGACCTCCATTCAAGTTAAAGGTGCAGCAGGCACTCAGCTTGAACTTTGGGTAAATGGAACGCGTGTTCCTGAAAAACGCATTGGTAAACGTGCTGTATTGCCGAACATGCAGGTTGCAGGTTTAGACTTTATTGGTGTTGATTTAAGTACGGGTCACAACACGATAGAAGTACGTCAAGTAGATATGATGGGCAATACTCGAGACATTAAACGTATTAATGTTATTGCACCTGATCAGTTAGATAAGTTGCAACTTGAGCCGAGTAAAACGATTCCACAAGCAAATGGACGCGATCGTTTTAATGTTAATTTAAAAATTGTCGATCGACATGGTACGCTTGTATCAAACCGTACACCTATCACATTAGATAGTTCAATCGGTAAGATTGACTTAGTAGACTTAGATCCAAAACAGCCAGGTATTCAAGTATTCGTTGAAGGTGGAACTTTACTTGTTCCAATTCAAGCGCCAATTGAAGCCGGTGAAGGAACATTATCAGTTGAAAGTGGTATCTTCCATTCAAGCACACCTATTCGTTTCTTACCTGATTTAAGACCGATTATCGCTGTAGGTATGGTCGAAGGTTCTTTTAATTTCAAAAAGTTTGACCCTAAAGAATTGAGTGGTATTAATTCAAATGATGGTTTTGAAGAAGAATTAAATGAGATTTCAGCTTCAAAAGACGGTAAGCGCAATATATCGGGTCGTGCTGCATTATTTTTGAAAGGTAAGGTAAAAGGTGAATACCTGCTTACACTTGCATATGATTCAGATAAAGATAAAAACCAAAGATTATTCCGTGATATTCGTCCAGATGAATATTACCCAGTTTATGGTGACTCTGCTGCCAAAGGCTTTGATGCTCAATCTACTAGTAAATTGTATGTTCGTGTCGATAAAGGACGTTCATATGCAATGTATGGTGACTACGTAACACGTACTGAAAATGATGAGGGCTTATCTTTAGGTCAATACAACCGTTCATTGACAGGTGTTCGTAGTTCAGTAGAAGCTGATAAATATAAAGTTACTGCGTTTGCTGCACAGACAAATACACAACAAGTTGTGAATGAACAACGTGCTATGGGCATTTCAGGTCCTTATAGTTTAGGTAATGGTGTTAATGCGCAAGACGTGCGTGAAAACAGTGAAAAAGTAGAAGTTATTACGCGTGATCGTAATAATTCGGGTTTAATTATTGCACGTACAAGTTTGACTCGTTTTACTGATTATGAGATTGATACTTTCAGTAATAGTATTTATTTGAAAGATCCAGTTCCAAGTGTTGATGCTGACTTAAACCCAGTATATTTACGAATTACAGTTGAATCTGATCAAGATGGTGAAGAATATACGGTTGGTGGTGTGTCTGGTTCTGTAAAAGTCACCGATAAAGTTAAAGTAGGTGGTTCTTATGTGAAGAGTAATAACCCACTAACTCAAGATCAGTTAGCAAGTGTGAATACTGTCGTTAAATTTGCCAATGATAAAGGTAAATTCATTGCTGAGTTTGCTCGTTCAGAGAATATTAATGATGACTTAAATTCATCGACCTCAGGAAATGTGAAACCAGATGCAACTGGTAAGTTATCGGGGGATGCTGCACGAGTTGAATTAAACTATTCTTATAAAGACTTGGAAATGAAAGTTTATCATAACCAAGCTGATAGAGAATTTTATAATACAGCGGCACCTATTACTGCTGGTCGTAAAGAGAGTGGTATTAAGGGACGTGTACAATTAAATAAAATCGGCTTAGCTAAGCTTGAAGCGATTCGTACAGAAGATCAGTTAAGTGGCGTAAATCAAGGTGTATCAGCAAGTATTGAACGGGCAATTAACCGTATTTTGGCTGTAGAACTTGGTTTAAAGTATTATGATGAGTCATCTAATTCAGCAACACTGAATACAACACAAGTTGCACCATATCATGGTGTCACAGTTCGCTCTAAATTAATCAGTCAACTACCTTGGCAAGGTTCGAATGTCTTTGCTGAATATGAACAAGATATTTCTGAAGCGGGTCGTCGTATTTTCGCGTTGGGCGCAAATTATCAAATTAATTCCAAACTCCGTGCTTATGGTCGTCACGAATTAGTTTCAAGCATTGGTGGTCTTTATGATCTGAATAGTAATCAACGCCGCAATGTAACAGTATTCGGTCTTGATAGTAAATATAACAATAATGGAACAGCCTTCAGTGAATATCGTGTTCGGGATGGTATTAGTGCGAGAGAGGCTGAGGCAGCAATTGGTTTACGTAATCGATGGGAACTTGAAAAAGGTTTTTATGCCAATACGAGTTTTGAGCAAACTAAATCATTATCAAATGCCAATAACTCAAATTCTGATAGCACAGCAGCATCTTTAGGTATTGAATATTTAAAGAACCCTAACTGGAAAGCTGTTGCTCGCATTGAAGCACGTTGGACAGATCAATCAGATACGATATTGAACAATTTAGGCGTTGCTTATAAATATTCGGATGATGTGACATTATTGGCAAAAAATGTTGTTAGCCTAACAGATAGCAAAAATGATAGTAGCGGTGATCGTTTAGTGGATCGCTTCCAATTAGGATTGGCTTATCGTGATACAGAACACAATCGTTTTGATGCACTAGCTAAAGTTGAATATCGTTATGATGATAATAAAACTGATTTAAACAATCCGTATCTTAAACATGTTTATATTTTCTCGAACCATTTAAATTATCATCCAACACGTGATTTTACCTTGTCGGGTCAATATGCGTTGAAAAATGTGCAGGCTACATTCTCTGGTTTAGAGTCTACAGGTATGACACACATGTTCAGTGCAAGAGCTATATATGACATCAATGAAAGATGGGATGCAGGAATACATACAGGTGTATTATGGTCTGATATGAGTTCAGGGCGTCGAGTTCTCGTGGGTGGTGAGGTTGGGTATCTCGTTGCAGCAAATCTATGGTTGTCAGGTGGCTATAACTTCTCAGGTTATAAAGATGATGATCTAGTAGATAGTGATACAACAATTCAGGGCGCTTATGTTCGTTTTAGATTCAAATTCGATGAGAATCTATTTGCTGGTAATAACGCTGGAATAAATGCTTCGAGAGAACCATAAACATGAAATATCTTCACACTAATTTATATAAAATGTGTTCTTATTTTTATATAGGGGTTTCTGCTAGTTTGCTTGCAGTAAGCACTTCTGTATTTGCTGAGTCTGCATCTGAGCAAATTATTGTTGGAGAGCAATCTAGTTCTTTGGTACAAGATGTCAAGCAACAGAAGCCTTATAATCCTAAAGATAAGCAAGTTGCGGCATTACAAACACGTCTGATACCTTATTTAAAACCATCTGAAAATATTGCATATTATCAAGCGATAAAAGCCTTATCGTGGTTAATTTACGCTGCTCACGAAGGAAGTGAAAAGAGTCCAAGTTCTGCGAGAACTGAAGCACTTCAACAAGCAAAATATATTATTGAGGCTCTAGAACAAGGACAAATTGAAAAATTTACGCTGACAACTGCTATTCTTTCTGAATCAAGTGTCATGCGCAGAGATCTTTGGGCAAATGCTGAATTATTAAAACAAACTGAAGGTTTTTCATGTGCTCAGGCTGAGATCGCTCAAGCGGAAGTAATATTGGTTTGGGCAGCAGCAGAACATTGTGAACTTGGATGGCGACACTCAAGAGAACTATTTTTATCTGCTCAAAGTTTAATTGATCAATCAAATCTCAAAGCGTCTGCGTGTAAGTCTGTAATCTTTTAATAGCTATTGGCTTTGTTGCACAAAGGTTTGAAAGACAATGCTACCCTAATTGAGCTAAATTCAAGTGACAACTTGGGTATAAGTGCAGCTAGAT
>ENA-OWLM01000974-OWLM01000974.1-metagenome-genome-assembly--contig:-NODE-974-length-10802-cov-3.977947_pt1 | contig 10802 bp, 8 predicted proteins | sample MGYA00245349_ERZ651102 | MGnify/ENA primary metagenome ERZ651102 (study PRJEB26857, sample SAMEA4031759) | metagenome | biome: human; feature: oral; material: saliva | place: Philippines | collected 2014 | study... | reverse complement strand
TTAATTTGCATATTTAATTTTTTCATTTATAAAGCTATTTAATAAACTAATAACATCATGACCAAATACCCAACTTATATTAGAAAAGTCATCTGCTTTCTGTTTAATAATAGGATGACAAGGTTCATAACATGAAATTAGGCATCCAACTCCATCTATCCCACCATATTTTTTAACAATTTCATGGAGTTTTACCACCATATCTGATGTCACATTTCCAGACTTACATTCAATAATAAATAGTCTGTATCCATCAGTAAAAGTAATATCAAATTCTTGATAAATACTGTGTTCTTTATATCTTGGAGGATATAACTTATAATTTTGATTGGACTCTAGATCTGCAATTGAAACTTTAAGATTCACTCTTAAATCAAATATTTTATTTTCCTTTACAAGTGGTTGAAGTTGTCCTGCAATAAATATTTCAAACCAACCTCCCACCAAAAATTCAGAAAAATCTGGAAAATTTTCAAAAGTGAATCTATGACCATTTATATGCAATTCAGCATTATAATCATTGTCTAAAGATGCATAAAAATCATTATCCCAAACCTTAAAGGGAGATTTATCATCCCTATATGGTATTATTCGTTTATAATTTCTAGTAAGTTGCTTTTTTGCATTCCAAATAATTTTAGATATTTCAAATTTCTCTTTTATCTCAGGATTATCCCAATTCAGAATACCAAGCTCACTAATTTTTAAACCATCTCCATTCAATTTTAAAAATGTCTCTGTCGACTTAATCTTCACGATATCTTTAGTAGTAAAGTCATTTAAAAAAATTACTTTTTGATCAACGCCATTAAAATAGAAAGGCGTGGCATTAACTTTACGACAAGCAGCAAGAGCACCTGCATACATCAATTTAGTTCCACCAGTTAAATTGAAACCAATCTTAGTATTAATAGGCATATTCTCAATCAGCTCCAAAATCTGAGTACGAACATTTTCAGGATGATAAGGATCTACTGAAACTTCCGTATATTCAGCTTCTCCAAGAAACTGTCTCATCACATCAGCTGGAAACTGTGCTGAATTCAAAAAAATATGTTTTTTACTTGAAAATTGCATCATGCCAAGTAAATTAGGCAAACGTTGCTCACCAAAAAGATGAAAAATAACATCATAATTATCAGATTCTATGTTTATTGTTTGAACCTGTTTACCATGCCATTCTAACCATTCATTCGGTAGGACAATTTTCTCCGGAGGTCTTCCTGGCTGAGAAGATGCAATAAGACGTTTTTTAAGATTTGGATGTCTCAATGCCGCAAAAGCCCAAACGAATGCCATAACTGGAGTACCCGGGCTCAGGTACAAGGTAACGAGCTTTTCATCCTTAGATGTGGAAACCTCATTTAAAACATGCGTTGCAGCCTCATATATACCTTCCGTGTCATTAAGATGCGTCAATTTCACAGGGTTAAAGTATACATTAACCTTTTTTCCGGTACCCTCAAGCTGTTGGTTAAGCCACTCATTAAAATGTTGGTGCGCCTCTCCTGTATTGGAAAATAAATCGATAAACTGTCTTGCAGCCTCTGAATTATGGCCTTCAACATTTTTTATTTTTAGATGAAATTCATCAATTTTATTTTCGATTTTATCTGGATGTGTAAAGCCAAGAATGATCACATCGGTGTAATCTTCTGCCAGCAAGGCTCCCAGAACAGGACCAGTTGTCTGTTCCAGTCCGAGCGAGGCCCTGAAATCAGTCATTCCATACCATGTCATTAAATATTTTTTCATATATTTTCCTTATTTATGTATGGACGGAACCAAATAACCTGATTTTTCAGGCGATCAGCAAAGACAGCACGATTGTCTTTTTCAAGTCCTTTTAATTTTCCTATTGTCCCACTGACGAATGAGCCTGCATCATCTTCATTCATGCAGAATCCGACACGCATCTCAAAGAACCCTAGAAGGTCTTTGCACGAAGAATTGCAACGTTTCCAGTTATCCGCAAATGCAATCACAAATGTCCCTTGTAGTGGACCGTCTTCCAGAATTTTCTTCAGACTCTCTTGTGGGGATGGTAGGTCATCTTTCTTCATCGGTCTAAAACTTGTTGCTCCGGAGTGAAAAGCCTTAATAGAATCCAGCCCATCAATAATCACGACTCTCTTAAATTGTTGTAACTCATCGAAGATTTCGACCAAATTCAATGTAGCAAGACTCTCGTGCTTTGAAATGGGTCTTTGCCCAAAAGTATTGAGATACTTGAATGCACCTAACGGTACAATGGAACGTCCATTAAAGTACATAATCTCATCGATACCATTCTGAGCATCTAAGCTCTGAAGAATGGAGGAGAGCAGTCCGTCATGGATTACATCGTTATATCCGGATATCAGTAAATTCGATGACGGCCGGTTAATTAGTGGTAATGCGAGCGGTATCTCTTCAAAAGTTAAGCTTTCGCCAAGATACAGCTCTATCGTCTCACTGCTTCTTGATTTAAACCAATCTGCTTCTGGTATTTCAGGCAATCGTGACCCATTAAATACTTTTGTCGAATTACAATAACCAAACTGGTTGGCGAGCTGATTAATCTTGTCAATATGATCCCTACACAGTTCTCGATCAGCAAACGGAATCAAAAATCTTTGATTTGCCGATTTTGCCCCGTTGGAATTGTTAATAATTCCTTCCGGCGGGCTACTCAATTTTGAAGCCTCCCAATTGCTATTACCAAGTATCATCGCAGAATCCTCCTCGCTACAAGCAAGAGCAATTCGGCAGCCAATCTGGCTTATCAATTGGCCCATTGAAAGTGATTGGATCCCTTTCAGTGTTTGCGTGGCCAGCAGTACATGTATACCGTAGGCTCTCCCCTGTCTCAGAAGCTGATTCAACATTTTTTCTGCTGGTTCAGCCACTTGTCGCCCCTCAGAAAATAGGATCTGAAACTCATCGATAATCAGTAAAATACGCGGGAGTTCGTCTAGTGAGGATTTCCTGTATTCATAAAAGTCACGGACAGCCCGACTTTTAAACTCCTGAGCCCGTTTTTCAAGCTCATTGATCAAATGTGCTAGAACAGTTACCCCATATTCAGGATCACTCTCTGTAGCCACCAGTTTTACCTGAGGAAGCGGAGGGGATGCATAAACACTGAATTCCGTACCTTGCTTATAATCCAGCAGATAAATATTTAATTCCGAAGCTGAATATTTGTGGCAAAGACTATGAATCAGAACATGAAGCAGATTTGATTTACCGGAGCCAGAACGCCCGGCCAAAAGAACATGATGCTCGGTATTAACCCCGCCAATTGAGAAAGAAACGATCTCTCCATCCGAATTCCAGCCAATTGGCACTTGTATACCTTGAATAGCATCTTGCCCCCAATATTCAGAGCCACACCATAGGTCTGTAAGACTCTTGCTGAATTTTGAGCTCTTTTCATATTGGTTCGATATGAGTAGTAGGAAATTCAGTAATTCAGAATGTGCTGGCCAAAACTCCTGTTCCTCCACAACACTGATTTCAGAGAAATTCTTGGTCAGTATCTCTGCTGGAATAATAAAATCCATTCTTTTGGAACATTTATCTAACACAGTGCGTAGCCCTGTAAACTTACTATCTTCCAGCCTATCCTTATTAATGGTCAGCACTGGAAATACGCCACAGACAGGGCCCTGTTCTAGAATGCGTCCAAGGTACCAGAGGCTTCTATCTGTTAACTGTTCCGGAACATCAAAAATAAGCAATAATTTATATGGTAGAGGGTTACTGCTGTTTGCTTCATTGTAGGCGGACCAACTCTTGATCTCCCCCTTGAATTTATGCTGAAGCAAATCTTCAATATAGTCTGCTAACTGAGCCAATGCATTTTCTAACTCGTCCGACCTGGTCACTACTCGCTGCTCAGGAAAGAGCCTTTTTACTTTCAATAAGGAAAGGAATGGGTCCAGAGATGTGCCTAGTCTTAATGGATCTGCAGCAATAATTTCAAGATTACCAACTGGCATGCAGTGCATTAGCCGGAGTATTAGTTGGTGAATTAACCGGTATCCCATAGTCTGGTCAGGTAGCCAGAGCGCTTTTTTTAAAGGGAAAGGGATCAACCGTGGAATATAACCTTTCCAGTTCTGATAGGTAATAGACATACGCCCAAATGCCAGAGCGTCAGGAAAACTCGTACCCGTATTAATATTTTCGATTGTTAAATCATTCAAATGCGGCTGTCGTTGGCGGATCCTTTTACACAAATCATCCAGATTCTGTAGAGCCGAAACCCATTCCTTCTCGAACCTATCCTGTACCCTATTTTCTCTCTCTCGAATCTGCTCTTTTTTTAACTTGAGATTATTAAGCGCATCGTTTCTTTTTCTAGCTCCGATGACTTTTAAATCATTCAGTTGTTTAATTTTGTTTTGGATACTAACAAGCTCAATTTTCAGATCATTCTGGCAATTTTCCAAGTCATCCTTGCGAGAGCTGAGTTTAGCTCGGGTTTTCATTAAATCATCTTTTCCCAACTCATTCTGTTGAATCTCTCTTTGTATTCTTTCAGATTCATCACGTTCAGCATCACCGAATATGTATTTTACGATTGAAATTAAAATGGGACGCTCATTGATTTCACGATCAAGCTTACCCTTATCACTCGCTAGATCAGAAATAGCATTTTTAATCTGCTTTAAATGAGTATCTATTCTATGAATCTCTTCGCTGATTGATTGCAATTTTTTATGCAGACTTGCCTCTTTATCATGTAGAGAAACTAGTTTGGCTCTTTCCGCAGAATTATTGACATTTTTGAGATTTGCTACAGTTCTATCACAGTCCTGCATCGTTTGCTTTAATTCAGTTTGAAGCTGCTGATAAGTATTTTCTTTCCATATAATCGTCTTATTTAATACCCCAACAGTATCAAATAATCTCTTAGGCATAGAATCCCTTCTTTTACTATTACTCATGCCTCATATTTCCTATCAATTGCAGCTCAGCACTTAACTGATCAATCTCAACAGCTCTAGTCTGAAATAGTTCTGCCATTGTTTGAAGACTATAGATGTCCTGTAAAAGTGGCTCGAAAACATCTGAAATGATAGATTGGCCAAACTCATCCCTGACTGTGTCAGAAAAACTACCCATTCGCTGTGAAGTCAAGTTAAGTAGATCATCAAACATCGATGTCCTCCTCTTCAAATGGTAGCTGGAGGATAACACCATCAATCTTTAATGCCTGCTCAACAACGCCTAAAACATCCGAAAATGATTCAGCCACACTAGCAGCAATAATCGTCTCGAGTTGAGGCTTAGCGATGATGTAATCAGACTTGAAATTGTCGTCAGAGGCTCTAACCTTCTTAATTAGCTGTTGCCAGTATTCTTCAGTCAAGGACAGGGAATACTCTTGCTCTGCTAACGAGATTAGTTCTTCCGTTAACTGGTCAACAGTACTCATCTCACCTGCCTCCATAGCATTTTGGAGATTGGTGGAAAGATCCTGAGCCTTGCTGGCGTATTCACTTGATATCAGAGCGATTTTAATTTTCATGAGCTCCTCCGTTATTTTCAGTAAAACCAGTCACTATGTCCCAGCAGGCCTTGTCGATCTCGTCTTTTGTCGGGAGCATGCCTAGTAAGGGTGAGCCCGCACTACGAAGGGCTTCACGCAGCTCTTCTTCCTGTTCTGGAGTTAAATCTCTGATGTCGCGTGAACATACCGTGATAGAGGCATTGGCTTCCTGATGTCCTCCAGACTGGAAAACCATGTGGTCTTTCTGAGAATAGAGATACGAAGCTCGGCCACATTTCACTTCAATGGCTATAGAACCTCCGACTGAAGCACTCATTCCTTCACCACGGCCCAAAATAACCGGCACTTTGAGATCTTCAATGATTAGGTCGGTTTTTGTATATCTGCCGTCTTTAAATATGGTCCGGGCCTGCGTGTCAGCTTTATGTCCGAGCGGACTAAAGGCCTGTTCTACAATTTTTTCGCCACAGTAACCACTCAGATTTCGGCGGATTTTAAGCTGAACAGCATGCCTTTCAGCAGGACCGTTCGCGGCTTCAAGCTGACGTCTATAGTGGGCAATCTTGGCTCTAAATGCCGGATCACGATCAGCAAGATATTCGAAATAGTAGCGCTGCTGTTCAATGGATAGATTCAGCCTCGAGTGCAATTCTCTTGGCGTAATCGGCTTATTCAAGTCTGGAGTCCATTTGAGCCATGAATAAAATTCAGCTGCTGGCGGATGCGTTTCGAGATAGGCGTTAAGAGCTACCTTTGCGCTTTCCAGTCGGGTTTTTCCAATTTCAAGGTGTGCTGCCGCACTTGCAAGCCGGGTCACACACTCCAGTTGAACTGTTTCCGCCAGCTGATTTGCCATATCAAGACACTGCCAGGCCATTTCACTCCGCTGCTGCATCTGCATGCGATGGTCTTTTGCCGCTTCTAAGGCCTCCTCAGTAGCCGCAACAGCGGATTCCGCTTCTGCGACGGCAGACTCTGCGGTGGCTAAATCGGCCTCTTCAGAGGAACAATTAGGTGATTCATAGTTGCCGTCCTTATCATAGCTACCACTCGATGCACAAGCCGAAAGAGATGAGTAAGCTGAACTCAACTGCTCATTGGCTGAAGCAAGCTGATCATTAGCCTGCTCCAACTTCTGCTCTGCTTCCATTTCAGCTCCAATTGCAGCATCAAGTAATTGAATGGTATTATCAGCTTCTTGCTGTGCTTCAAGAACTTTGGCTTCAGCTATAGCAATTTGGGCCTGACAAACGCTTTCCATGGAATCATAGGCCGACTGAAGACTAGCAATTGCCTCTTCGAGATTCTCAACTTGCCCAACGGATACGTATGCCATTCTCCACCTTAACTCTGTAAATACTCTTTTAACCGTGAAGCTAGAGCAAGAAGATAAGGGACCTGTTCCGAGGCATTCGCCTCAAAATGAGAAAGCTGTTGCACTAGAGCCTTATAGTCCTCTTCGAAATTCGCTCGCTTTTCGTCCTGCCAGGTATCGCCAAGCGCACCAAAGCTCTGATTCAAACCGTTAACCGCTTCATTCAATGTGTCGATGAATTGCGTTAGAGTTTGCGCGAAACGTTCAAGTTCATCAGGATCACCAATTGCCTGTGACATAATTTACCCCCAAATCTTTGTTTACCAGTAACCTTCATCATCAGATGAGGCCGTTATATTTCCTGTTGTGTTCACCTTGACGCTATCACCGTCCAATTTGATCTCAGCCGGAGTCGGTACCACGTTTGGGTTCTTGGACTGGGTACGCATAGTCACAGACATGGTCACTCGCTGGAAAAACTCATGTAGCTGCCCAGCATTTTCTGCATAGAAAAGATCATGGGGCGTTCCCTCGGTAAAACGCTTCAGAACATTCTCATCCGCATCACGTCCGATAGCCATTGCCATGCGGTCACATTTGGAAGAACGCCCTTGGGAGATAAAGTCCTCTAGCGATCTTTCCCAACTGTCATTAGGTTGCCCATCTGAAACAAGAACTATTGTCGGACGGTAAGCACGGGAGGGAGTTGTTTCCTTATCCTCAATCATAGCCTTAGCCATTTTAAGGGCAGTTCCCATCGGGGTCATACCGTTTGCTTGAAGACCTTGCCACTTCACCTGAGAAGCCTTAGTGTAGGGCACATATAGCTCAACCTCATTACCGAAAGTGATGACAGAAACAAGAATTTCTGTCTCCATCTTCTCTTCCTGTGCAAAGGTATCCAGCATATCCTCGACGGCCTTATTAAGGTTTTCGATTTTATCTCCAGACATACTAGAGCTAACATCCAAAAGTAAAACCACAGGAAGAGGCTTGGCAGTTGGAGTGGTGAACTTTTTAGGATCAAACATAGATTACTCTCATGATTTATAAGATGTTTTAATACAAACAAGCTCTTTATTATTAAAGAAAAATATTAATTACAACAAAACACTCAAATGTCAAAAATTACACGCCTTCAATATTTTGAATATGGATGTAAATTCCTACATGATGCTCAATTTCTGCAAATTACATAATAAATAGTTTGTTTAGAACTAATGCGTAAGTCTTATGGTCTTTACCAATTCAGAATAGTGAAATTCTTCTTGATTTAACATATTTTCAAACATAATTCACATAAAATCAATGATTTTTATGCTAATTAGTATATTCTATTCAAAAATTTTATATTTAATATTAGACCTCTTTCATAAATCATTTTTTACTCAGCTCCAAGTTATAAATTCCAGCAATTAGATTGAATCTCAAACCGAGTCTTTTAGCTCTATTGCGATAACGCTCCGCAAGGATCTTGAAAGTTTTTAGACTGCCAAATACATGCTCAATTGCTATTCTTCTTTTATTGATTTCCTGATTATAGATTTTTAGTTCGGGATCCAATTTACAGTGCCTTTTGGCTTTTAAGGGCAACAGGCTATTGGGATACAAAGTATAAATCCCCTGATAACCCTTTATATGCAAGAACAAAGGCTCCTGAAGGAATATGGTTTAAATTTCGTTTGAACAACTCGAAATCATGCATTGCATCGCGACTGCTACATAAACTCAGAATTTGCTGAGTTTTGTAGTGAATCATGGCCTGTACTTTAAAGGTATGGGCTTTTTCTTGCCGCTATAGCTTTTCTTCTGTTTTTTTAGGCCTTTGGATTGGAATTTCCGTGGCATCCACGATCACAACATTCCAGTCGATGCCTTCGCCCTCGGGTAAATCTTTGGGTAAATTAAACAGATTGGACCGAATCAGGCAGTCTTCAACATGACGGACAATTCTTGAGGCCGTGGGCTCTGAAACCCCGTAACTCGTCGCAACGTAAAATAAGGTTCAGTATTCCCGCCAATAGCTCAGACAGAGTAGAACCTGATCCTCCAGGCTTAACTTGGGCGGTCTGCCTTTGGCAGAGACATCCTTCTGCAATTGCTCAACCATCAAATAGAAAGTTGACCATGAGATGCATGTGTATCGCTTGAACTGAGGATCAGAAAGCTTGTTTGAATCGATGTATTTCATCCGCAGATTATGCACGAATGCCAAGAAATCCGGAGTGCAAATATTAACCAAAAAAAAGATCGTTTTTTGATTTATGAAAGAGATCTATTATACTTAAGATTACCCACATTAAACTTAAAACTGGGCCCAATATATGTTTACTACTACATACCGCAACTAAAGATTACTACTGTAATCTTTAGTTCATATATTTAAGACTTAAATTAGTTTAAAAATTTTTTCAATTAATTTATAGTGGCGTCCGCTTAACTCAATTATAAACACATGAAATCATTAGATTTTACTTCAAACAATATATCTAATTGTACATCTCATGTACAAGGTTGTCTCTGTGAAAATGGGAATTGAACTGGGGATTTTTTGTGCTTTTTTATATGTAACAAAACATGTTTTTCATACTTATTGTAGCATAAACCATAACAATGATCATCAATTTTAAGTCCATCTATTATCTGTATAAAGTTAAATCGCTAGAAGCTATTTTTTGCTTCAATAAAAATAATTAAATTGCGAAAAAATTTTATCGCAGTGTCTTATTACTTCCTACTTCATTACCTTGAAATATTATGTTGAAGGCTGTTAACAATTTGAAAAGGAGTTCCGCTAGAGTGAGCTGATTAAAAAGATAAATCTTCAAAACATGTTATATTTTACTTGTATATCATGGTTCCCAAAAAATATAGTTATTATCTTTAACATATTTATATGCCCATTTCGCTACATTCATTGATCTATTTACATCGCTAATAATCCCACTTTTTTTCAATTTTTCTTGGATCTCATCCCCTAAATCTAGATTCCTTTTTACCCATTTTTCATAAAATTTTTTACTTGCCAGATAGTTACTCTTTTTTGAATTACATGCTTGATCAGTGACTACAAAATTATGAATTGTGTCTGAAGAATACATAGACCAAGGAATAAAATGATCTACTCTCATAGTTTCAATATTTATTTTTTTGCCACAATAGAAGCATTGCTCATTTTGTAAAGGTAATAATACCCGACCAATATCCTTAAGTATGGAACGATCTGGTGCAAATAGAAATGCTTCTAGATTATGTATATCCTCATCAAAAACAATGTGATTATTTTTATTGTTCCGTAAAAACTCAATCCACCTTTTTATACAAAGTTCTTCAATAATTTCATGAAATTGTTGTAGACAGTAGCCAGCATTAGGAAGTAAATAAATATAATCTTTATCAATCTCATCAATAAGATAGATAAACTCAACTCTTTCCTTCTCAACATTTTGCAGTAGTTTTATTGGATATTTTTTAATCTGATTGGTAACGTTTTTTGAAAGCTTAATCCATTCATCTTGATTGCCTCTTAATGAAGCAATTGTCTTAAATTTTTTTCTAGTCTCTGAGATTAATCTAACAATTGTTGCCTGCTTATTTGTTTCTTTAAAATGATAGAGTATAAACGGGTACTCCGAATTATTTTCCAAATTGCTATCTATACAAATAAATTTATACGGCGTTGTCTGTTGCCAATACAATTCTATAAATTTTTGGGCTATATCTGTAAATTTTAATTTTAATCTCTCTGTCCCAATAACACCTTGCTCTACCGACAAACGAGCAAGACTCATTAAAAGTGCCAATTTGTAAGTTGAAGTAAAAGCCCCTAAATAAAGAATCTTTTGTAAATTTTTTAAAAATTTTAATTGTTCTGCCGGAGATGGTGTTTGAAGTATCGTTGTCATATAAAAACTACTTTCTATTTCTTTGTCTTAAGAAAAAAGGTAATGATGTGTAATGCAAGCCTCTATCTCAATTATCATAGCA
>ENA-OWLM01000972-OWLM01000972.1-metagenome-genome-assembly--contig:-NODE-972-length-10819-cov-5.661464_pt1 | contig 10819 bp, 10 predicted proteins | sample MGYA00245349_ERZ651102 | MGnify/ENA primary metagenome ERZ651102 (study PRJEB26857, sample SAMEA4031759) | metagenome | biome: human; feature: oral; material: saliva | place: Philippines | collected 2014... | reverse complement strand
CTGGGTTAAACGGTCTTTACCGTACATGATTTTCGGTAAGAAGTAACCTTTAATACAGTTTAAACCACGGTTTACTTCTGCATCCGGGTCACCTTGTGATGCTACAACGCGACCATCTTTGGTTCCTACCAATACGGCACAACCGGTACCACAGAAACGACAAACGGCTTTATCCCATTTAATTTCGGATTCAGCGGCTTCTACATTTTTTACCGGAATAGTTAATCCGGCAGCCGTAGCTGCAGCAACAGCAGCGTTGGCTTTCATAAAGTCTCTACGACTTAAATTCATAGTGTTTTCCCCCCACTATATGATTTTTGAGTTATTCAGACTGTTCATCCTGTTGATGATAAATCAGCGAAACGGTAATAACACCGTCAATATCTTTCACAGATTCCATGTTGTTAAGCAAGATATGCTGATCGTGAGATTGCATAACAGCAACAATCTTACCAATCTTTTCGTCAAAGGTTGGCACTTCTGTGTTTGGAATCGCTAAAAGTGCGGTACGAATCGCGGGTATTTTTTGGGGTTTTCCTTGCACCACCAAACCGACGACGTGCCAGTCTTTCGCTTCTTCCATAGTTAAAACTTCAGTTTCATTCATCGTTGTTAGGATATGTAATTTTTATTGCATTCACCGGACAACTGTTTAAACAGGCGCCACACCCATTACAGTTATCCACGTTTACCATCGGCTGCGCCACTCCACCAATTTGTAAGCGGAATCGAATGGCATTCATCGGACAGTTATCTTGACAGCTACGACACTCGATTTTCTGTTGTGTTAGGCACTGAGGAGTAATTTCTACCTTGTGCTCCCAAGGTTTTTCATCTATTGAACGGAAAATCGGTTGTTTGCAAACATCCACGCATTTATGGCAAAAAGTACATTCGCCTTGGCTAAATTGCACTTGCGGAAAACCGCCCTCACCCTTAATCAAAATATGTGTTTCACACACTTCAATACAGTCGTCACAACGGGTGCAATGCTGAATAAATACTTGGTTATCTTTGCTCCAAGGTGGTCGAATACCATTAAAACCTTGGATTTTTTGTTGTTCTGTCTGTAACGATGACAAGAAAGAACCACGTAAAAAATGGCGCCGTGAAACATCAGGCGTTGTCATTCGTCTTTACCTATTAATCTATCTTCAGATCCTAAATCTTAATTCCTTCACCGCCAATTAACATAACTACAAATAAGTATTTCCCTCACCTTCTGCGCTCAATTTGTTTTAGATCAAACTCTATTATTGGTTTGCTCTCATTCTCCCTAAAAAACTCTTATAAAAGAGACCGCACTTTTTGTTAAACTAGCGGCACATTTTCCACCAAGGTTTTTTATTGTGAAAATCAAGCATTCTGTTTCTACCCGCATAGCCAACTATCTCATCGTAATTATTATCTTTGTTGGCATTATCAGCGCATTTAGTTTAACACTAATGGAAGGTAATCGTTCCTATGCAGAAGCAATTAACGTGTCTGGTTCATTACGGATGCAGAGTTACCGCTTACTCTATGAAATCGAACACAATCCCCAAATGGTGGAAACAAGCCTACGTCAATATCGCGTCAGTTTGCATTCAAAATCCCTGATAGAAATTAATTATCATCCTTTCACTTCACAAGAAGTAAAAGATGCCTATCGCAATTTGATTAAACGCTGGGAAGGCATGGAATGCCTTGCACGAGAAGGCAACTTTTCCGAATATCAACAAAACATTGCCAATTATGTGACACAAGTGGATCAGTTCGTGTTCGCCTTGCAACATTCGGCGGAAGAAAGATGGATTTGGGCATTATGCGTCATTATTGTTTCTATGCTACTCATCGTTGCCATGGTGTCTTATGTAAATTGGTATACTCGCAAAGCCGTCGTGACACCATTGGAACAACTGACGCGCGCCAGTATTCAAGTACAAATGGGGCAATTCAATCATATTCCGCTAGATCTTAAGAAAGAAGATGAGTTAGGCCATTTGGCACGTACGTTTACCAAAATGGCCGCGGATTTAAGCAAGTTATATTCCAGCTTGGAGGCGACGGTAAATGAAAAAACCCAAAAATTACAACAAACTAACCACTCTTTAAGCACGCTATATCACTGTTCACAACTTGTCACAACCAATAAAATTGACAGTAAAATTTTGCAATTAGTCTTACAAAACATCATGCTCAGCGAACATTTGCGCTATCTGGAGCTGGATGTATTGGATATGGCACATTGGCACATTTGCTTAGGTGAGAAAAATGACGACTTGGAATTACAACAAACAGAAGTGACCATTGAAGGAGAAACCTTGGCGGTGTTGTATTGGCAAGCAGGGCTTCCTTGCCCTGATTTACGCACCATGCAAAACTTAGCGCAAATGCTAAGCCGCTCCCTGTATTTCCAGCGCACACAACGTCAACAAGAACAGCTATTGCTCATGGAGGAACGTTCTATTATTGCGCGTGAATTACATGATTCGTTGGCTCAAGTTTTGGCATTTTTACAAATTCAACTGACTCTACTTAAGCATAACTTAAATAAAGACGAACCAGGCTCTAAACACAAAAGTTTGATGATCATTAAACAGTTTGAACAAGCCTTGAGTGATGGTTACAGCCAGTTACGCGAACTGTTAGCCACTTTCCGTTTAACCATTCAAGAAGCAAATTTGAAACTCGCGTTAGAACAAGTAGTTGATTCCTTACGCAATCAAACAGATATTCAAATGAGCGTGGATTGTTCTTTGCCTTCGCAAAGTTTTAATGCACAACAATTAGTCAACGCCTTGCAAATCGTACGCGAGGCAGTACTCAATGCCATTAAACACTCACAAGCCACGCTCATTGAAGTTATCGCTCGTACCAACGAAGATGGCGAACAAGAGCTCATTGTGCGTGATAACGGCATTGGTATTCCAAGTTTAGAAGAACCGGATGGACATTACGGACTTAACATCATGCACGAGCGTAGCGCACAACTCAACGCCAAGCTCACCATTACTAATCAAGCAAGTGGCGGCACAGAAGTGAAAGTCACGTTGGCGCACGCATCATCTTAATTCAGAGGAAATTATGCAGAATTTACAATCGTTTCATACCTTTGCCATTCCGGCACATGCCAAAAAAATCCTGGAAATCACCTCCATTCCTCAACTGAAACAGGTATGGGACGAGTGCCAACAAGAAAATCTGCCTGTGTTGTTTTTAGGGCAGGGTAGCAATGTGTTATTTGTCGAGGATTTTGCCGGTGCCGTACTCATTAACCGTCTGCTTGGCATTCAACACGAAGAAGACCAGTATTTCCATTATTTACACGTTAATGGTGGCGAAGTATGGCACGATTTAGTGCAATGGAGCATCGAACAAGGCATTTACGGCTTGGAAAATCTCGCCTTAATCCCGGGTTGCGCCGGTTCCGCCCCCATCCAAAATATCGGTGCCTACGGCGTTGAATTTAAAGACGTGTGCGACTATGTAGAGGTATTAAACTTAGCTTCCGGCAAGCAATTCCGTTTAACCAACCCCGAGTGTGAATTTGGTTATCGGGAAAGTGTGTTCAAACATAAATATGCACAGGGCTATGTCGTAACGGCCGTCGGATTAAAACTGGCAAAAGATTGGAAACCGGTATTGAAATACGGCAACTTGGCAAACCTAGATAAAAGTGCGGTCAGTTCTGCGGACATTTTTTCAGAAATTTGTGCCACTCGCCAAAGTAAATTACCCGATCCGAAACAATTTGGTAATGCCGGCAGCTTCTTCAAAAACCCAGTTGTTTCCGCCCAACAATTTGAGCGTCTACAACAAGAATACGCGACGATTCCGCATTTCCCACAAGCAGACGGCAGCATAAAATTAGCCGCAGGTTGGCTTATTGACCAATGCAACTTAAAAGGCTACCAAATCGGCGGTGCAGTCGTACATCAACAACAAGCCTTGGTTCTTATAAACAAAGGCAATGCCACCGCATCTGATGTCGTTGAATTGGCACATCACATTTATCATTTGGTAGCACTTCGCTTCGACATTCAATTACAACCGGAAGTACGTTTTATCGGTAAGTACGGTGAAGTGGATAGTCAACAAACCATCAGTTAATTATAGGAACACCATGACATTTAACGAAATTTTAGTCGCATTACCGACAATTGAGCATCTGAGTGAAATCAAAATTTTAGAAAACGGTAAACAGGTTCACCAAATTCCGGCTGCACCTGGAAAATTAGGTTCATTACGAGTATATAACGCGCTTGCAGAGGAATTTAACGGAAAATTAGACCGCACTTCTGCACAGAAAGGCTTGCAACTCTTCGCTGAGCATACGGAAGATGCCCGTCAGTTTCCAGGTAAACACCCGAATATTGATTTATTACTGCGCGTGATTGAACAAGACTTGTGTTATCACATTGAGGCTCACTAATGGAACAGCAAAAACCATTTCCTATTCCCGTCAATTATTTCAGTATTGTTTTAGGCTTGTCCGCGTTAGGCTTGGCTTGGCGTTATGGCACGCATACTGTAGGACTGCCTTCGATTGTTAGCGAAACCTTGCTAGGTTTAGCGACTATCATTTGGTTGATATTTATTGTGGCTTATGGCGTGAAATGGTTACGTTTCCCTCAACAAGCCAAAGAAGAATTACATCACTTAATTCTGGGCTGTTTTATCAGTTTAATTCCCATCACCACCATTTTAATTGGCTTGGCTGTCTTGCCATATGCCTTCCCATTATCCATAGGATTAATCGCATTAGGGATCATAGGGCAGTTAGGTTTCGCCGCTTTCCGCGTTGCTGGGTTATGGCGCGGCATTCACAAAGCAGAAGCCGCAACACCGATTATGTATTTACCAACCGTAGCAACTAATTTTGTCAGCGGCACAGCATTAGGCTATTTGGGGTATAGCGAGTTGGGAATGCTCTTTTTTGGTGCCGGCATGTTTTCGTGGCTAAGCCTTGAACCGGCAATTTTGCATCGCTTACGCAATTTAGAACCCGTTGCACCTGCCGTCCGTCCAGCGATAGGTATTCAACTTGCACCGGCATTTGTAGGTTGTTCCACTTACTTAACGTTAAATGGTGGTGAGGTGGATTTATTGGTGAAGCTATTCGTCGGTTATGGTGTATTGCAACTATTATTCTTAATCCGCTTATTGCCTTGGTTACTCCAAAATGGTTTCACGGTTTCATTTTGGGCATTCTCGTTTGGACTAGCATCCATGGCAAACGTGGGATTGCATATTTATCAAGGTACATCAGACCCTATCCTAAGCGTTATTGGCCTATCCCTATTTTGGTTTGCTTCGACGATGATTGGCCTATTGATTTTAGGGACAATTTACCTCATGATTCGCGGTCGTTTTTTAGTAAAATAAAAGAACTTTCAGGCAAGAAATTGGTCATATAAGCGATGAAAAGACAAATTCCAATCGCTAAAACCGATTGAAATTCTCATAAATTGTGTTATAACCGGGCTCTCTCAATCAAGCCTGGTGACTTTACTAAGAAGGAAGATGATGGATAAAGAAACTCAAACCATGATGTTAGTTCCCCAAGGAAGCTTAGAAGCCTATATTCGCGCAGCGAATGAATACCCGATGTTAACGGCGGAAGAGGAAAAGGAACTCGCGGAACGTTTGTATTACAACGAAGATATTGAAGCAGCAAAAAAACTCGTGTTATCTCACTTGCGCTTCGTTATCCATGTTGCCCGTGGTTATTCCGGTTATGGCTTGCCGCAAGCGGATTTAATTCAAGAGGGCAATATCGGTTTAATGAAAGCAGTTAAGCGTTTTAACCCGGAAGTAGGTGTTCGCTTAGTGTCTTTCGCAGTGCATTGGATCAAAGCAGAAATTCACGAATACGTTTTGCGTAATTGGCGTATTGTGAAAGTTGCGACGACCAAAGCGCAACGTAAGTTGTTCTTTAATCTACGCAAAACAAAACAACGCTTAGGTTGGTTTAATGAAAACGAAGTGGACATGGTCGCCAATGAGTTAGGCGTTTCTCCGCAAGATGTGGTGGAAATGGAATCTCGCATGACCGGTGCTGATGTGGCGTTTGATTTGCCAACAGACGATCATGATGAAGAAACCTACGCACCGGCGTTGTACTTGGAAGACAAAGGCTCCAATTTTGCCGCGGAGTTAGAAAATGAAAACTATGAAGCACAAGCCACTGATCAACTTGCGGTGGCGTTAAATAATCTTGATGCTCGTAGCCAAGACATTATCAAAGCCCGCTGGTTGGATGAAACCAAAGCAACTTTGCAAGACTTGGCTGCAAAATATAACATCTCTGCAGAACGTGTTCGTCAGCTAGAAACTAACGCACTGAAAAAATTAAAAAGTGCGGTCAGTTTTTAATGCATTTTTGAAGCGTATAAAAAGAGAAAACCCGCTCCATCAAGAGCGGGTTTTTCTTTTTCCAACGAAGTTATTTCACCGGAATTTCTGCTAATAATTTCGTGATCAAAGACCAATAAATTTGTACCGCCGGAATATGAACCTTCTCATCCGGTGAGTGCGCATTTTTGATTGTTGGCCCGATGGATACCATATCCATATTCGGATAGATTTTCTTCAGTAAACCACATTCCAGACCGGCGTGAATCACTTTGATTGTTGGCTCATAGCCCAAGACGTCCGCATAGATTTTATGGGTTAAATCAACAATTGGTGAATGTGCCTGTGGCTCCCAGCCCGGATAAGAGCCGGAGAATTCAGCACAAGCACCACTTAATGAAGCAAGCGATGTCAACATCTCGGCAACATATTCTTTGCCGCTATCAATAAGTGAACGTACTAAAATTGTAGCTTTAATTTGATTCTCTTCTGTTTTTAATACGCCAACACTGAGGGATGTTTCCACGGTGTTTTCTAATACATCGCTATTACGAATCACACCATTCGGTAGCACGTTCAAGAAATGAATCACACGTTGTGTGCTAGCCACAGTAAAGGTTTTCTCAGATTTCTCAACAGGCTGCAAATCAAACGTAAGATTCGGTTCAATTAGTGCCAGTTCAGCTTTTAATAAAACAGCAAAATTTTCCACCGCACTTTTTAGTTGAGCCACGTCACCGTTGAAGTTCAACGTTGCAAACGCTTCACGCGGAATAGCGTTACGAATAGAACCGCCGCGAATGTCACTTAAAAGGAAATCAAAGTGCGGTTGATGTTGGGTGAGTTTTGCTAAGAAACGCGCAAGCACTTTAATCGCATTGGCACGTCCAGTATGGATATCGCAACCGGAATGTCCGCCACGTAACCCCTTAAGAATAATTTGATAGCTGTGAGAGAAGGCATTGTCTTGATATTCCACAGGCAATGTCACATTCGCATTTTCGCCACCGGCACAACCCACATAAATTTCTGCGTTTTCTTCTGTGTCAGTGTTAATCATGATGTCGCTTTGTAGCCAATTTGGACGTAATCCGATAGCCCCTTCCATGCCACGTTCTTCTGTCATGGTGAGTAACACTTCTAAATCAGGATGGGCGACATCATCACTGTCTAAAATGGCTAACGTCGATGCCATCCCAATACCGTTGTCTGCCCCTAAGGTTGTGTCTGTAGCACGCACCCATTCACCATCAATATAAGGACGGATAGGATCTGTGGCAAAATTATGTGAGCTACCTTCATTCGCTTGCGGCACCATATCCAAATGCGCCTGTAAAGCAACTTTTTGACGATTTTCCATGCCTTTTGTTGCCGGTTTACGGATTAATACATTGCCTACATCATCCCGTTCCGCGTAAACCCCTTTCCCTTTTGCCCAGTTGATGATGAATTCCGCAAGTTCATTTTCTTGGTAGGATGGATGTGGGATTGCACAAATTTGATCAAACCATTTCCATAATAAATTCGGACTTAATTGTTGTATTTCTGACATAGTTCCTCCTTAAAAAATTAGGGAAAATAATAGCATAAAATGCCATTTCGGGTTATCCTAACGCAATTTTTATTTCCAGGGCGATGCCCGTAAAATTTTTAAAAGGTGTGTTTATGAGTGAAAAATATGTTGTGACGTGGGATATGTTCCATATGCACGCACGCAAATTATCCGAACGTTTACTTCCAGCTTCCCAATGGAAGGGCATCGTCGCAGTCAGCCGTGGCGGTTTATTTCCTGGCGCAGTACTTGCCCGTGAGTTAGGTATTCGTCATGTAGAAACCATTTGTATCGCCAGCTATAACCACGATAAACAAGGTGAATTACAGGTCTTACATGCAGCTCAATTAGAAAACGGTGGAGAAGGATTTATCGTCATTGACGATTTAGTAGATACCGGAAACACTGCACGCGCTATTCGTGAGATGTACCCAAATGCTCATTTCGTTACTGTTTTCGCAAAACCAGCCGGCGCTGAATTAGTTGATGATTATGTAGTTGATATCCCACAAAACACATGGATCGAACAACCTTGGGATATGGGCATTTGTTTCGTTCCACCACTTGCTAGAAAATAAAAAATAATAGAAAAAAATGACCGCACTTTAGAGAAATAAAGTGCGGTCATTTTTTATTGTGTTTTCATCAGATTCACTTTATCAAAATGATGAAAACAAAAAGGCGCATCATTCGATACGCCTTTCTAATCAGGTTTATTATCAATTATTTGATAATTTTAGCTACCACGCCAGCACCTACTGTACGGCCACCTTCACGGATAGCGAAACGTAAACCTTGGTCCATCGCGATTGGGTGGATTAAGGATACAGTCATTTTGATGTTATCGCCAGGCATAACCATTTCCACGCCTTCTGGTAACTCGATAGTGCCGGTTACGTCAGTTGTACGGAAATAGAATTGTGGACGGTAACCTTTGAAGAATGGAGTATGACGACCACCTTCTTCTTTGGATAATACGTACACTTCAGATTCGAAATCTGTGTGTGGAGTAATTGAACCCGGTTTCGCTAATACTTGACCACGTTCGATTTCTTCACGTTTTGTACCACGTAATAATGCACCGATGTTTTCACCTGCACGACCTTCGTCAAGTAATTTACGGAACATTTCAACACCGGTTACAGTTGTTTTCGCTGTTGGTTTGATACCAACGATTTCAACTTCATCACCGGTACGGATGATACCACGCTCAACACGACCTGTTACTACAGTACCACGACCGGAGATTGAGAACACGTCTTCAATTGGAAGAAGGAACGGTTGGTCGATTGCACGCTCAGGTTCAGGAATGTAAGTATCTAATGCTTGAGCTAATTCAAGGATTTTTTCTTCCCATTCTGCTACGCCGTTTAACGCTTGTAATGCAGAACCACGAATGATTGGAGTATCATCACCCGGGAAGTCATATTGAGAAAGAAGTTCACGAACTTCCATTTCAACTAATTCTAATAACTCTTCGTCATCAACCATATCACATTTGTTTAAGAATACAACAATTTTTGGTACTCCAACGTTACGAGATAATAGGATGTGCTCACGAGTTTGAGCCATTGGTCCATCTGTAGCAGCGATTACTAAGATAGCTCCGTCCATTTGAGCAGCACCAGTGATCATGTTTTTAACATAGTCAGCGTGTCCTGGGCAGTCTACGTGTGCGTAGTGACGTTTTGGAGTTTCGTACTCGATGTGAGAAGTGTTGATTGTGATACCACGTTCTCTTTCTTCTGGTGCGTTATCGATTGAAGCGTAGTCTTTAGCTTCTCCACCATAAGTTTTTGCTAATACAGTAGCGATAGCTGCTGTTAAAGTAGTTTTACCGTGGTCAACGTGACCAATTGTTCCAATGTTAGCATGTGTTTTACTACGGTCAAATTTTTCTTTTGCCATTTTAAAAATGTCTCCTTCAAGTTAATAAAATTTTATTTTTTAATAATTAGTCACATAGCATTCTATGATAACTATATTTTATAATGTTACAACGAAAATTGCAACTATAAAGAATAATTTTTATTATCCTTTATTTTTTTTGATAATTTCTTCAGAAATTGATTTAGGTACTTCTTCATAGTGATCGAATACCATTGAGTAAGTACCACGTCCTTGAGTTGCAGAACGTAGAGAAGTTGCATATCCGAACATTTCAGATAATGGTACTGAAGCACTTACTACTTGAGCGTTACCACGAGCTTCCATACCTTCAACACGTCCACGACGTGAAGTGATATCTCCCATGATGTCTCCTAAGTATTCTTCAGGCATAACAACTTCAACTTTCATAATTGGCTCCAAGATTACTGGGTTACATTTTTTAGCAGCTTCTTTAAGAGCTAATGATGCAGCAACTTTGAACGCCATTTCAGATGAGTCGACATCGTGGTATGATCCATCGAATAATTTAGCTTTAACGTCGATTAATTCGTATCCAGCTAATACCCCATTTGCCATAGAGTCTTTTAATCCTGCTTCTACTGCTGGGATGTATTCACGTGGAACTACCCCACCAACGATAGCATTTTCGAATTCAAATCCTGCACCTGGCTCATTTGGAGTGAACTCAATCCATACGTCCCCGTATTGTCCACGTCCACCAGATTGACGAGTGAATTTACCTTGTACTTGTGCAGCTTGTTTGAATGTTTCACGGTAAGATACCATTGGAGCACCTACTGTACATTCAACTTTGAATTCACGACGCATACGGTCAACGATAATGTCTAAGTGAAGCTCACCCATACCTGCGATGATAACTTGTCCAGTTTCTTCGTCAGTTCCAGCACGGAATGTTGGGTCTTCTTCAGCAAGTTTTTGTAAAGCAATACCCATTTTATCTTGGTCAGCTTTTGATTTTGGTTCAATCGCTACTTCGATAACTGGATCAGGGAATTCCATAGACTCTAAGATAACTTCTGC
>ENA-OWLM01000971-OWLM01000971.1-metagenome-genome-assembly--contig:-NODE-971-length-10829-cov-3.342862_pt1 | contig 10829 bp, 7 predicted proteins | sample MGYA00245349_ERZ651102 | MGnify/ENA primary metagenome ERZ651102 (study PRJEB26857, sample SAMEA4031759) | metagenome | biome: human; feature: oral; material: saliva | place: Philippines | collected 2014 | study... | reverse complement strand
GATGCCTCGGCGTCCGAGTGATCGCGGCGATTACGCGCACATCTGAAACCACGAAGAGAGAACTATGGCTGTCAAGGAAAAGTCTATAGCGCAGGCTGCGGCGAAGGCGGAAACGCTGGAGTCGGATTTCAACGGTCTTCTGGCGCGGGAGTTCAAGCCCAAGACCGACCAGGCGCGCGCGGCCGTCGAGCGGGCGGTGCAGACGCTGGCTGAACAGGCGCTGCAGAATGTCGTGCGCATGTCCGACGATGCCTACAAGAGCATCGCGGCGATCATTGGCGAGATCGACCGCAAGCTGTCCGAACAGATCAACCAGATTCTGCATCACCAGGACTTCCAGAAACTGGAAAGCGCATGGCGCGGTCTGCATCACCTCGTCAACAACACCGAGACGGATGAGAAGCTGAAGATTCGCTTCATGGACCTGTCCAAGGACGAGTTGCGCCGGACAATGAAACGGCACAAGGGGCTGGGGTGGGACCAGAGCCCGTTCTTCAAGCAGGTCTACGAAGAGGAATACGGACAGCTGGGCGGCGAACCCTACGGCTGCCTGGTCGCGGATTACTACTTCGACCACACGCCGCATGACGTCGACCTGCTGGCCTCTATCGCCAAGGTGGCGGCCGCTTCCCATGCGCCGTTCATCGGCGGCGCGGCGCCTTCGGTGCTGCAGATGGATTCCTGGCAGGAATTGGCGAATCCGCGGGACCTGACCAAGATCTTCACGCAGAACCTGGAATACGCGCCCTGGAATGCGCTGCGCAATTCCGAGGATGCCCGCTACATCGGCCTGGCCATGCCGCGGTTTCTATCGCGCCTGCCTTACGGCGCCAAGACCAACCCCGTCGACGAATTCGACTTCGAAGAGTCCACGGACGGCTCCGATCACCGCAAGTATGTGTGGTCCAACGCCGCGTACGCCATGGCGGTCAACATCAACCGCTCGTTTAAGGAATATGGGTGGTGCACCTTGATCCGCGGCGTCGAAAGCGGCGGGGTCGTCGAAAACCTGCCTTGCCACACGTTCCCCACGGACGATGGCGGCGTCGACATGAAGTGCCCGACGGAAATCGCCATCTCTGACCGGCGCGAGGCCGAGCTGTCCAAGAACGGCTTCATCCCGCTGATCCATCGAAAGAGCACGAATTACGCGGCCTTCATCGGTGCGCAGTCGCTGCAGAAGCCGGCCGAATACTACGACGCCGACGCCACCGCCAACGCCAATCTGTCGGCGCGCCTGCCGTACCTGTTCGCCTGCTCGCGATTCGCGCACTACCTGAAGTGCATTGTGCGCGACAAGATCGGCTCCTTCAAAGAGCGCGACGAGATGCAGACATGGCTCAACGAATGGGTCATGAACTACGTCGATGCGGATCCCGCGAATAGTTCCCAGGAAACCAAGGCCCGTCGTCCCCTGGCTGCGGCCGAGGTCGTGGTGGAAGACGTCGAAGGCAATCCCGGGTACTACCAGGCCAAGTTCTTCCTGCGTCCGCACTTCCAGCTGGAAGGGTTGACGGTGTCGCTGCGCCTGGTGGCGAAGCTGCCGTCGGTCAAGGCCGCGGCTTGAGCGACCGCAAGTCAAGTTGAGTATGGCGGATAACTCCGCGGGAGCAGCGGCCCGGAATGCTCTTGAATCTTGACCGGCCAATTTCGCAACAACACATGGTGTAAGGATTTCACATGGCACACGATATTTTCCTGAAAGTCGACGGTATCGAAGGTGAAGCCGAAGACGCGACCCACAAGAACGAGATCGAAGTCCTGAACTGGTCCTGGGGCGTGTCGCAACAGTCCAATATGCATATGGGCTCGGGCGGCGGCACCGGCAAGGCCACGGTTGACGACCTGACCTTCGAGCACTACATCGACCGTGCGACGCCGAACCTGGTCCAGTACTGCCTGCTCGGCAAGCACATCAAGCAGGCGCAGCTCGTGGTGCGCAAATCCGGCGGCAGTCCGCTGGAATATCTGAAGCTGACGATGAACGACGTGCTGGTTACGCGCGTCAACCCGGAAGGCGTGGGGGGAGACGAGTCCCGTCCGCGTGAACGTGTCAGCCTGTCGTTCACCAGCATGAAGCAGGAGTACATCCTCCAGAACGCTCAGGGTGGCAGCGGCGGCGCGGTGACCGCGACGTTCGACATCAAGAAGAACGCGGCCTGATTTTCGCTCGAGAACGGCGACTTGGGGGGTGGGCGGCGTTTCCAGGCTCTATCGCTGTCCACCCTTTTTTTTCTGATAGGCGCACGGCATGCCGCGCGTGTGTATTTCCTCGGGCTCTGTAGGCGCGAACTCATCCATGCATAGAACCGATACCTATTCGTTTTTTTCGAGCCGCTCCGGTTGGTCAGGTCTCTTGGCGTTGCTGTTTGTCGTGACGCTGCTGCCGGCCTGCGCAAGCAAAAAGGAAGCGCCGGAGAAGACAGTTCGCCTCGCCATCGCCATCGAGGCGGACGAGCGCGTGAACGCGGATGCGCAGGGCCGGCCGGCGCCGATACAGGTTCAGCTGTTCGAGCTGAAGTCTCGCTCCGCATTCGAAGAGGCCGACTTTTTCTCGCTGCAATCCAAGCCGCGCCAAGTGCTGGGAGCCGACCTGACGGAGTCCACTGAACTGGTGCTGCGTCCTACGGACCGCAAGCTCATCAAGCGCCGCGTGGACGGGCAGGCGGTGGCAATTGGCGTGATCGCTGGCTATCGCGATCTTGGCCGCGCCGTGTGGCGGGCAACTTATGTACTGCCGCCCAGGCAGACGCAAGGCTGGTTCGGGTCGTCAAGCCAGGACCTGAAGGTCCAGATCAAGGTCGGCGCCGACACCGTGTCCATTGCCGAAGTGGATTGAAGTCTATGAGCCTGTACAGCAAAGTCGTATGGAGCGAGGGGTTGTTCCTCATTCCGCAGCTCTTCCAGCAGCAGGAGCGCTACCTGGAGTTCTTCGCGCACAAGCGCGCGGCGCCGTCCGGACCGTTCTTTTGGGGACTGTCGCGCTATGAGATCGACCATGAGGCGCTGTCGTTCGGAAAAATCGCCTTGCAGAAGGGCTTAGGGGTGTTCCCCGATGGGACGCCCTTCGATATCCCGGCGCACAATCCGCCGCCGGCGCCGCTGACGGTGCTGCCCGAGCACTTGAATCAAGTCATTTATCTTGCGGTGCCGCTGCGACTGCCCGACGTCGACGAGACCGGCTTTGACCTGGACCTGGGGTCCATGGCGCGCTACCTGGCATTCGACAAGGAGCTGGCGGACAGCAATGCGATCGGTCAAGGGCCGAAGGCCGTGCAGCTGGCAAGCCTGCGGCTGCGATTGATGCCGGAAAAGGAACTGACCCAGTCCTGGATCGGCATCGCGGTCGGCCGCGTCAAGTCCATTCTGTCGGACGGATCCGTCACACTGCATGATGGAGATTTCATTCCGCCCGTCAGCGCGTGCGCGGCGCACCCCCTGCTTGTGCAGTGGTCGCAGCAGTTGCAGGGGCTGGTCAAGCTGCGCGCGAAGGCGCTGGCCAGCCGCTTGTCGAGCGGTCAGGGCGGGGTGACCTCGGCGGCGGAAGTGTCTGACTATCTGCTGCTGCAGATCCTGAATCGGTACGACCCGCTGCTGGATCACATTTGCCACGTGGCCGAGACGCCTCCCGAGCGGCTCTATACGACGCTGGCGATGCTGGCTGGCGACCTGGCCACGTATGTCAGGCCGCAGTCGCGGCGCCCGGCTACGACCACGCGCAGCTGTATCCCAGTATCCAGCCGCTGGTGGCGGAAGTGCACAGCCTGTTGAACCAGGTGCTGGTGCGCAGCGCCCAGGCCATACCGCTGGTCGAGCAGGCGCACGGCGTGCGCGTCGCGACGCTGATGCCGTCGGAATTGCAGGGCTACGCGAATCTCGTGCTGGCGGTCAGTGCGCAGATGTCGCCGGACAACCTGCTCCAGCAGTTTCTTTCCCATACCAAGATCTCGCATCCGCAACGGTTGCCGGAACTGATCCGGTCGCACCTGCCGGGTCTGGCGTTGTCGCCCATGCCGGTGCCGCCGCGTCAGATTCCCTTTGCGGCCGGAAATGTCTATTTCGAATTGTCCAGGTCGGGGCCCCTGTGGGATCAGATCGCCCGACAGGGTGGGCTTGCCTTGCATATTGCCGGGCAGTTCCCCGAACTGAAACTTGAACTGTGGGGAGTTCGCAGCCGATGAACGCGCCTGGCTTTGACGTGAGAACCTTCGACTTTTTGACGGCGCCGGCGAGTATGGCGCCGGCCAGCCCCGAGCGGGATTCGCCGAAAGTCGAGACCGCGCTGGACGAGGAGGGCATTGCCGCCGACTTCGCCACGCGCCTTGAGGCCGTCCAGGCCTCGAAGAACCCGCTGCTTGAGGCGGCGGGCCCCTTGCTGCGGCTGTTGGCGTCCATGCCCGAGAACCTGCCCGACCAGACTGCGATCCTGGCGCTGCGGCAGTTGCTGGTGCGCGAGATCGGCGTGTTCCAGAACATCTGCGACAAGGCCGACGTGCCCTGGAAGAACGTGGCGGTTGCGCGGTATTGCCTGTGCACGGCGCTGGACGAAGCCGCCAACCGCAGCGTCTGGGGGGCAGGCGGCGTCTGGGCTGCGCAGGGGATGCTGATCGCGTTCGAAGGCGAGGTGGACGGCGGCGAGAAGTTCTTCCTGCTGATCGGGCGCATGGCAAGCGACCCCGAAGAGTATGCCAATGCGCTGGAGGTGCTCTACCACATCCTGGGCCTGGGATTCGAAGGCCGCTACAGCGTCGTGGCGGACGGCCACCGTCATCTTGAACAGATCCGCCAGCGCCTTTCGGCATTGGTGGCGCGGGCCCGGGATTCGGCGTCCAGCGAACTGTCCGTCAATTGGCAAGGGGAAGGCCCTGCCGGGCAGGGCCTGCGCCGGGCAGTCCCGGGTTGGCTGAGTGCGGCGCTGGCGCTGCTGATAACGGCCAGCGTGCTTGGCTATTTGCTCAATCACGTGACGGCGCTGCGCGATTCGGTGGCGCAGCGCATTTCGCTGGTGGGGATCCCGGGGCAGCAAACCGCCGTGGGCGCCGTGGCGGAGCCGACGCAGCCCGCGTCCCGCTTGAGGCTGGCCGAACTGCTCAAGGAAGAGATTGCGCGGGGCCTGGTGAAGCTGCGCGAGGAACCCAAGCGCACGCTGGTCACATTCCCGGGAGACACCATGTTCGTGTCGGGGCGCAGCGATGTGCTGCCGCCAATGGTCGCGGTGCTGGAGCGCGTGGCCGACGAAGTCAGGCGGGTGGAGGGCAAGGTCGAGGTGGTTGGGTACACCGATAACCAGCCTATTCGAACCCGGCAATTCCCGGACAACCAGGCGCTGTCGCAAAAGCGCGCCGAATACGTGCGCGACGTGTTTCTGAAGCGGGGGATGGCGCCCGAAAACGCGGTGGCTGCGGGCCGGGGCGAATTCAATCCCCTGGGCGACAACGCGACGGCGGAAGGCAGGGCTCAAAACCGTCGGGTCGAACTGTACGTGACTTCGTATTGACACGCGCACGCCGTCAGGCGGGATATGGACTAACAAACAATGAAACGATTGCTGGGCTTTCTGTTGTCTTGGCGCTTCGTGGCCATTATCGTCCTGGTGCTCCTGGCCGGGGCGATCTGGGTCGTGGGGCCGATGGTCGATGTGGGCGGCTTGAAGCCGGTGGAAGGCGCGGTCGTGCGCCTGGTCGTGATCGGCCTGCTGCTGGCGGCGCTTTGCTTCTGGCTGCTCGATTGGCCGCTATGGATCATTTGGGTCGCGGCGCTGTGCGCGCTTGTCTGGTTCGGCGGTCCGATGGCGGCCGTCGGCGAGTTGCGCCCGCTGAAGGAAGTGGGCGTGCGCATCGGGGTGATTTCCGTCATTTTGCTGTTGACGACGCTCTATGGCCTGTACCGCTTGTTCAAGCTGTTGCGCACCGATGAAGCGCTGTTGCGCCGCATTCTTGCTCCTAAGGCCGATGCCGCCAGTCCCGATGCGCCGACCGAGGTAAGGGCCGTCAAGCTGGTGGTCTCCAAAGCCGTGGGACAGCTCAAGCGCCTGCGCGGCGCGCCGCGGGGATGGCGGCGCCTGCTCGAGAGCAAGCGCTATCTGTACGAATTGCCGTGGTACATGATCATCGGCACGCCTGGCGCGGGAAAAACCACTGCCATCCTGAACTCGGGGCTGGATTTTCCGTTGGCCGAGCAGATGGGCGTAGCCAGCATTCCCGGGTCCGGAGGCACCGTCAATTGCGACTGGTGGTTCACCAACGAGGCCGTGATGATCGACACCGCGGGCCGGTACAGCGACCAGAACGAACAGGGAAACGCCCAGGCGGCGGCCGTGAATGCGGCCGAATGGCAGGGGTTCCTGGGCGCCTTGCGCAAGCACCGGACCCGCGCGCCGATCAATGGCGTCATCCTGGCGGTGAGCGTGGCGGAACTGCTGGAGAAGCCGGAGGGCGATGGCGGCGCGCTTGCGGCCATTCTGCGGGCGCGCCTGGCGGACCTGCGCAACGAGCTGGGCATACGCTTCCCGGTCTATGTGCTGGTCACCAAGCTGGATCTTTTGCCCGGCTTTGACGAGTATTTCCAGGCCATGACGGCAGAAGGGCGGTCTCAGGTCTGGGGCTTTACGCTGGATTACGCACGCCGGGAATCGGAAGGCCAGGACATCGACCTGAAGGCGCGGTTCGACGAGGAATTTCAATTGCTGGAGCGGCGCCTGGAGGATGGGCTGAATGCGCGCTTGGTGGAGGAATACGGGCTGGCGCGCCGCAAGCGGCTGTATCCGTTTCCGCAGGAGTTTCGCAGCCTTGCCGGCCTGCTGACGGATCTGCTGTCCAAGGTGTTCCTGGATTCCCGGTACGACGACGTCCAGATCCAGCGCATGCTGCGCGGCGTGTACCTGACCAGCGCGCAACAGGCGGAGACCGTCCTGAACGCCGACCAGAACGCGCTGTTCGAACGCCTGAGGCGCACGCTGCGCCGCCTCTACGGTGGCGACGAAATCGTGCTGTCTTCCAGCGGCCGCGAGCCGGCGCTGATGGCGCACCGCAGCTACTTTCTTCGCAATCTGTTCAAGCAGGTCGTCATCCCGGAATCGCACCTGGTGCAGCCCAACCGCAAGTGGATCATGGCGCGGGCGGCGTTGCGCTGGGGCGTGCACGTGGGCTCGGCCGCGCTGGCGGCCTGGCTGGTGGTCGGCATGGTGGGCAGCCACGCCCGGAACGAGCAGTATCTGGAGGTGGTCGGCGAAAGGGCGGATGCGCTGGCGCAGCGCGTGGAAAGCGCCTCAGGCGAAGCGCTGGACGCGCAGCGGGTGCGCATGCTGACCGAGGCGGCCAGGCTTGCCCATGTGGATGGCCTGGACCTGGACATGCCGGCGCTGGAGTACCGCTACGGCTTGTATTCGGCCGCCGGTGGACGCGGCCGTGCAAGAGGCCTACGCGCGACTGCTGCGCACCTACCTGTTGCCTCCGGTTGAGGCCACGCTTGCGCGCGCGCTGCGGGAGCAGCTGGCGCGCAAGAACACCGAAGCACTCTACACCACCCTGGGCCTGTACCTGTCGCTGTTCGACACCCGGTTCTACGAGCCCGACGCGCTCATTGGCTGGGTTGAGAACGACTGGGCGGATTCCCGCCAGGACAGCGATCGCGAGAAATCGCAATTGGCCGTGCACTTGCGCTCGTTGTTCAGTGGCGACTACGAAGCCAAAGCGGTCTCGGAGCGCGATACGGCGCTGGTGGAACAGGTTCGGGCATTCCTGCAGGAGCGCCCGGACGCCCCGCGCCTGTACGACAGGGCGCTGCGTGCGCTTGCTGATGTAGCGCCGGCGCCATTTTCGCTGCACCAGGCTTTGGGCGCCAACGACGCGGCATTGTTCAGCGACCAGGCGCCGGGTAGGGATGCGGGCGTGCCGGGTCTGTATACGTACGCCGGATACCGCGACGTCTTTCGCAAGCGCTTGAGCGGGTTCGTCGACGCGGTGTGGGCGCGCGACAACTGGCTGATGGGGCGGCAGGCGGGCGGCGATACGCCGCTGGACCAGGCGCAGGGCCTGGGCCGTTCCTGGCTGGACAAAGAGCAGGTGGAACGCGACATCCATACACAGTATCTGCGCGACTACGCGGCGCACTGGGAGCGTTACCTGGGTCAGATACGTCTGGCCTCGGTGTCGGAGGCCAGTGATGCGCCGCTGTCGGTCGATGTCGCGACCTTGCGCGCATTGACCGCCGCGGACTCGCCGCTCTCGCGGCTCGGCTTCGTGCTGGCGCGCAACACGACGTTGAGTGATGCGTCGGCTCCCGGCAATCCGACGGCAGCCGCGGCCGCGGAGGTGGCCATGGAGACGGCGCAACGGCGGTCGAGCTCGGTGGGCAGGGCGTCGGATGCGCTGGGCAAGCTTGCCTCGGGGTTTGACCAGGACAAGCTGGTGCAAGACATGGTGGACAAGCGGTTTTCGGCGCTGCGGGAAGTCGTGACCGGATCGCCCACGCCGGGCCAGATCGACCCGGCCAAGCCGGGCGCGCAGCTCCAGCAGGTGCTGCAACTGGTGGCGGAGCAATACAACCAGATGTCCGTCGCCAGCAACGCATTGGCTACCGCCAGCATGCCACCCGTGCAGGAATCGGCGTCTGCGCTGATCCTGACCGCCGACACGCTGCCCGCGCCGTTCAAGCGGATCCTGGCGGTGCTGTTCCAGCGCACGGCCAGCCAACTGGGACGCGAGACCGGGCTGTTATTAGCCGAGCAGGTTAACGCGTCGGTTGGCAGGACATGCCGCGCCGCCATCTCTGGCAAGTTCCCTTTCGCGGATGCCGAGCAGGAAGTCGATCCGGACGACTTTGTGCAGTTGTTCGCCGCGGGCGGGCTGTTCGACGCGACCTTCCAGCGCTCCCTGGCCAGCTACGTCGACACCAGTTCGACGCCCTGGCGCTACAAGTCCATCAATCCGGGCACGCCCGCGATTCGCGGGCCTGACCTGCATCCATTCGAGCGGGCCGCCGAGATACGCGCGGCATTCTTCGGCGGCGGCGACGGCAAGGGCCTGAACTACCGTTTGACCGGCCGCATCGTCTCGGTGGACACCAGCATTACTGAGCTGATGCTGGATGTCGACGGAGAGCGCTTGCGTTACGTGCATGGCCCGATCTCGCCCTTCTCGTTCGCGTGGCCGGGCCCCCGCAGCGGCAGTTCGCTGGAATTGTCGGCCAAGCCGCGGGTGTCCGCCGAAACGTCTTCGATCTATCTCACCGGCCCTTGGGCGCCGCTGCGCCTGTTGGAGTACGGGCGCGTCACGTCGACGGCGTCGTCGGGCAGGGCGCTGGTCGACTTCGAATTCGACGGCCGGCACGCCGTCCTGGAATTGGGCGGCGGCCGCAGGGGGAATTTCTTGACGGGGACGTTGTTGCGCGGCTTCCGCTGCCCTGGGGGAGCGTTGTGAACCTGCCGCGCCCCGCCTACTGGGGGAAGCTGCCGGCTTATGGCGACTTCGTGCGCCAGAGCGCGCCGTCCGAGGTCCAGGAGGCGTGGAGAACCTGGCTGCGCGGCCCGCTGCAGCGTGCAAGGCAGGAATCCCGGCTGGCGGACGCCCATGCGATGCCCTGGAGCTTTGTCATGACGCCGGGATGCCTGGAATTTTCGAGCGACCGTTATGTGGCGGGCGTCTATGCCCAATCGCAAGACAAGTTCGGGCGCGAACACCCGTTCCTGATGTGGTTCCTGCTGGACCCCGCCAAGGTGTCTTCGTTGCTGGGCACGCACGACAACGCCTTGTTCTGCCTGTCGCGGCTGCTGTGCGGGCACCTGACGGCGCCCGCGCCCGGCTTGAGCGAGGGACTGATTGATCAGATCAACAGATTGTGGCGCGTGCCGCGAGGCGGCTTGTTGAGGGGCCTGCGGCGGAGCAACGACGGGCAGGACTTTGCGGCTGCTCGCGCCTGGGCGCACGCAGGGCCGTCCGACGGTCAGACCGATGGGCTGGCGGGTGTGCCCTACGCGCCCTGGCGGGATTGGCCTTCCACGATTTTCGGCGATTCCACGCAGGCGTGGTACTGGCAGCAGGACGCGCAAGCGGGGTATGTGAGTTTCTTATCGGTGGCGGCTAGCGAGTCCGCCGACCTGGACTGAAGGCTGCCGGCGCGTCGAACCGCGGCGCGCCGGCTGGCCGAATCAACCAAGCCTGAGGAAGTCAATGATGGCTAGCGAAAATATTCCTTTATTGAATCAAGCCCGCACGGTGCAGATTCGCGGCGCGGGTCTGCCGTCGACCCTGGGCCGGCCCATGTTGCGCTTCCGGTCGCTGGAAGGCCGGGAGCGGATGGGCCAATTGTTTACTTACGAGGTGCTCCTGCGCACGCCGAATTCCACGCAAATGCCCTTGTCGGTATCGGCCAACGTCGATCTCAAGGACATGATCGGCAAGGAATTGACCGTCACGATTCAGCTTTCCGACGGAACCGGCCGGGAGATCACGGGACTGGTAGTGAAGGCCGGGTTCGTCCGGCAGGACGGAGACCACAATCTTTATCGGGTCATTCTGCGTCCGTGGCTCTGGCTGGCCACGTTGACCACCGACTACAAGATCTTCCAGGACCAGAGCGTGGTCGAGATCATTGATTCGGTGCTCAAGGATTATCCGTATCCGGTGGACAAGCGGCTGGATATCGAGAAGTACGCGATTCTGCCGGAGAGCTTGTCCAACGAACCGCGGAACTTCCAGGTTCAGTACGGCGAGACCGATTTCGACTTCATTCAGCGCTTGATGGAGGAATGGGGCATCTACTGGTTCTTCGAGCACTCGGGGGGAACGCACCGGCTGGTGTTGTGCGACCACGTCTGCGCCCACCGGCCG
>ENA-OWLM01000970-OWLM01000970.1-metagenome-genome-assembly--contig:-NODE-970-length-10832-cov-3.313538_pt1 | contig 10832 bp, 9 predicted proteins | sample MGYA00245349_ERZ651102 | MGnify/ENA primary metagenome ERZ651102 (study PRJEB26857, sample SAMEA4031759) | metagenome | biome: human; feature: oral; material: saliva | place: Philippines | collected 2014 | study... | reverse complement strand
AGGTCGCCCCGCGCCAGCGTCTTGAGCCCCATCATCGCCTTCAGTGTGGTGGACTTGCCGGCGCCGTTGGATCCCACCAGGGCCACGATCTCGCCCTCGTCGACCCGCAGCGACACATCGTGCACGGCCTCCAGCGGGCCATAGCAGACCGCGATGGACTGCGCTTCAAGCGTGGGCATAGTCGGGGGCTCCCAGATAAGCTTCGATCACCGCGGGGTCGGACTGGATTTCCCGCGGCGTGCCTTCGGCGATCTTGCGGCCCTGCACCAGCACATAGATGCGATGGCACAGTTCCATAACGACCGCCATGTGGTGTTCCACGAACAGCACGGAGATGCCGCGATGCGCGCGCAGCCGCTGTAGCAGCCGGCCCAGTTCGGCGCACTCCTCGCCGTTCAGCCCGGCCGCCGGTTCGTCCAGCAGCAGGATCTTCGGCCGGGTCGCGAAGCCGATCGCCACCCCCAGCAGTTTCTGGTGTCCGTACGCCAGCCCGCCCGCCGCGACGTGGCGGTACGGGCCCAGGCCTGACAATTCCAGGATTTCGTCCACCTCCCGCGCCACGCGCAGCAGTCCCGCCCGGCGCTCTCGGGTGGTCACGGCATGCGTCCAAACGGACCCTGGCAGGGTCGAAAGCGCGCCGCGCAACAGGTTCTGTTCCACCGTGGCGCTCTGGTAGACCGAAGTCGATTGGAAGGTGCGCGCCAGACCGCGCCGCACCACCGCGCTGGGCGCCATGCCCGTGATGTCGCCGCCTTCCAGCACGACCCGGCCGGCCGTGGGAATCAGGGTGCCGCTGATCAGGTTGAAGGCCGTGCTCTTGCCGGCCCCGTTGGGTCCGATCAGGCCCACCACCTCGTCGCGCGCCACGTGCAGGTCCAGGTCGCTGACGGCCTGCAGCCCGCCGAACCGCTTGGAAAGGCCGCGCACCTCAAGCAGCGGCTGGGATGTCGTTGGGTTCGTCATGCCGATTTCCTTTTCTTGCCCGGCAGCCGCATGCCGGCCAGTCCTTGCGGCAGGAAGCGCAGCATGAGGATCAGCGCCACCCCGTACAGAATGTCCTGCGATTCCACCGCGCCGCGGAAGAACTCCGGCAGCGGCGTCATGACCAGCGCGCCGACCAGCCCGCCCAGCAAATACCTGCGTCCGCCGACCACCATCATGATGATGAGCGCGACCGACAGGTGCATGTTGAACGATTCCGGCGAGATGTATCCCACGTAGTGCGCCAGCAGCGCCCCGCCCAGGCCGGCAAAGACGCTGGCCAGCGTGAAGGCGAACAGCTGCGTGCGCCGCACGCCGATACCGCTGGATTCCGCCAGCGCCGGATTCTCGCCCACTGCATCCACGGCTTCGCCGGCCGGCGAGGCGTAGAACCAGCGGAAGAAGGCCAGCACGCCAATCGTGACAACCGCCGCCAGCGCGTAGAACGCCGCCTTGTCGGAGAACACGTAGCCCGCGATGGAAGCCGGCGGGATGTTGGTGATGCCGTTCGCGCCGCCCGTCACGTCCCCGAACTCTAGCAGCACCAGCCGCAGCAGTTCACCGAACGCAAAGGTCACCAGAACGAAGTAGACGCCCTGCAGCCGCAGCACGATGCGCCCCAGCAGATAGGCCACGCACCCCGCGGCGATCATGGCGGCGGCCACGCCCACGAGGAACGGCAGTCCCAGCCCCTTGACGCAAAACACCGAGGCGTAGGCGCCCACACCGGCCAGCGCGCCATGGCACAGCGATATCTGCCCCGCCCTGGCCAGCACCGACAGCGAGGTCACGACAATGGCGTTGATGCAGATGAAAATGGCCAGGTGATACGTGAAGGCCTGGTTCAGGAAGAACGGCACGCAGGCCAGCGCCGCCAGGCCCAGCAGGCTGGCCGCCCCCAAAGGCTGCGGCGCGGCGGCGCCGCGGATCAGGGTCTGCGCGGCGGCCGGAGAGACCGGCGGAAGAATGGCTTTGCTCATTTCCATCTCACGCCTCCGCCTTGCCCAGCAGCCCGGACGGCCGCAGCACCAAAATACCCATCACCAGCGCGAAGATCAGGATCTCCGCCAGGCTGTTGCTCATGAAGGAACTCGCCAGGCTCTCGGCCACGCCCAGCAGCAGGCTTGCCGCCGCGGCGCCCGGCACGCTGCCCAGCCCGCCCAGGATCACCACGATGAAGGCCTTGAGCAGCGGCGTGCTCCCAATGAAGGGCGACACCGAGAACAGCGGCGCCATCAGCGCCCCCGCGATCGCAGCGAGCCCCACGCCGATGCTGAATCCCAGCGGATACATGAGCTTGGCCCGCACGCCCTGCGCCGTCGCGATCTCCATGTCCTGCACCGCGGCGCGCAGAGCCTTGCCCTGCCGCGTGTGGATCAAGAAGACGTACAGCACCGCCAGCACGATCACCGAGCAGACGGCCACGTACAGCCGCGACGCCGGGATGATCACCGTTCCCAGCTGGAACACGCCTTCGGCGACCTGCGGCATGATCTGCGAATCCGGGCCGAACACCACCAGCGCCACCGCCTGCAGAATCATGGCCACGCCGATGGTCGCGATCATGCCGTTCAGCTCATCGTGGCGGAAGGGCTTGAGGACAGCCCATTCCACCACCCAGCCCAGCGCAGCCGTCACGACGAAGGCGCCCAGCAGCGCCAGCAGAAATGGCGCTTGCCAGTGGCTCATCAGCACATAGGTTGCGAACGCCCCCACCATATAGAACTGGCCGTGCGCAAAGTTGACGACGCGCATCACGCCGAACACCAGCGTGAACCCCACCGCCATCAGCAGGTAGAGCAGGCCGATGATGACGCCGTTCACCAGCGCCTGGGATAGCAAGTTGGACATGGGTATCCCTCCGCCGGCTTATTTCTGGATATCGACGCACTTGTCGATATCGCATCGCGCCACGGTGACTTCCTGGCCGTCGCGGACCTCGGAAATGAAGAACGGCGAGGCAACCTGGTGGTCGATGCCGTAGCGCGCCTTGCCGCTCCAGTTCACCACGCCCTGGATGCCCTTGTAGTCCTTCAGCTTGGCCAGTTCGTCGCGGACTCGTGTGCTGTCGGCCACGGTGCCCGCGTTCTGCATGGCCTTGAACAGCATGTGCGTGCCGTCATAGAAGGCCGGGCTGAAGCCGTTCATCTTCTTGTTGTACTTGTCCTGATAGCGCTGGGCGTAGCGCGCCACTTCCTTGTTGTCCGGGTCCTGCAGGGACGTGACCATCATGCCTTCGGTCGCTGCCTTGCCGGCAACGGCCACGATCTCGGGCGTCGCCGGGCCGCCGTTGCGCACGATGGGCCCCTTGAAGCCAAGCTCGCGGGCCTGGCGCACGATCATGCCGGCCGTGGCCGGCGAGTTCCCGTCCAGCTCGATGGCGTCGATGCCGGCGCTGAGCATCCGGGTCAGCAGCGGCACCATGTCCACGCGCTGGCGCTCGAAGAATTCCTTGCTGGACAGCGCGGCGCCCGCCTTTTCATAGGCGCGGGCCAGGTCGCCGGAAATCTGCTGGCCGGATTCGTCATTGGGGAACAGGCCGCCCACCTTCTTCAGGTTGAAGCGCTTGACCAGCCACGCGATGATGGGCGGCGCCGTCTCTTCCGTCGTCAGGTTGGGCCGGAACGAATAGGGCTTTTCCGGGCTCAGCGCCTTGTTGGTGAAGCCCAGCGTCATGATGATGACCTTCTCGCGCTCGGTGACCGGCTGGACGGCCAGCGCCGGTGCCGATCCCATCGGCCCGATGATGTACTTCACCTTGTCGTCGCTGACCAGCCGGTTGGCGGCCGTCACCGCGTCCGCGGACTGGTACTTGTCGTCGTAGGGGATGACGCTGATCTTGTACTTCTTGCCGCCCACCTCCAGGCCGCCCTGCGCGTTGATGTCGTCGGCCGCGAGTTCGGCGCCGTACAGCAGCGCCTGGCCCCAGGCCGCGCCCGCTCCCGACAAGGTCACCAGCGCGCCGATCTTCAGCGTGTCCTGCGCCATGGCTACCGCGGGCAGCGCCAGCGCGACGGGCAGCATCGCCTTGAATATACGAATCATGTCTCTCTCCTGTGCTTTTTGTGTTGGCAGTGCTTGAACAGCAGGTGTCGTGCGCCTGAGCGGCCGTTGCCGGCCGCCTGGCGTCACAGGGGTATTTCGATATCCAGCAGGGGCGCATGCTGCTGCGCGCCGTATACGTCCACGTCGCCCACCGCGCCCGATGCCACCGGACGCGGCAGGGTCGCCTTCCAGGCGAGCGCCGGCGGATACTCGGTAAAGAGCACGTCCTCTTGCTGCACGCCATACAGCCGGGCGATCAGCGCGGCGCTGACGACGCCGGTGGCGCGCACGCGCTCGAACAAGGCCGGATCATCGAACATGATGTCCAGCGTGATGGAAAACGGCCCCGCGTTCTTGCTCTTGCAGGCCTTGGCGATGTCTTTCAGCTTGGCCACGTTGGCTCTCCCCGCTCAGACGGTTTCGTATTCGATGGGAAACAGGCTGAGCGGATCAGCCACCTTGATCACGTGCTGCATGAAGAATTCGTAGATCGGACCGCGCTCGATATCCGACGGCGAGAACGGGAACGCCATGTTTCCTTCGCGGCACATGCGCCCCGGAAAGTCGGAGTGCAGCAGCGTCACGCGCGCCAGCGACAGCGCCGCGTTGGCGATTTCCTGCGTTCTGCCCACGACTTCCGCGACGATGGCGAGCTCCTGCGGCCTGAAGCCGGGGTTCGGCTCCCAGGCTCCCATCACGCCGTGCGCGCCATACACCCTGAGCACCAGCTGCCAGTCTTCCGGCGCAATCCCCAGCGCCGCGACCTTGGTCGCCGTGGAGGCGCGCACAAATTCCAGGAAGCTGTCGGTTTGGCCGATCAGGCCGGGATCGCGGGTGGCGGCGAAGGCCACCGCGCTGAACCCGGCGCGCCGCACGCCTTCCAGCTTGATGGTGTAGGGCTCGGGGAGCCACTTCATGCCCGTGATCCGCACGCGGCGGTCCGACACCGCGCGAATCTCGCAGTCGCGCGTGTCCACGCATCCGCCCGGCTCGTAGCGCAGCACGGGACTGGCGTTCTCGTGCAGCGCCTGCACCGCCACCGACAGCGGCGTGCAGCGCAACTCGGGATTGAGCGGCTCCGCCTCGACATAGTCCTGTCCCACCGTGACCATCAGGCAGTCGTGCTTCTTGGGAATCGCCGCATTGCACGCGCACTCCAGCATCTTGCCGGCGTACCAGGCGGGCGCCGCCGGGACGCCGTGATGCATGGCCAGCGCCACCCATGGCGCCGGGTCCGTGCCCCGCCCTCCCAGGATCACCTGCGCGCCCTCGGCCAGGGCCTGGCGATACGGTTCCGGGCCCATCATGCCGACAATGCGCACGGCCTGGCCGATGTCTTCCGCAGTCAGGGCGCCCGCCGTGCCCAGGGCCCGGATGCGTTCTTCGGCCAGCGCCCGCTGGATAACTGCCGGATCCTGTTCGGCATGGATCAGCGCCATCTTGAAATGCAGACCGTGTTCGCGGGCGATTTCGCGCACGATGTCGGCGCAGGCCTGCAGATGCGGCTCGCCGCCCGCGCCGCCGCAGGTGCCGACCATCATCGGAATGCCGTTGGCGATCGCGGCGCGCAGCAATAGCGACAAGTCGCGCTTCATCGCCATCCGGGAGTTCAGCGTCTTGCCGGACCCCAGGTAATGCGGACCGGGATCGCTGGAGCCGCCATCCACGCCCACCATGTGGGGCTTGAGCTCCATGGCGGCCTTGATGGAGGCTTCGGGAAACCCGTAGCCCAGGATGCCGCTGGCGGACATCATCCGCACGCTTGCATGTGTCATGTCGGTGGTCCTTTAGCGGCTGCCGCCCTTCCAGTCGCCGGCGCGCGGCCGACGCAGCCCCAGGTTGCCGCGCAGCGTGCCGCCGGCATATTCCTTGCGCACCAGTCCGCGCTTCTGCAGATGCGGGATGACGAGGCGCACGATGTCCTCGTACGTGCCCGGCACGGCGGTCGCCGACAGCACGAAGCCGTCGCAGCCCTTGCTGAACCATTCCTCCATCATGTCGGCCACCTGCTCGCCGGTGCCGCAGAACACCGGCCCGTCGTTCAGCGTGCCGCGGCCGGAGGCCTCGACGAAATCGCGCACCGACGGATTCTTCTTGCCGCTGACCTGCACCACTTTGTCCCGCAGGCTCTGCCAGGACATCGCGGCCAGTTCCGCGTCCGTGAAGGGCTGGTCGTAGGGGCGGCCCGAAAAGTCGATGTTGGCGGTCTCGCCGATCATCGTCAGCCCGTCGATCGGCCGCGACAGGGCGGCGATCATGTCGCGCTTTTCCCTGGCCAGGCTTTCCGTTTCCGCGGCGATGATCTTGACCTCGGCGGCGACCTTCAGATCATCGGGATTGCGCCCGGCCTTGGCCACGCCGTCCTTTAGCGCCTGGTACTGCTTGATGCCGCCTTCCAGCGTCGGATACTTGGCGAACACGACCTCTGCCCAGCGCGCCGCGAAGGCCAGCCCGCGGCCGCTCTGGCCCGCCTGCAGGATCACGGGGTTGCCTTGCGGAGAGCGTGGCACCGTCAGCGGCCCGCGCGACCGGAAGAAGCGGCCCTCGTGGTCCAGCCTGCGCACCTTGTCCGGGTCGGCGAAGAAGCCCTCTTCCTTGTCGGCGACGATGATGTCGTCTTCCCAGGTGTCCCAATGGCCCATGACCACTTCCATGAACTCGTCCGCGCGGTCGTAGCGCAGATCGTGCTCCAGGTGCTCGGTGTGGCCGAAGTTGGCGGCCTCGGAGTCGTTCATGGACGTGACCACGTTCCAGGCCACCCGCCCCTTCGTCATCAGATCCAGCGTGGCGAACAGGCGGGCCACGTGGAAGGGCTCGTAGTACGTCGTGGAGTACGTGGCGCCCAGCCCGAGGTTGCGCGTGGCCATGGCCATCGCCATCAGCACGGCGGTCGGCTCCAGCTTCACGGCCCGCACGCCATTGCGCACGGTCTCGCGATGGTTGCCGCCATAGATATCCGGCATGGCCAGGCGGTCGTCGAAGAACGCCATGTCGAAGCGGCCGTCTTCCAGCGTGCGCGCAATGCGCTGGTAGTACTCGGGCGTCAGGTAGTCAGTCATGCTCGACGGATTTCTCCACGAGCCGACATAGTTGGAACAATTCTGGGCTTGCAGGAAGGCCACCAGGGCCATTTGGCGGGAAGTTGTGCTCATGCTGTCCGATTTCCGGTTGGTTCGCATTGATGGCGAGGTGGCGTCAGTATTGGTGTCGACTCGGATATGCACAATTTCCGCGGCGTGATACATCTATAACCACAATGAATCAATCAACCGACCGCCCAGCCCTCACCCGGCTCGAACTCTCCGAACTGGAAACCTTTTTGTGGGTCGTGCGCGAAGGCAGCTTCAGCGACGCGGCCCGCAAGCTGCATCTGTCCCAGCCTGCCGTCACCAATCGCATCAAGCGGCTGGAAGACAAGCTGCGCACCAAGCTGCTGCAGCGGACCACGCGCCAGGTCACGGCCACGCCGGATGGCATCCGCCTGCGGGACGCGGCCGAAGAGGCGCTGGCCGGCCTGCGCGACGTCATGCGCCAGTTCCAGAAAAGCGCCGAAACCGGGCGCCACCGCATCGTGGTCGCGTGCACGCCGATGCTGGCGGCGACGGTGCTGCCGCGCCTGATCCACGACTACCAGCAGCGCTACCCGGATATCCAGGTGGTGCTGCGCGACCTGCCCTACGCCCAGGTCGTGCAGGCGGTCACCCAGGACGCGGCGGACTTTGCCGTGGCGGCGCTGGACACCAAGCAGCGCGGGCTGCAGTTCCAGTCATTGGCCGAGGAAAAAGTGCTGCTCGTCGTGCCCGCCGGCCATCCGCTGGCGGCGCACGCCCGCGTCACGCTGTCGATGATCGCGCCCTACCGCATCATGTTCCTGGACCGCTACCTGTCGCTGCGCAAGCACCTGACCGAAGAGTTCGCCAAGCAGGGGCTGAGCTTCGAGCACACCACGGCGTCGACCCTGCCCACCTTGCTGGGCATGATCGACGCGGGCAACTGCGTCACCTTCCTGCCCCGCACCATGGTCCAGCGCAACGCGCAGTCTTCGCGCGTGCTCATCGAGATCCAGGACCTGGACGCCACCCGCCATTGGGGCTGCATCCTGTCGCGCCGGGCCGAACTGTCCGCCGCCGCCCAGGCTTTCAAGGAATACCTGCGCAAGCACTTCCGGGAGCAGCTTGCCGAACCGGTCTGACACCGGCGCATTCATAACGCGGCGTAATAGACGCATACCGGAACACAATTTGTGGGCGGTTCCACGCCGCACCTAGACTGGGCGCCATGCCAGGACTGGCGCCGGCGGACCCCGTTTCCGCCGCCGGGCCGCTGGCATCCACGAAACAGGATGCGAGCATGACACCCTTCGACAGCCGGGAATTCCGCCGCGCGCTTGGCGCATTCCCCACCGGCGTTACCGTAATCACCACCTGCGACGCCGGGGGCAAACCCTATGGCGTCACCGCCAACTCTTTCAGCTCGGTATCGCTGGACCCGCCGCTGATCCTCTGGAGCCAGTCCACCACGTCCAGCAGCTACCCGGCGTTCCGCGACTGCGACCGCTTCGTCGTCAATATCCTGGCGGACCATCAGGTCCACGTGTCCAACCAGTTCGCGAAGTCGGGCGCCGACAAATTCCGCGAAGTGCCGGTCACGGCCGGGCTGGGCGGCGTGCCGGTCATCGACGACTGCGCGGCCCACCTGGAATGCGTGAAGGTCGCCGCCTACCCCGGCGGTGACCACGTGGTCTACCTGGGCCAGGTGGAAAAGATCTTCCGCAGCGGCCACCATTCGCTCGCCTTCGGCGACGGCAAATATCTCAGGACCTACGCGCACGATCTGGGAGAAGTCGGAAGCCAGACAGGCGCAGCCGGACTGGACAGCCTGAAAGCGCAACGCATGGCGTTGGCGGCGCTGCCCGACATCTGCGAGCGCATCGGCCAGCGCACCGTCGGCATCGCAGTCTGGGGCAACCAGGGGGCCACCATCATCGGCTGGGAACCCTCCACGCACCCGGTCAGCCCGTACCTGCAGGCGGGCGTGGTCGTCAGCCTTACGCAATCGGCAACGGGAATCGCGTTCGCCGCCTTCATGCCGCCCGGGCAGACGCAGGCGGCCATCGACGAAGAGCTGCAGGCCCGCGTCCGCAGCGGCCAGCCGGATACCGGACAGTTTGCGCAACGCGTGGCCGAGACGCTGCATCACGGATTGGCGCGGGCCGTCGGCGCCGCGGCATCGCCCCGGCACCAGGTCAAGGTCAACGCCTTCAGCGCCCCTGTCTATGACGCGAGCGGCAACATGGTGCTGGCGATCTCGACCACCTGCGAGGCGGAGCGGCTGGCGCCGGACTGGGACGGCCCGGTTCCGGCCGCATTGCGCGAGGCGGCGCGGGAGCTATCGCTGCGGCTGGGATACCCCGCCGGCGCGTCCCTGCTGGCGGGCTAGGCGCAGCCAGCCAGTCAGAACTGCCCCGGCACCACCCGGTTGCGCCCCTGCCGCTTGGCCTCGTACAGGCCCCGGTCGGCCGCCTGGATCAGATCCGTGCACGGCCGCTCGGCTTCGGGCACGGCGGTGGCCAGGCCCACGCTGACCGTCAGCCAGGGCCCGGAATCCGCTTCCCGCTGCGGAATCTGCATCGCTTCGACAGCGCGGCGCACCTTTTCGGCGGCCAGGCGTGCGCTGCCGGCCGGCGTGCCCGGCAGCACCAGCGCGAACTCTTCGCCGCCGAAGCGGGCCGCCAGGTCCGTCGAGCGGTCGCAACTGCTGAAAATGGTGTTGGCCACGCGCTTGAGCGCCTCGTCGCCCGCGATGTGGCCGTAGGTGTCGTTGTAGGACTTGAAGTGGTCCACGTCGATCATGAGCATGCTGATCTCGCGGCTGTCGCGGCGCGCGCGCTGCCATTCGGCATTCAGGTATTCGTCGAAATAGCGCCGGTTGCCCAGGCCCGTCAGGCCGTCGGAATTGGTCAGCCGGCGCAGTTCCATATTGCTTTCCAGAAGCTGCTGCTGGCTCTGGCGCAGGGCCTGGTAGGCCTCGTCGCGCTGCACCAGCGCCATGTAGGAACGCGAGTGATAGCGGATGCGCGCCACCAGCTCGATGGAGTCCGGCAGCTTCACCAGGTAATCGTTGGCGCCGGCTGCAAAGGCCGCGCTCTTGATCGCCGGATCTTCCTTGGTGGACAGCACGATGATGGGGATGTCCCGCGTCACGGGGTGGTTGCGGTATTCGCGCACCAGGCTCAGGCCGTCCACGCCAGGCAGCACCAGATCCTGCAGGATGACCGTGGGCCGCGTCTGGACCGCCACGGTAAGCGCCTTGTAGGGGTCCGAGCAATAGTGAAAGTCAATATTGCCTTCGGGCACCAGCGCTCGCCGGATGGCTTCTCCAACCATGACCTGATCGTCGACGAGCAGCACCATCGCCCCATGCGAATTCAAATCCGCCGAGGCTGTGTCGTCAATGGAGGGGAGCATATTGAGGTCCTTGATTTCCGCCGGGGTCCCGCGCATCAGGCAAACGCCTGGATGACGCGGGCGGCAATTTGTTCGAGTGGCCTGATTTCCACCGCGGCCTGCATGGCCGCGGCCGCCTTGGGCATGCCGTAGACGGCGCTGGTGGCCTGGTCCTGCGCGATGGTCAGGCAGCCGCGTTCGCGCAACGCCTTCAGGCCGCGTGCGCCGTCCTGGCCCATGCCGGTCAGCAGCACGCCGACCGCCACGCCGCGCCAGTGCTGCGCCACGCTATGGAAAAAAACGTCGATGGAGGGCCGGTAAAGGCTTTCCGTCGGATTGTCGGTGCAGCGCAGGGTACCA